>Ga0194137_10000041_pt1 | contig 75451 bp, 71 predicted proteins | sample TARM_MetaG_T3_14_FD_134025 | JGI IMG/M metagenome (GOLD analysis project Ga0194137, IMG submission 134025) | Freshwater microbial communities from Pennsylvania, USA, analyzing microbe dynamics in response to fracking - TARM_MetaG_T3_14 (version 2) | ecosystem: Environmental > Aquatic >...
AAATACTAGGCTATCTTACTCCTGATGAAGCTTTCGAAGATCAACTAAGAGATATTCTATATTCATAATTTACCATAATATTACAGATTGGTGATTAGTTCAATTTGTTATTGCAATTTAGGAATATCATTCTTTTTTATAATCTTCACCTTCCGTCGGTAAAATTCGAACTTCCAAATCATAGGGGACCTTCCGTTTGATCTTCTTGGCTATGGTACTCGCATGGTCCTCTTCCTTCGAACCTCCTAGAATAACAGTGGATATACTTTTTTTGTTTAGAAAACTTACTAAAGCTTTAACAACATCCTCTGAGCGAAGAACCGTCATGTAGGCCCCATAGTTCTTCGATATTTCAAACAAATACTCTAATGCATCTGCCGCTTGATCAGCGCCGTCATATTGTTTACCTAAAAGACTCCATCCATCAGGAGATACGTTTACTACATATAATTTTTCATCACCGATGATTAACCTTGCACCTTCTTTAATAAGACGTTCACAGGTTTTTTGTCTGGTGACACATACTAGTACATCCTTCGTTGCCACACCTTCTCCTCCTTTAGTCTAACCTTATGGATTGTGACTTTATTATCTCATATTCATTTTATCACAGAAATCAGAAGAAAAGAACCGACACCATTGCCGGTTCCGATATTTCCTAATTACTTTTAATAGCATTGATTGATAAAATATTATCATAAAAAATCTTTTATACTACCACATGGATTGAAAACATAATCTTGAACACCTTCTTCATGACGTTTATTTATATCGATCCGTATTCTGATGATCTTCTCCATATTCTTCATCTAAATAACGTCCTATGAACTAATTCTAATTAGTTTATGATTCCAAGTAAGTTTTCTTCGTTGTATTGTTTAATTTTTTACTTCAAAACTTAATAAAAAGGACCAAGAGCATGCTCTTGATCCTTTAAGCTAATTCAATTTAGTACTGTTAGATGTCGTGAAACTATGGTAACCAGCTGTCCACTAGGTCTTGGTTTTCTTCCATCCAATCTCTAGCAATATCTAATTCGTCCATATCTTCTTGATTCTCTGCCATAGCTCCCATAAGATCTCCTAATTGATTACTATCCATATAGAAGTTTTCTAAAAACTCCGCAACTTCCGGCATATCTTCAGATAACCCTTGTCTTGCAATGGTTTTAATATTTTCGACTTCACCATAAACACCTTCTGGGTCGTCTAGGAATTTTAGATCCCACTCAGCAAATTTCCAGTGTGGCTCCCAGCCTGTAACAACTACCCATTCTTCAGCATCAATCGCATCACTTAAGGTTGCAGTCATAACCGGTCCGGATGATTCGATTAAAGAATAGTCTAGTCCGTAAGTGTCAACAGCATTATTGGTCGCTGTCATAATACCAGCTCCAGGTCCAATTCCGATGATTTCTCCGTCAAATTGGTCTGCTACGTCGTTCATTTCCTCAATGCTATCGATGTCTACATACTCCGGTACAACTAAGCCGATTCGAGCTCCTTCAAAGTTGTAGCCTAAATCTTCCAAATCATCACCAAATTCATCCATGTACTCTTGATGTGTTATCGGTAACCATGCATCAATAAAAGCATCATAATCTCCAGAGGATAAAGAGGAGAAGATCGGACCAACATCGGCCTCAACTGATTCTACCTCATAACCCATTTCATCTACCAAAATTGCATGAACTAAATTGTTCATAGCCACACCTTCTGCCCAGTTAACATACGCAAGTTCTACGGTCTCTCCACCGTCACCATCATCGCATGCTGTGAAAGCAAATAAAGATAATGCTAACACTAGTACTAATGAAATCATTGTAATTTTTTTCTTCATTACTAACATTCCTCCTGTTTTTAGTTTTATTTTGAACTGGAATCTCCAAGAGCTTGCGTAACCCGGTCTAAAATCATTGCCAGGATTACCACCGCAAGTCCCCCTTCAAATCCTTGTCCAATACGTAAATTTTGAATTCCTGAATATACAGGACTTCCTAAACCTTGTGCGCCAATCATTGCAGAAATAACCACCATGGATAATGCAAGCATAATAGTTTGGTTGATTCCTGCCAGAATCGTCGGCAGTGCAATCGGCAATTGGATCTTAAACAGCATTTGTCTTGGTGTGGAACCAAAAGACCTCCCTGCTTCTTCCACATTTACCGGTACCTGACGAATACCAAGGTTTGTGAGTCTTACTACCGGGGGCATAGAGAAAATAATCGTCGCCACAGCTCCCGGAACTTTTCCTAGACCAAAGAAGAATACCGCCGGTATTAGATATACAAATGCGGGCATTGTCTGCATAAAGTCCAGGATCGGTCGAATAATATTATCTGCTTTATGACTTCTAGAGGCAACAATTCCTAAGGGAATTCCAATAATTAATGCAATGAGTGCAGAAACCAATACCAAAGATAAGGTTTCTACGGCATTTACCCAGAGTCCCATAGCATCAATTAACACAAGACCAATCAATGTGAAAATCCCAATACCTTTTCCAGCAGCTTTCCAGGCAAGCAGAGCAAAGATTATAATGGTCACTATGGCTGGAGCCACTCCGATTAGTAATTCAAACCCGCTGATTAAAGAATCAAGCACCCAGCTTATTACATCAAATACCGGTTCAAGATTATCTCTTAAGAATTTTACAATAAAATCAAATAAGTCTCCAATTGGAAAACTAAACATCGCCATTACCTCCTTCCCCTATGATTCCTGAAATTACAGCTACACGTACAATGATTCCCAAGAAACGATTTTCATCATCAATAACCGCAATGGGATACTTTGAGTCCGTAGCCTTTGGAAGCAGGTCAATAATCAATTCATCGGGATGCGCTGTCGGATAATCTTGATGCACGACCGATTCAATTGATTTTTCTCCTTTGTCTGCAAGCTTCATCGCATCTTCGATATCCACAATACCCTTTAATTTACGGGACTTATCGACTACAAAAATGCTGGAAATATTTTCATTTTTCATTTTTCTAACCGCTGCTTTAGGACCGTCTTTCGTATCTACCACAGCATCGGCTTTTCTCATAATTGATTCTGCTCTAATAACCTTGGATCGATCTACATTTTCTACAAAATCCCGTACATAATCGTTTGCCGGCTCCGTTAAGATTCCTTCGGGAGTATCGATCTGTACAACTTCTCCATCTTTCATCACGGCAATCCGATCCCCGATTTTAAGCGCTTCATCCAAATCGTGAGTGATAAAGATAATCGTCTTTTGCATTTTTTCCTGAAGTAATAACAGTTCATCCTGCATGTCTTTTCGAATCAAGGGATCCAGCGCGGAAAAAGCCTCATCCATTAAAAGAATTTCCGGATCGGTAGCTAAGGCTCTAGCTAAACCAACTCGCTGTTGCATACCACCACTTAACTGATCCGGCTTACTTTCTTCGTAGCCTTTTAATCCTACCAGTTCTAAAGCCTCATAGGCTTTTTCTCTTCGTTTTTCCGGATCCACGCCTTGCACCTCTAATCCATACTCTACATTGGCACAAACCGTTCGATGGGGGAATAAACCGAAGTTTTGAAAAACCATTCCCATTTTTTTTCTACGGATTTCTCTTAGCGTTTCTGCATCGACATTGGTGATTTCGTTATCATCTACATATACTTCGCCAAAAGATGGTTCGATCAATCGATTTAGACACCGTATCAAGGTCGATTTCCCACTACCGGAAAGTCCCATGACCACAAAAGTTTCTCCCTTTTCTATTGACAATGAAGCATTATTTACACCAATGGTGTTTCCGGTCTTCTCTAAAATCTCATCTTTCGACATGCCTTCTTTTGACAGCTCTAATGCTTTTTTTGGATTCGGTCCAAAGATTTTATAAAGATTCTTTACCTCTACATGAGCCATATTCATCCTCCTTCACTATTAAGTTTTTATTATTATTCCGCACATGCGCACTGTAACCATTTCTTATAACATGACAACAAGCATAATATTCTTACCGAAAAAATATTATGCCCACAGACCTATGCGCAACATGATAATGATTATAACATACTGTATATAAAAATCAATTTATAAATCGAACAAATAAAATTCAAAAAACTTAGTATTTTTTATAATGATTGAATTTAGCTAACTCTAGGGTTTTAGCAAAAATAACATTTTTTTTATATAATATTTTTTAATACACTTTCAATGCAAGAAATAACTCTCTATTAATTTATACCCAATTAATTTTGCTTAAACATTTATCGATCTTATACTTTTGTTGTTTAAAGATTCTAAAATCGGTAACATATTAAAGAAGCAATATACATTGGCTAAATCACAAAATATTGGAGGCCGATCATGAACCCCTACTTACAATGGAACCTATCTTATTTTCTTTTTTATGCCATTACCGCACTTTGGCTTATGGAATTTATCCTATTTCCATCAAAACACTCGGGAGAGGATTTTCAAGAAAAACGATCCTTTTATCTGATTTTATTGAATATCATTTCAAACATCTTTATTACGTTATTATTTACTTACTATGGAACCTTTCAAATTCAAGAATATCCCTGGAGTCTTCTACGTTATCTTGGTTTGGCTTTTTACGTCGGTGGCATAATCCTCCGCTACACTTCTACGGTTCTATTGGGTAAATACTTTAGTCGAGATGTACGAGTAGAAAAGGACCAAGTTCTTGTCAGTCATGGTCCTTACCGAATCCTAAGACACCCCTTATATTTAGGCCTGTTTCTATTGGTGCTCGGAGTACCTACTTTTTTTCAGAATCCTGCTGTTATGACCATTGCAATATTTTCTATGGGTCGAGTACTTAACGGACGAATGAAAATTGAAGAAAAAAACATGGAAAGCATTCTTGGTGAGACCTACCGGGATTGGAAAAAAAAGCGTTATCGATTCATTCCCTTTATCTACTAAAGTACTTCTCAAACAAAGTAAAATGATCCTATTATTTACGTTAGTCTTATGGTAATCTATACATAGATAGTTAAAGACAAAACATTGTTCTATTAATTTAGTCCGATTTTGAATCAGATCAAATATATTAAAGGAGAGAAAAAATGCCCTATTACATTGCTTACTTAGAGACCCTGGACAAGACAAAAGATGCAGCGATACTCGATGAACATAAAGCCTATCTAAAAAAATATTTGGACGAAGGAAAGATATACGCCAAAGGCCCTTTTTTAGACCATAGTGGTGGTATCATCATTTACAAAACTAAAAATAAAGAAGAAGCCTATGAAATTGCCACAAAAGATCCCGTTATCCGAGACGGCACCCGGAAAATGATCTTTAAAGCATGGAAAAGCACCTTACCTGAGTAAGGTGCTTTTCTTAGTCTAGTTTTCCATTTACGCATTATTCTTCGGTTTTCCATCGGCCAGTGGATTGTCTTTGTATAGCATTTGTACCGCTTTCGAATCCACAGATCGGATATGTAGATCTCGCTGAGGAAAGGGTATTTCTATACCCTCTTCCTGGAAAGCTTTAAAAAGCATAAACCGTGCAGTGGATTTAATTTTCATTTCATTATGAGGATTTATGATCCAAATAAAAAGTACGAAATCTAAAGAAGAATCCCCATAATCTAAAAATCCCACATCGGGTTTCGGATGCTTAAGAATTTCAGGAAATTCTTTTGTTATATCCTCTGCCACTCGCAAAGCAACATCTCGAACGTGGAAGACATCGGAACTATAAGATACCCCGAAATTCACGCGAAGTCTAAGCCTAGGATCTTCTGCGGAACGATTCATCACCTTATCTTCTAGAAAAAAAGAATTAGGAATAATGATGTGCTCATTATCCAAGGTTTTCACGATGGTAGCCCGCATTTTAATCTGAATGACATCTCCGATGATCTCTTCAATTAGTACCCGGTCACCTACTTTAATCGGTCGTTCAAAAAGAATAATTAATCCCGAGATAAAATTCGAAGCAATATTTTGCATACCAAAACCGATCCCTACTCCGACGATACTGGCAAATACAGTAAGCGTACTAAGATTAATTCCTAAAGTAGAAAGGCTGACAAATACAGCTAAGAACATAATCAGATAATGAAATACACTATTTAACGTAAACCTCTTACCCTTTTCCAGTTGATATTTTTCATAAATATTTCTAAGAATATACCGTTTAAACACAATAGAAAAACGGTACGCAAAGATGACAATAAATATAGCCATAAAAATTAGAAATAAGGATATACCGGAACCTCCTATTTTGAAGACTTGGTTGAATAACCATGCACTTTCTCCGAAATAAATCGGGATAATGATAATTATAGCAAAAAAAGCCAAGGCATTAAATAAAGAATTAATAATACCAAGGACCTCTTCCTTTTGATGAAAAAATTTTTCGACAAGTTTTACTAAAAGCCATTTAATCAAATATATTGCCGATATAGTCCCGATGATCACTGCAAAATCCCATAGAAATGTCAAGGTGTCCTCTATTAAAATCGGATCTTCTACGGTTGTTGTTAGTAATAGATTCATCGTGGTGGACCCTCCCTTTTATCCTTTCTAAGTCTATACTTATGCATTTTTTCTTCATCTTTCCGCTCTAAACCCCGTTCTCCGGCTAAAGATTCAATATGATGGGTAAATTCATGGAAAAGAGTATCCTTAAGCTTTTTTCTTAGAATTTTTTGAGATGCATTTGGATACATCTTTTTAAAGGATCCATAATATATCAGGATTTTTCGTCCCATAACACTTCGGTGATATTCTCCCATAATATAAAGATTGCTGAAGCTCTTACTTTCCTGGTGTTTCTTTTCTTCAGGAATTAGTATAATCCCTCCATGCAATTCCCGATAAAAGGCTTCGGGAACTTCCTCAGCAATTTCATCTAACAACCCTCGTATCTCCTCAAAGGATGGAAATTCATCCATTTTCCTCCCCCTCTCTTCAGAACTTTTGATATTTGTCCATAGCTTTCTAATATCTATACCCAAAGTTGAACACATCAATAACTTTTGTACCAGAGGGTCCGACCCCATGGTACATTTTTCTATTTCTTAATCAATCAAAATATCCTGCGGTAACTCCCATTTAATTCTAGGGATGCCTTCTTTTTCTAAAATTTCATTAGTTTTAGAAAAAACGCTACTTCCGAAAAAACCTTTCCTAGCGGAAAACGGACTAGGATGAGAAGACTCCAACACATAATGCCAAGGACTGCTAATCAAGGACTTTTTGTGTTGGGCATGTCGTCCCCATAATATAAAAACGATTGGAGTTTTTCGTTGATTTAGTAAAGTAATGATGTAGTCCGTTAGTTGCTCCCATCCAATATTCTTATGAGAATGGGGCTCCCCTTCCCGAACCGTTAGCACTGTATTCAATAATAAAACCCCTTCGTAAGCCCAACTTTTTAAGTATCCATGATCCGGTATGGGTACACCAAGGTCATCGTGGAGCTCCTTAAAAATGTTTTGTAGGCTTGGGGGTTTTTTGATCCCCGGCTTAACGGAAAAGCTTAATCCGTGGGCCTGGCCTTTTCCATGATATGGATCCTGTCCTAAAATTACCACTTTGGTTTTTTTGTAAGGAGTCAAACGAAGAGCGTTATAGATGTCCTCCTTCCATGGATAAATGCGATACTTTTTATATTCTTCTGTAAGGAATTCCTGTAGTGCCAAATAGTAATCCTGCTTAAACTCCTGCTCCAATAAATAGCTCCAATCATTTTGCAAGTTTTCCATACAAAAGTACCTCCCCTTTAATATATCCATTCTAGTTCTATTTGATCTACTCATATTAAGTTTATTGTAACATAATCGAAATTTTTATTGTAGATTAGTCCAAGCTTATACTTACCTTTCATAATCTTCTACTTCATATTTTGTTTTTATAATCTCTATACGGGTATAGATGTACTAGTATTAACTGTAGTATTACTGGACTATAGATACCAGTAGAGAGGAGATTTAATTATGAGTAGAATACCAATGAAAGAATTAGAAAAGAAAACCTTGGAGGTCTTAAATGAACGAGGAGTCCAGTTGTCGGATATTGCGGAGTTAGTATTTAATCTCCAAAACTCTTACCAAAAAGATTTAACCTTAGAGATTTGTCTTGAGAATGTTCAAGCGGTTCTTGAAAAAAGAGAAGTAGCCCATGCAATCTTAACCGGAGTCGCCCTTGACCAGTTAGCGGAAGAAAGAAAGCTTCCTGAACCATTGCAATCCATTGTAGAAAGCGACGAAGGACTATACGGAATTGATGAGATACTACCTCTTTCTATCGTTAACCTTTATGGTACCATCGGTCTTACCAGTTACGGATATTTGGATAAGGAGAAGGTCGGTATCATTAAACAGCTGGACACTATCAAAGACGGTAAAGTACATACTTTTATGGATGACTTAATCGCAGCCATTGCTGCAGCAGCAGCCAGTCGAATCGCCCATGATCAGAAGTGATTTCACCGTAGTATGATTATATTTAATCCTTTATAAAGAGCCCCTCAGATTATTTATCCGAGGGGCTCTTTATTTAATTGTAATTTCTATTTAATCGTAGATCCTTATGGTCATCGTCCGTCTACCGAACCGTAGAGCGTCAGCTCTGTATTCATAAGCTAAATCAATTTTATTACCTTTAATAGCACCACCGGTATCAGCAGCAACCCCGTATCCATAACCGGGAACATAAATCTTCGTTCCGAGAGCTATAACCCTAGGGTCAACCGCAATAATCCCATGACGTAGACGCGCTCCTGTTGCAGTGATAGTTCCTACACCAGGATCTTGAGATGTGTAGGCTGTAGCTTCCACAGTTAAGGTACGGTAGCTACTATTTGGACTCGGAGCATCTTGATTCGAGTTACGGTTACCCCAACTACCTCCACGGCTCACTGCGGGTGCAGGTTTTGGTGCTTTTGTACCGACCATCACAATCCGATCAACGGGTTCCTTAGTAACTTCTTCCGATACCACTTCACGATTTACTTCTTCACCGTCTTCATAAGTTACTTCAATTTCTCTTTCCTTTACACCCTGTTGTCCTTCCCGCTCAACACGGGTCATTCCTTTATCCAAATTTCCATCATTCTTACGCTGTGTTTTAAAATCTATTTCTTCTGTTTCTATGATGATTTCTTTTTCAACACGAATGATTTCAATAGTCATATCTTCTGAAACAGGATCATCCAAATCATAATTAATCATATCCTCGTCTGCTAGTTCCACTTTCGCTTCTGCTAAAACTTCTTCCACAGTTTCATTGGTTGTCTTTAATTGAATTTCATCCCCATCTACAATAATCTCACAGGGAATCGCCCGAGTTATTTCGATCTTCATTCCCTCTTCTAAGGTTGTATCCATGGATGGGCTGACTTTATCATCGGGGCGAATAAGAATTAAGGCTTCTAATAAGGCCTCTTCAACGGTTTCAACCGGTGTTAATAAGGTATGAACCTCATCTTCATCTGCGATTTCAATGTTTTGTGCACGAACAATTTGAATCGTCATTTCATTATCTACGGAAGTGTTAAGATTCGGTGTTATTCGGTCTTCTTCAAGATAATCCACTTTCGCTTCCAATAATACTTCTTCTACGGTATCTTTGAAGGTTTGTACCTCAATCGTTTCCTTTCCGTCTTCGATAAAAACATGATTTCTAGTTGAAATGTATCCTACTGCTGTGATTGATAATATTAACACGGCCAATCCTACGAGCAATAGCTTGCGTTTATGTGCTTGTAACTGTTCTTTGCTTAAGATTTTTTTCATTTTACAACCTCCTTGGTCGGTTCCCAATGACACCTGTCCCCCTCGGTCATGAATACTTTCTGTCATTCTAAAAAATACATGGGCCAAAACTTTCACTCATTCTACCATTGATTTCACAAAAATGCCACCAATTTTTTGCTTTTTTTTATCAATCATTATCCTACTCTTTATGTAGTGCATTTGCAATGCTTTCATCTCTATTGTTTCACACTTTATTTTTTTTAGATAGAGTCTACCAATTCTTTTTTAGGGTATTAGTAATTAAGTGATAAAAATTAAACTCAATGAAAAGATAATAATCATGGTTTATGAAACTCCAAATTATAACTCAGTATACATTGGAAAGTTAATAAACTTGTTAAAGCACCAGCCAGGATCTTAACCTGATTGGTGCTTCTATCGAAAATTCACAGCATAATTGTTCAATTCGAATGTTTTTCTAAATTGATCATAGGTCTTCTTGCAAATCTAGTACTGATATACTTTTTTATATTTGTCATCAAGATAGGTTAGGTATGGCTTTACGGTTAGCCCCTCTCCAGTGATTTCTTCTATTAGTTCTTCTGCCGTTCGTAAGTTTCCTCTTTGATGCACTTTTTTTACCATCCATTCTTTGATGGGAGCAAAATTTTGGTTTTCAATATAGGTAGTAAAATCCGGTATATCTTTTATCAAAGCTTCCGTTAATTGAAGAGAATAAAGGTTTCCAAGAGCATAAGTGGGGAAGTAACCAATCATCCCTCCGGCCCAGTGCACGTCCTGTAGTACCCCTTCCCGGTTATCCTTAGGCTCAATTCCGAAAACATCTTTCATTTTTTCATTCCAAAGTTTCGGTAAGTCCTCAACAGAAATTTTTCCTCCGATCAAATCCTTCTCCAACTCATATCGAAGGATGATATGAAGACTATAGGTTAGTTCATCGGCTTCCACACGAATCATGGTTGGCTCTACAATGTTAATGTACTTCACAACTTCTTCAAGGGTTAAGTCCCCAATCTCCTCTTTAAAAAGCTCCTGAAATTCCGGAAGTAGTCCTTTCCAAAAAGCTTCACTTCGCCCAACAACGTTTTCCCAGAATCGGGATTGAGATTCATGCATTCCCGTGGATGCCGCAGAACCTACAGAAGTTTTAAACAACTCCATCGGAATATTTTGCTCGTACATCCCATGTCCTCCCTCATGAATGGTTCCGAATAAAGCGGTTTTGAAGAAATCTTCTTGATAGCGGGTTGTTATCCTAACATCTTTAGGGTTGAGGCCAATAGTAAAAGGGTGTACACTTTCATCCAACCGACCGGAATCGAAATCATATCCGATTTTTCGAAGGACCTTTTCACTTAGTATCTTTTGCTTATTCACCGGAAGACTTATCGATTCCAGTCTTTTGTTTGGAGTTTTCCCCGACTTTTGAATCTTATTTAAAATGGTTTGGATCCCTTCTTTTAGCTCTCTAAAGGTAGCGTCCAGCTTATCCACTGTCATGCCTTCTTCAAATCGATCTAATAATGCGTTATACGGATGTCCTTCATAGCCTATAAGCTCTGCCATCTTCTGATTGAAATCAACGATTTTTTCCAAATAAGGTTGAAATGTTTCAAAATCATCGTCCGCTTTTGCCTTTTCCCAAATATTTTGAGCTTTTGATGTTAAAATTACATAATCCCGGTACTGATCCTCAGGAATTTTTTGAAACTTCTCCAAATGCTTGATATCCTTATCAATACTCTTTTGATATTTTTCCGGTAAATTATTGTAATGCTCTTTCTTAGAAAGTTCTCCCAGGAGACTTTGCATTTCTGAAGAAACCGACATTTTAAAAGCTTCGGTAGATAAGGTTCCTACAGCTTCCGAACGAATGCCTTTTCCCTCCTTCGGTGCGTAGGTGGCCATATCCCAGTGGGCAAGCCCTGCCATTTCGCGGTAATGCTGCATTTTACTTAAAAGAGTGGTATAACGACTTAACAGTTCTTCGTAGTTACTTTGTCCATTCATCTCAATGCTCCTCTCAAATAAATTAATTTAGTCATATAATTATTTTTATTATATCATAAAATTCTGTGTTTTATGACATATTTTTAAGATTAAAAAACCAAAGAACCCTCAGCAGAAAAACACTCTGATCGATTCTTTGGTTATTAATGAGTTTCTTGGTAATTCTATCTAATAATGTATTTATTCTTCTCCGGGAGTTTTCGCCTCCAACATATCCGCTGCCTTATAAGAACTCCGAACTAAAGGATCAGAAGCAACGAAGGAAAATCCTAAACTTTCACCCTTTTCTTTATAGGCTTTAAACGCTTCAGGAGTAATATAATCCTCCATGGGGTAATGTTCTTTGCTTGGAGCTAGGTATTGACCTACTGTCAAAAAATCACACTGGTAATCCCGTAGATCTTTCATTACCTGATGGACCTCTACTGTTGACTCTCCAAGACCTACCATAATACCCGACTTGGTAAAAATCGAAGCGTCCAACTTTTTCACATTCTCCAACACTTCCAGAGATTGTTTATAATCCGCTTGAGGTCGAACTTTATCGTACATTCTTGGAATGGTCTCTATGTTATGATTGATAATATCCGGCTTGGCATCGGTTACTTTTTTAAGCGCCTGTATATCCCCTTGAAAATCAGGGATTAATACTTCTATGGCAACTTCTTTATCGACTGCTCGAATGGCATTGATGACCTCAGCGAAATGGCCGGCCCCTCCATCGGTTAAGTCGTCCCGTGTTACCGAAGTAACCACTACGTGCTTTAAACCCAGTTCTTGGGTAGCCTTTGCCACATTTTCCGGTTCATTTGGATCTACGGGTTCTAAAGCTTCATTAGAAACGTTACAAAACCGACAGTTTCTCGAACATTGAGTTCCTAAAATCATAAAAGTTGCGGTTTTATTACTGAAACACTCAATTCGATTCGGACAATTTGCCTCCTGGCAAACCGTATTAAGCGAAAGGTCTTTTAACATCCGTTTTACCGCTTCTTCTTTTTGCAGGTCTTCCATATTAACCCGTAGCCATCGGGGTTTACGTTTAATTTCCATAAGCTCACCTCACTAGAATAATAATTTCTTTTTATAAAGCTAGTATTTTTACAAGTTTAGATCTTCCAAGGTCATTACTTGAAGGACTTGATAATCGTATACTTTAACAAACTCTTTAATTATCTGCTGATTCATATAACTAAGATCCTGAGGTTTACCGAGAAGTTTTTCCATAGTGGTTACTCCCTTATCACGAATACCACAGGGGATAATGTACTGAAAATGATCTAAATTCGTGTTTACATTAAAAGCAAATCCGTGCATCGTTACCCCTTTTTTAACAGCCAGTCCAATAGCTGTTATTTTTTCATTACCTACCCAGACACCGATCTCTTTCGAAGAACCAACAGCTTCCAGATCAAACTCCCCTAAGATATTGACAAAAACTTCTTCCAGCTTTTCTACAAAACTCCGAACCTTAATTTTGCTTTCAATCAGATTGATAATCGGATAGCCCACTATCTGTCCCTCTCCGTGATAGGTAACGTCTCCTCCACGGTTGGTTTCGAATCGTTGTATCCCCTGTCGAACTAACTCTTCTTTAGAAGCTACAATATGCTCCACTGAAGCGCTTTTCCCGAGGGTAATCACTGCTGGGTGTTCCACTAGAATCAACGTATCGGAGATTTCTCCATCTTGTCGCTTCTTTAGTAATTGAAACTGAATTTCTAAGGCTTTCTCATAATCACATTTACCTAAATTTAGAAGGTTTAAGGTTTTTTCCATATCGGACCTCCATCGCTTTATAATAATTGATATACAGTAAGAATTGCTATTACTATCTGCTTAGTATATCATATCCCAATTTATTTTTCCTTATATGAGGATAATTTATGAAGGGAGATTATTTTTCCTTGGCAATCCATTTATTCAGTTTATCGATCATGCTCTCCAAACTTAGATTTCCTCGATTTGCAATCATCTCTAAGGTGGCCATTGAAGACATGGTTTTAAACAATATTGGATTTTTCAGCTTTTGAAATTTTGGTGAAAGTCCAAGAAGTTCCTCTTTAATAAAAGGATACTGATCTATCAGATCTTTTACCGATGTATCTTTATGAAGAACCATGGTAGCCTTATCTGTATTTTTGTCCGTTGAAACTTCTTCACTTTTTACTTCTTCATTAAGCTCTTCTCCTTTTACATCATTTTCCCATGACAGAAGTCTTTGAGATCCTGTAAGGCTTCTAATTCTTGTGACATCCTGCATGACCTCCAAAACACCTTTAAATTTCTGATCATCATCTCTTACAGCAACAAAAAGAATATAGATAAACTGATCCTCAATCTCTAGCCAGAATTCTGCTTCATCCTTTTCACCGGACTTAAATGCCTCTACGATTTTCTTTACAATGTCTACACTTTCTCTAGGGTGACAATTTTCCACTTTTCTTCCGATAACTCCGGGACTACGGGGGAATATCCGGTGTTTAGTGTCACTATAAAATTTTACAATTTCATTTTCATCCACAAATGATAGGTCTACAGGTATATGCTTGAATATTAAATTGATTTGTTCTAAAGTAAGTTTTCCTCGTGATACATCCAATATTTGATCAGATTTTTTCGTAGAAGAAAGAAGACCGTGTTTTTCCATTATGGAACTAAGATCTTTCATAAAGGAAGAAGTGTCTAAAACTCCATCATCTTTTCCGTGATCTACCCCTTTATTTGTATTTGCTTTATAGTCTTTTGGAGTGATTCCGTAGGCATAACCGATCTCCTCATCCCCTTTACGCATCTCAATAAATTCTTCTTCAGAAATCATTTTAAGGGCCGTGGGATATAGGATTTCCTCTTCTTTATCCATCATGTCTTCCAACAGAAGGATAACTTCCTCTTGAAGAACTAAAAATTCCCGATCTTTATCCTTTTCCAATGTTTCCTTTGCAAGTTTTATCCGATCTCGAATTTTATTCTCTAAGCTCCACATTACCTTGGAGGGTTTATCGAAACCTTTGTCTTCAAATCGGGGAAATAGTTGATTTTGCTTCCGTGCAAAATGAATATGAACATCCTCTAACAGATCGTACATTTCCAACCATTGATTTTTGATGAATTTTCTTTCAAGCTGTTGCTTCATTTTTGAAATTAATTTTTTGATTTCTGCTACTTCCAATAAATAGGTATGAATCGGATGTCCTTCCGGCACACTAATTTCAGAGGTTTGCAGTACATCATCGAATATCTGAACAATTTCTTCAATACGCTCCGTAATTATATCATCGCTAATTCCATAGTTCGATAGCTGTTGTTCACATAAAGCAAACTCATCAGGAGTCACAAACTCCACAGCATTTCGGAGTTTCAGTTTTGCTTCTTCCATGGTGATGCGGTCCTTTAAATAATCCACTTTTATTTCCATAATACGATCGTTTTTTTTCTGATCTCCTTGTATGGTTTTTCGCATTCTTGATTGATTATCTCTTTCGTTATTCATTATATCCATCCTTTCTTAAAGGTTCAATACAATGATAACACTTATCATCAAAATTAGCTGTGATAGGCATCACATTTAATTATCATATGTAAAAAAAATAAGCTCCCTCTTTATAGAGAGAACTCTGCTTTGATGCATTTTCCGATAATTTTTATCTGATCTTCTTTCTTTATTACCGCACTTTCTCCTTCTAATCCTTGAAACAGCCCTACTTTTCCGCTACCTTCCTTACGAAGTTTACGAATCATTCGTCCCTTTTCTGCACTAATCAAATACAATGCTCCATTTTCAATTTCCTGGGTATCCAATACGGTAACCAGATCTCCTTTTTTAATCCGAAGTCCTTGTTGGGAGTTATCCGTTACTTCGATGAAAAACAGTTTGTCGGGATGATATCCCTCAACTTTATTTCCCATCAATGGCAGGGACTTCTCTCCAACCACCTTTCGATTATCCATTCGCTGTATGGGATAGGTTTTAATCAGACTACCCAATGCTTTTTGCCAGGCACCTGTAGGTTTTAGATTATAATTCTGTAATTCTTCTTTATTAGCTTCTTTTTTTCTAACCGGTTTATTTCCGGATTTTTCTTGAGAAGTCTCCTCGGGCATACTCATAAAATCCATGGTTTTTCCCAGTTTTTTCAAAATATTTTCTGCAATATCTTCTTTGATTACCTTTTTACCGGACTCAATATCTCGGAGATAACTCTCAGATATGCCACATTTTTTTGCCAAGGCTTTTTCCGTTAATTTCGCTTGTTCCCTAGCTGTTTTGATTTGTTCTGCCAGTCGATTCATACCATCACCTCTATATTTCGTCTTATGACTATTTTAACATGATCATTTACGTTTCTCCAGCGAATATTAAATCCACGAACCTCTTTTTATGTATTATTTTACTGCATAACTTACCAAATACTTTCGAATACTTTCCTTATCCGCTATAATATAACTATATATGATTCAACACTAAGCTTATTGATTTATTATATTATTATATAAAAAAAGCAAGACCTAATATCCAAGGTTATATGTTGAACTTTATAGGAGGGGATTATGAGAAATTTCCATTTTTTAAATGAATTGCAACAATACCTTAATACACACTATAAAGAGATTAATTATGTGAAAGAATCCGTTATGGATTATAAAGTCGCTTCCTATATCGAGCAGCGGCAAAGCCCAAGTTTTTCGGAAAAACTGTTTTATTTTGTAGACTTAAAAAACCTTCAGGACACGGAAGTATATAAGGGTGCAGGAATGGATCGAAAACTTTTCTCAAAAATTCGATCGAATCCAACCTACCAACCGAAGAAGAAAACCGTCTTTACCCTCTGTTTTTCTTTACAATTAAATCTTAATGAAGCGGAATCCCTTTTGCATTCTGCCGGTTATACAATATCCACCAGCCATATCCTAGATCTGATTATCCGATACTGTATTGAACACCGAATTTATGATCTTTATGAAGTGAACTTAGCTCTAAGCCACTATGGTCTGGATCCTTTGTAATAAGCTGTTATTCCACCTTACAGTATAAGCAATAACAATCCTTCTTCTCTATATAATTTCTGAATTTTCTGCTATACTATAAGTAAGTAGCAGTACTGTACTCGTGAATAGGAGGGATTTTCCATGAAGAAAAAAGTGTTAGTTGTGGTTGACTATCAACAAGATTTTGTCACCGGCAGTTTAGGTTTTAAAGCCGCGGAAGAATTAGATTCTATCATCTGTGAAAAAATTAAACATTATAAAGAAAATCAGGTTTTTTATACATTAGATACCCATGATGAAGAATATTTAGAGACCTTTGAAGGTAAGTCGTTACCTATCCAGCACTGCATTAAAGGAACGGAAGGTCATAAAGTTTTTGGAAATACCAAAGCCTGCCTGGATGAAGTGCGAGCACAACCCCTTGAAAAACGTAGCTTTGGTATTCATCATCAAGAACTCCACGAACAGTGTTTTGACTTTTACGAAGACGAGCTGGAGTCCATTGAATTAGTCGGTGTTGTAACAAATATCTGTGTGATTTCTAATGCGATCGTACTGAAAACCATGTACCCAGAAGTGAAAATTATTGTGGATGCAAAAGCTTGCGCCTCTCCTGACCGGGACCTTCACGACAAAGCCTTAGACATCTTAGAAGGTCTTCATATTACGGTTATAAACCGATAATGAAATCACATCTGCAGAAGTGTACCATAAAACCCTTGCAATTTATTCGTTAGTATTAATATATTTTTACCATTTATCATCAAAAAAGGAGACCTCGTGGTCTCCTTTTACATTTAGAATTTCCTTTAGATGATTTTGTTTACACACTTAAAAAGCTTAATGTCTGTTGTAGTTGATAGAATCGAAGTTGTAAGCTATGCTTGTTAAAAAATCCTTCTTGATATTCTTTTACGGCATAATACTTATCCACCATGGTAACAATCCAGCTTTCCCTATATTTTGGTGGAACAATGGTAGTCGGAAACATATGCTTTTTGATAATATCCGCTTCCATGTCATTTACTTCAAAATACTTTTGTGCGTTTTCCAGCGCTACTCTCGGATGTGATACCGCATGGGATTCTTTCATATACTTTAGATTCCGGTTTCCTTTAGTTCTCCAATCATATAGAAAAAAATCATGGAGTAGTGCTCCCCGGGCAATGGCTCGGTAATCCATCTTTAATTTCTTTGCTATTTTATAAGATCGAAAGGACACTTCTAGGGAATGATCGAAAATACTTCCTTCATGGTGCCGAATGTGCTTTGATTGCATAAAAACTTCATGGTTTAAGATATCTTTTGTGATCTCGTAGTATTCAGAATTTCTGATCAATATGTGGACCTCCTTAGGTTTTTAAGTCTCGAATATATCAGTATTATGTATTTGCTGTTCCTTCTTTTTACTCACAGTTTACATAATACTAGGATTACTGATCTTTGTCAAGGAAATCCACAGGAGTTTTTAAGAAAATAAGGTTAATTCTTTGTTAACCATTATTCTCTCTTATACACCACCTTACCTCCTACCATAGTTAAATCCACTTGTGTATCAGAGATTTCAGTAGCGTTGATTGTAAACAGATCCCGATCCAAAACAATCAGATCCGCATAATATCCTGGAAGTAGCTTACCTTTGATTTTTTCTTGGAACTGATTTTTTGCTCCTAGATAGGTATAAGCATCTACCGCTTCTTCTACTGTCATTCGCTCCTCCGGTTGATAGCCTCCTTCAGGATACCCTTTTTGATCCATTCGGGTAACTGCAGCGTAAATGTTTCGAAAAGGATTGGAATCTTCCACCGGTGCATCGGTTCCGATACAAATCAGTGCCCCTTTTTGATATAAAGTGTTAAAGGCATAAGAGGTTTTTGCTAGTTCTTCCCCTACCCGTTTCTTAACAATATGCAGATCATAATCCAAAAACACCGGCTGTGCCATGATGGCAAAGCCTCCACTTACAATACGATTTAATTGTTGCTTCGTGGTGATTTGATTATGAACAATTCCATGGCGAAGACTGTTCTCTTTTCCTTGGAGAACTTCCTCATAAGTATTTAAAACACTTTCCACAGCTCCGTCACCGATTGCATGGGTGATAACGGGTATATTGTTATCCTGCGCCAGTTGACACAGATCCCGAAGGTCTTTGTCCTCTAGGGCTTCAACTCCTTTAGTGGTAGGATCATCAGCGTAGGGCTTGCTTAAAAGTGCTGTTCTGCCTCCTAGAGAACCATCCTTAAAAAGCTTCAGAGAACCCTTCTGAAAAAATCCGTCTTCGTATTTCCCATCTATGTGCTCACTCTTCAGATATTTTTGGAAGTCTTCAATTCTTTGAAAATTAAACTGGTGCCGGTATCGAAGGGGAAGGGACTTCTCTTCGTACACTTCCCGAATCCAATCAAAGGTCTTCTGAAAATCTGGTCCGGACACGTCACAGGATTGAACAGAAGTAATTCCTTGACGAAGGACATATTTCCCCGCCTCGATAAACTGACTCTTCTTTGCTTCTTTGTCCTTCTGGGACAGCGCTTTTGTTAGGACATGGGTAGCATTCTCCGTAACCAACCCACTTAAAATTCCATCCGGGCTTCGTTCAATGGTTCCTCCCGGTACTTTTGTATCGTTCTTAATGCCGGCAAGTTCCATAGCCTTGGTATTTCCTACTGCCACATGACCACAAACCCTTTCATAAACAATTGGAATATCTGTTGATATCAAATCCAAGTCCTCTCGTCTCGGCAGCCTTTTTTCTCCTGTTGTAAAGAAGTCCTGATTCCATCCTCTACCATGAATCCCTTTTTCTTCTTTATTATTCGATAAGTATGCTCTTCCTCTTTCAATCATTTCATCAATAGATGCGGCACCGGTTAAGTTACAACTGGCCATTGCCTCTCCCAGTAAAAATAGATGCAGATGACTGTCATTAAACCCGGGCAGGACCGTCTTGCCCTGAAGATCTATTACCTCATCCTTAAGTCTTCGGGTAGCGCTAATGCTTTTAGTGGTCCCTACAGCTTCTACATATCCGTCTTTTATCGATAGAGCTTCTCCAAATCTTCCTTTTTCCAAATAGATTTTTCCATTGATTAACAGGGTCCTCATCCACTACACTCCTTTTTAATTCCAGTACCTGCTTTAAGTACTTGGATTAGCTTTACACTCTATTTTAAAGTATACCACGATCGACTGATGAGCTAAACCCTGCAATACAGAATCTTCTTAATTACGGGTAACAGGTCCATTTATTGTCTGGTACAAGAGCGGAAACCGTTAAAACATCTAATTTGCCGTTAACTGTAAATAATTATTTCGAATTTCCTTTATCGGTATGCGGATGAAATACAGGGATACCAGAACTACCATAAAGGGATCCGTGTAAGGCACCAAAAAGGAGGCCGCGGGAATGAGGCTGAGGATAAATCCAATAATGAATCCAACCAATACACCCAGACTCGCCCAGGTATCCATTAACCACTGGTGGGCCTCTGCCCGGAGCAGGGCGGAGTTTTTCTTTTTCGAATGGTTTCGAAGCATCACATATACTCCATAACAGGCAATTGTAGAAATAATGGAGTACAATAAAGCATAGTTCAGAGAAGTATTCCGTCCCCCGTCCAATAAAGCGCTTATTGCCGTTATTAATGAGCCGATTACTATGAACAGTATTACACTGTACTTTATAAAGACTACAGCGGTATCGACCTTCACAGTTATTGGCTTTCCGGATTTGAATAATTGAATATTCCTGTGCTTACTGACGCTTCCCATGGCCCATAAGGATAACATGGACAGCCCTAAGCTGATAAAAGAATAAAGACCATCAAAGATGATCATCTGGGAATCCACCATGCTCCCTAAAATAATGCCCCCAAGGGCAAATCCAAAGGCTCCTAGAATGGAGCTTATAATTAATTGTTTTTCATTTTTTATTTTCATACCTTTTTGAATCCTTTCTTTTTTTTATATTATTTAACTTCGATGTTATCCACTGTATCCCATCTTTTTAAAACTATTAATGATGTTGAAGTTCTAGTTCCTAAATCCTTTAAGGATGAAATTCAACAGATCTTTCTTTATTTTTTTAGCATCCCCTTGGTCTCTTTTGAATAAATAGCAGGTTTCCGCCCCATGCTCGATAATCCCTATGGTAAGTTGAACCATCGTAGCCGTATCCTGATCCCTGCGCAACTCCCCTTTTTCCTGAAACTTTTCAAACATTTCCCCTAACCAACGGTAGTAGGGATCGTAGATCGCTTCCCAGCTTTCCAGAGAGTGATAATAGCTCATGCCGGAATATAGGAAGGTAATAATCTGTTGATAGTCATCGGTAACTTCAAATACCAGATCAATCAAACCCGATAAAAAATCCTCGCTGTTCGAAATTTCCGTTAACCCATTATTAATGCCCCGATTCATGGTATCCTCTAAAATTCTCTCTGCAATCCCCGGGGCAAGGGCGGCTTTGGAGGTGAAATAAAGATAAAAAGTTCCCTGGGCAAGACCGGTACGTTTTACTATTTCTGAAACCGAAGTATTATCAAAGCCCCTTTCTCCGATTAAATCAATGGCGGCATCCAGGAACTGCTGGTATTTCTCCGTTTTTTCTCGTTTCATCTGTAACGCCTACTTTCCAGTTTTATTATTGGCAGCTTATCGTTAATTTAACGTATAGAACAATAGAACTCTTATAAGAACATTTATATGAATGACTGACAGTCATTCATATAAATACTATAACATGAAATAAAAAAAAGAGCAACCGCTGGACGCCGTTACCCTTTCTCTTTCTGCCTTACTGTAGGACTTTAAGTCTTTTCAGGTTCCTGTTAATATACGTATTATTAATATTTTAATTTTTGATCAAGATACGCTTCCAGGTCTGCAATTTTAATCCGTTCTTGTTCCATAGTATCTCGGTCCCGTACGGTTACCGCATGGTCTTCCTTAGAATCAAAGTCGTAAGTGATGCAAAAGGGTGTGCCGATTTCATCCTGACGTCGGTAACGCTTTCCGATACTGGCCCGTTCATCATAATCCACGGCAAATTTACCTGCCAGACTGGAAAAGAGTTCCTCCGCTTCATTTTTTAACTTTTTAGTCAGGGGCAAGACGGCGGCTTTATACGGTGCAAGTTTCGGATGCAGTTTTAATACCGTTCGTTTTTCTCCCTCCACTTCTTCTTCTTCCAAGGCATCAATTAAGAAAGCAAGAGCTACCCGGTCTAATCCAAGAGAAGGCTCTATACAAAATGGAACGTACTTTTCATTGGTATGGGGGTCCTGATACTCTAAGTCCACACCGGAGTGATTGCTGTGCTGTCTTAGATCAAAATCCGTACGATCCGCAATTCCCCATAATTCTCCCCATCCAAAGGGAAACTTAAACTCAATATCCGTTGTGGCATTACTGTAATGAGATAACTCATCCTTATCATGTTCCCGAAGCTTAATGCTAGACTCTTTCATATTTAAATCCAGTAACCATTTTTTACAGAAATCCAGCCAGTAGTCAAACCATTCTAAATCCTTTCCCGGTTCACAGAAAAATTCCAACTCCATTTGCTCAAATTCCCGGGTTCTAAAGGTGAAATTCCCCGGTGTTATTTCATTTCTAAAGGATTTTCCAACCTGCCCGATTCCGAAAGGAATCTTCTTTCGGGAGGTACGCAGGACATTCTTAAAGTTTACGAATATCCCTTGGGCCGTTTCCGGTCGTAGATAGATTTCCGTGTTAGAATCTTCGGTTACTCCCTGAAAGGTTTTAAACATTAAGTTAAACTGCCGGATGTCCGTATAGTCGTTTTTGCCACATTTTTCACAGGTTATCCCTTCTTCTTTAATAAAAGTTACCATTTCTTCGTTTGTCCAGCCTTCAACATTTAGTTCTTTACCTTCTTTATGAAGGTGATTTTCAATGATCTGGTCTGCTCTAAATCTTGCTTTACAGGCTTTACAATCAATCAGGGGATCATTAAATCCACCGATATGTCCTGAGGCTACCCAGGTTTCGGGGTTCATCAAAATGGCGGAATCCAGACCTACATTATTGGGATTTTCCTGAATGAATTTTTTCCACCATGCATCCTTAATGTTACGTTTTAGCTCCGCACCTAGCGGGCCGTAATCCCAAGTGTTTGCCAGACCTCCGTAAATCTCCGATCCGGGGAAAATAAAACCTCTTGATTTACATAGGGCAACAATTTCGTCCATCGTTTTTTCCTTCATTGTCCATTCCTCCTTATATTCTATTGTAATACTATTTTTTTACATCTTTAAACATTACGTTAAATCATCCTTGGATTGATTCATTACCTGGGATAAAAATCTCCATAAAAAAACTTTCACCCCTAATCCAACGATTAGGGACGAAAGATAATTTCCGCGGTTCCACCCTAGTTGATGCCGAAGCATCCCCTTAAAATACTGCGACTCCAAAGCGCCTTTCATTTTCGGGTTGCATGGAGCTTACACGATCCTCCACTCGCTGAAACACTACCGAACATTACTCTTCTTTTTCCTCGTCGCTATTTGATTATTCTTAAAGATATCAAAAATCCGAAACGCTGTCAATAGTTCTTCCGGATTTTAGTGAGAAAATCCAGGCTTTTAAAGTTGTTTTTATCCAAATGGATCATCATATAACGCTTAAGAACTTCTTCTAATTCTTGAATCAATTTTGGATGTACTTTTAATTCTTTTAAGTCCTCCAGGTCAATGACCATTAAAAAGTTGGCCAGGCGAATAGCTTTATTCGATAGTGGTTTAGCAAGACCGGTACCGCTCTCTTGACACTGTTGACAAAGAAGTCCACCTTCTTCCATATTCAATACCCATCGGGAAGAACTTTTCGTACCGCATTGGTTACAAGCCTTTAAATAGGGCTCATAACCACTAAATTTCAGAAACTGGAGCAGAAAGCGCAGAATATGAAGGGATAAATCGCCCTCTTTTTTTTCCAAGGCACCTAGGGATTCTACAAAGAGGGTAAACAGGCGGTTGTTACTTTGCCCTTCTATGGTGACGGTATCCACCAGTTCGATAAAAAAAGAAGCGATGGAAAGAGCATCTAAATCTTCCCGAAGTTTGTAGTGATTATGAATCGGATCCACATTATTCAAGGTATACATAGACTTCCCCTTATAAAGAACAAAGTCACTGTAACAAAGGGGTTGGGCCCCGGCTAGATGTTGACTTTTAGAGCTTCTGGCTCCCCGAGCCATAACGGATATCTTACCAAGTTTTCGAGCAAATACCGTCAGAATTCCGTCATTTTCTTTATATTTCATATTTTTCAATACAATTCCTTCGGTTTTTACCAACATAAGCGCCTCTTAAGATTCATCCCGGTAGCCGAAGTTTCGAAGCATGGTGTTTTGGTTTCGCCATCCCTCTTTAACTTTTACCCAAAGCTGAAGGTTTACTTTGGTTCCGAGAAATCCTTCGATATCTTCCCGGGCAGATTTTCCGATACCCTTAAGCTTTCGTCCGTTCTTTCCGATAATAATGCCCTTATGGCTGTTTCGCTCGCAGTAAATATTGACTTCCAAATCTACTAGGGCTTTATTCGGTCGCTCTTTCATGGAAACCACTTCTACTGCTACCCCATGAGGAATTTCCTGCTCCGTGTAATGTAGCACTTTTTCCCGTACCAGTTCCCCTATGATCGCCCGTTCCGGTTGATCGGTAATCATTCCATCAGGGAAATACTGGGGCCCCTCAGGAAGATATTCTTTAATCTCATCAATCACACGTTGAAGGCCAACCCCCTCCAAGGCGGAGATCGGAATAATACTTTCAAATACTCCCATGTCCTCATATTGTTGTACGATACTTTTTACAGAGTCCTGGTCAGTTTTATCGATCTTGTTGATCAAAAGAATTTTAGGGGTTTGAAATTTTTTCAGTTCTTCCAGAATATATTGATCCCCACCTCCTAAACGGTCGCTTTCATCCACCATAAAAAGAATCACATCCATGTCTCTTAGGCTCGCCTTGGCGGTCTTTACCATAAATTCTCCCAGTTCAGTCTTGGGTTTATGGATTCCCGGAGTATCGAGGAATACTATTTGCAAATTTTCCTCTGTATAAACACTTTGTATCCGATTTCTTGTGGTTTGAGGCTTGTCGGAAACAATAGCAATCTTTTCGCCGACTAACTGGTTCATCATTGTGGATTTCCCTACATTGGGTCTTCCGATAATGCTTACAAATCCTGATTGATAACTCATGCTGTTCCTCCTTTGTTTTCTAAATCCTTCGGAGTAAAGGAAAGGGGTAAAATTTCCTCCATAGTATATTCATTATACTCATCCTCAGACTTCGCAAGTAAAACTGTAATATCCAGTCCAAACTCCACCAGCACCTGACGGCAAATTCCACATGGAGCCGTGAAGGCTTTGGGATCTCCTACGATAGCGATAGTATCAAAGTCCTTCTCTCCTTCGGATATGGCTTTAAAGAGAGCCGTTCGCTCTGCGCAGTTTGTGGCACCAAAAGAAGCATTTTCAATATTACAACCGGTATAAACTTTACCTGAGGTTGTCAATACCGCTGCTCCTACCGGAAATTCTGAATAAGGTACATAAGCCATCTTTTGAGCTTCTAAAGCCTTTCTAATCAATTCTTTGTTCGTCATATTTTCCTCCTTTTGTTCCATATATTTCTTTAGATATTGTTTTCTACAATTGAACTTCGTTGAAAATTGATTACTTTAACTATCTAGGTAGATTACTCTAGGCTAGTTTTATTGATCCGCTTCAGGAATAGTTAAGATATCTTCTCTTGAAATTACTTGTACCCAAGTTTGACCTGGATTAAGAATGATTTCTTTACCTTCACTGTCAAAGTAGCGGGTAAGGTCTTCTTTTCCATTTTTCTCCCATCGAACTTCTATCATTTCGCCCATTGTAAAGTAATAAGCTTTTCCACTACCGATGGTATCCATTTCCAAAATTCCTGAACTGGTTCCCGGAATCAAACGAACAGGAACGATTTGTACTAGAACATTGGTGGCTAATACCGGTTTTTCGTCGTCTTCACTGTGGGTTTCATCGTATTGCCTCTGATCTACGTAATAGCGGTCATAGGCTTGTTCTTTCTCGTTGTATCGATATTCAGCACGATAACTGGAATGATAGCGAACTTCAAATCTTTCAACAGCTTCACCCTTAGCTAAGGCTTCTTTATCCTCGTAAAACTGATATCCTTCAAATTCCAAGATTTCCCGATAGTTTAAGCTTTTGGCGGTGCTGCGGATGTTATCCATACTGGTGTATGCGTTATGGGGGGGGTCTTTTATGAGACTCTCTCCAGAATGCACCTCCGCCCGGTCCTAGTAGACTGACATTTTGTATGCCTAATTGGTCAATTTCTTTTTCTACGCGAGAACTTGCTCCTGCATGGGTATAAATTGCTTGGTACTCCATGGCTCTTTCAATATAGTAGGGTCTTGCACTTCTTACAGGACCCACTAGTTCCGGATCATTCATCAAAAACATGGCTAAGTACCGAGTAGCGTTTCCTTCCACATAAAATTCGTAAATCACTTCCGCATCATAAAACCCCGCATGGGGTCTGGCATTCGGATTGTTATCGTACATGACACCCACCACCGGTCTCTCCAAACGTTCTTCTTCCACATATATGCCGCTTAGTGGAGAGGGAGTTCCCAGTTTTTCCGGTTCTTCCTCTTCTTCCTCTTCTTCCGGTTCCTCAACTTCCTCAACAATTTCTTCTTCCTCTTCTTCCAATTCCTCCGGTTCCTCTTCACGGCTACAGCTTACTACAAAAATCAGCGTAAGGGCTATAAAAATCAATAACAACCTTTTTAGTTTCAATTTCTTTTTTAGTTTCAATCAATTTCTTCCTTTCTTACTAAAAATTTTAGTTTCTTTCTCTAGCCAAAAACTTGAAAAATTACAATGGTAATTAAAAAGCCTAGTAAGGCTCCGATAATAACTTCAAAGACTGTGTGGATTCTGCTTTCTATACGACTTTGAGATACTAATAGCGCCATAATTAGAGATAAGGTAGCCAGTAACATATTTTCTGAAATGAAGGTGATGGCAGTAAATAAAGAAAAAGCCACAGCAGCATGTCCACTGGGCATGCCTCCTTTTAAAGCGGTCCCTTTACCCGTAAGTCCTTTTACAAAAATAACGGTAAAAACCACTATCAATAGCGCGATAAAAGTGATATGAATCGGTGCCTGCTGCACCCTTCTTAAAACACCATAAGTAAAGGGGTTCACCCGATGGAAAAATATGAGATATGCAACTATTACCGCATTGATAGAGGCAATCAGTACTGCACCAGCGGCTACATTTTTAGCAATCTTAGCAAATACATGATATTTATCCGTAATCAAATCGATAGTGGTCTCGATAGAGGTATTAATCATTTCCGTGATAATTACCATGGAAATAGTGGAAAACAGTAAAAGGATTTCCAGCCTAGAAAGATCATAGAACAAACTCATGGCAAGTACTATAATCGCTACGGCAAAATGAATTTTCATATTTCGTTGGGTTTTAAAGGCGTAAAGAATACCTTCAAAAGCATAATTAAAGCTTTCCAGGAGCTTCCGTACACGATTCATGGTTGTTCACCTAATTTCTTGTAATTTCCAGTTGAGTGAGTATTTCCTCTTCAACTTTTCGCATATTTTCTTTATCCTCAAACTCTAAATGGTCATAGCCTAATAAATGCAAAAGACCGTGAATAAAAAGATAGGCAATTTCCCGTTCAACGGAGTGATCATATTCTTTTGCCTGTTCAATAACCGCTTCCGTAGAGATTACAATATCACCCAACACCTTTACTTCTTCCGGTTGAAATTCTTCTTCTATCGGGAAAGATAAGACATCTGTAGTTTTGTTCTTTCCTCGATACATTTCATTAAGCTCCCGAATTTCCTCAGCGGTTACTAGCGATAGGCTTACTCCATAGTTTCCTTCCCGATTTTCATGGAGGAGGGTCTTCTTAATAATTTCTTCAAATAAGTCCTTCATTCCTTGATCCGGTAACAAATGTTCCTGACGATTGCTTATTTCTAAGATCATTAGCATTGTCTCCTTTATGCTTTATTTCCTTGCTCTTCCGGATATTCAATTCGTTCATGGTAAATCCCCAGTAAAGTACCGGTAAATACCTTATTGATTCGCTGGATCTCCCTTAAGGTTAAATTACTCTCCTCGAGTTGACCATCCTGTAATTTTCCTTGAATGATTTTTTGAATAAGATTCTCGATTTTCATCTGATTGGGTTCTTGAATACTTCGAACTGCAGCTTCTACAGAATCAGCAAGCATTACAATAGCAGTTTCTTTCGTCCGGGGTTTCGGTCCCTGGTAACGAAAATCTTCTTCTTTAGGCTCGGAAATGTCCTTATTATTTTCCTTTTCTTTATAATAAAAATAAGCCACTAGCGTATTGCCATGATGGGACTTAATAAACTCAGTAATCTCTTTATGAAGCTTATGTTCCTTAGCTACTTTCAAACCGTCACTTACATGGCCAGTGATAATGGAACAGCTTTTTATCGGTTTCAACTGGTCATGGGGGTTGTCCGCCCCAAATTGATTTTCTTTGAAAAAGTAAGGTCGGATGGTTTTCCCGATATCATGGTAAAAAGCTCCTACTCTTGCTAGTAGTGCATTGCCTCCTACTGCATCCGCAGCTGCTTCACTTAGATTACCCACAATAATACTGTGATGGTAGGTTCCCGGCGCCTCCAACAATAATTTTTTAAGCAAAGGTTGATTGGGATTAGACATTTCGATTAACTTTAAATGAGTTAGGATTCCAAAAGCCCATTCCCAAAATGGAAGGGTTCCTATGGTCAGTACCGCTGCAAAACCTCCACCGATAGCGCCATATCCGGCGTAAAGCAGAACTTCATTAATTTCATTACTGTTAATAAATCCGATTCCGAGGATCACTAAGAAGTTTGCAGCTCCTACAACAAATCCGGAAAGCAAAATATTACCCCGTTGTTGCGTTCGATAAGCCATCAAAGCTCCAAGAGTCCCTCCAACCAGAAGCATAATCAGTAGCGTCATTGAATTTCCCGTAATCAGAACCGTCATAATTGATAAAATAATATTGGAAACAATGGCTACGACAGGGTTAATTAATATGGCCAATAGCATCGCTGCCGTCGCTACGGGCATCACAAAAATAGTGATAACAGACAGCACTTTCGAGATCCCTAAGGTGAGTAATACAATCAAAATCAGCATAAACAGATTATTCGGTTCATAAATTAGCTTCTTGTGAAACAATAGTAAGTATAAGACCAAAGTCATAAGTAACAGAATTACGATAATTGTGATTCCCAGATATAATAAATAATCCAATCGACCATCCTCAGCTAAGATTCCAAGTTCTCGTAAAATTTGCATCTGACTGACGGATATTCGTTCTCCTTCCCGGACTATTAGTTCATCCTGTTCAATGATGATACTGTCTATTTCATCCATAGCCTGTTGCTTTAACTCTTCTGTTCGCTCCGCATCATAAAACTCATTCGGCCGGATGCTTTGATTAAAAACCCGTGTACCGAACACCTGAAGAGATTCATTGAACTCCGCAAGATTTAGTATAGATTCTTCTGCAGAAGCTTTTACTGAAGGTAAATCCTCTAATCGAATCCCTCGATTCAAATGTTCTGCTGTAATTTCGAAAAGATAATTTTCCAGATGTTCGATGGATTCTCTAGAATTAGAAAGGACATTCAAGGTCATTTCCTCTTCTAAACTTAGCGGGCTTTCTTCATTAATGGTTTCCGCCATTTCTTCATCGCTTAAGGTTTCATCCATTTTTGCCTCATACAATATTTCAAAGGTGTTATCAATATCCTCCTGTACATCATTACGAACACCGGAATCGATTCGAAACTGTGCTTCCACTGCGTTTGCCGCTTCATTCCGTAAATTTTCCGTCGTTCTCACATCTTCAATAGTTTTTGGAGCATAAATATCCTGAGGTGACCGTTGTCCTAAGTTTACATCGACTTTATTTGGTCTTAGACTAAGGATAAAAATACTTAAGGTCCCAGCCAACAACAGAAGAGCTAACAATAGATATTGTACCCCTTTTTGAGATAGAAATTTCTTTATCCGATTGTTTTTAAATTTAGTACCTATTTTCTTATGGATTCCCATGGCTTACTCCTATACTAATCTGTCTTTTTCTGCGAGTTCTCTTCATAGGCATTGATGATGTTTTGTACTAAGGGATGTCTAACCACATCTTTATAAGTCAGATTACTAAATCCGATTCCTTCAATATCCTTTAGAATTTCCAAGGCATGATTCAACCCTGACATTTTCCCCTTGGGTAAATCGATTTGAGTCACATCTCCCGTTACCACTGCCTTTGAACCATAGCCAATTCTGGTTAAAAACATTTTCATTTGAGGAATCGTGGTATTTTGCGCTTCGTCCAGTATGATAAATGCATTATCCAATGTCCTTCCTCTCATATAGGCAAGCGGTGCAACTTCAATAATCTCCCGTTCCTGAAGTCGTTGAAACTTGTCTACACCCAGTACGTCAAATAAAGAATCATACAGAGGGCGTAAATATGGATCTACTTTATCTTTCAAATCTCCCGGTAAAAAACCTAGACTCTCCCCTGCTTCAACGGCGGGCCGTACCAAAATTATTCGTTTTACTTCTTCATTTTTAAATGCCTTTGCAGCCATTACCACAGCCAGGTAGGTTTTCCCTGTTCCTGCAGGTCCTATTCCGAAGGTCAAATCATTTTCTTCGATTCTTCCCAGATATTGCTTTTGTCCTAAGGTTTTGGGTTTAATCGGCTTACCTGTGGCATTAATCAGCACCGTGCCGTCCACTAAAGCCTTGGCATCTTTTCCATTTCCTTCCACAAATAAATCGGCAATGTATTTTACTCTTTGAGAGTTCAACTCACCTTGATTTTCCAATACTCTAATCATTTCATGAAGCATATCCTCCGCTTTTGATACTTGGGATTCTTCTCCTAGCAGAATTATTTCTCCATCCCGCAAGAACATTTTTGTTTGAAATTTATCATTAATAATGTTAGCAAATTCATCATAATTTCCGAATAACTTCCCGGTATGGTCTTCTCTTTGCAATGCAATGTTTTTTTGAATCTCTTTTGTCAAACAAATTCCTCCTTGTTAAGTCTGGATAATCTAAAAGATGACATAATTTCTTACACAATATCATATCATAAGAATGTTGATATTGCCATTGTTTTAGCTCTTTACTTTTTCTGCAGTTAACACTCTTTTAAACACAAAGATGATGGATTCCTAAGAATCCACCATCTTTGTGTCTTGAACTTAATCATTCATATGCCATTAACGATTTGTACGACCTTAAAAGTGTAGTACTAATAGATTGATTAGCTGACTTTCTTTTTTCGCATAGATTTCGGCTTATCTAAAATCTCTGACATCACAATAGCTTGAACTAGTGATTCTTGATCAAACTTAAGCAATTGATCAAATCCTTCAACCCCAATTTCACTCTTTTCCACACTGGTCTTTTCAAAGAAATCACCACTTAGTTCACCTGCTATCACACCCTTTTTACGAGGTTTGGAGTAAGGTTTCATTTCGGTTTTCTTTCGGGACTTTTTCGGCAATTCTCGATTGGAATAATCCGTATAATGCCCCTCTTCCTTTGAAATTTCATTGTCATTTTTCGGAGACTCTTTAGCAATTTCACCCTCCTGTATAGGAGGCGCTTTATCCTCTTTAATATTGTATTGCTCTAATACTTCTTGCAGTAAAGATCGTGGCCGTTGACGCTGTGGTTGTGATTTTGGTTGAGTCTTTTCCCGATTTTCTGAAGAAGGCTCCTTACGTCGTTCACTTAAGCCATAATCTCCGGAATCTCGAGAGTTAGTTTTTGATTGCTTTTGGTCCGGTCCTGATTGGCCAAATTTTTGTTGATTTTGCTGATTTCGTCGTTGCTGTTGTTTCTTTTGTACTTTATTTTTATTAAAAATGGAGTTAATAATCGCCAATACAACAAATATAAAAATTACTTCAGGATTCATTGGATCCTCTCCTTTGAAGAATACTATCTACTTCTTCATCATTACTCATCTTCTTTATAGGCTTCATCCTTGTTTATTTTTGAAATTTCTTCTCGCATTGTGGTATCGGAAATTACGTTTTTCATATTGTAATAGTCCATTGCGCCAAGATTTCCTTCCCGTAAGGCTTTGGATAAAGCTTTTGGTACTTCTGCTTCTGCTTCAATTACCTTGGCTCTCATTTCTTGAACCTCCGCCTTCATTTCCTGTTCCTTGGCAACAGCCATCGCTCGTCGCTCTTCTGCTTTCGCCTGAGCTACTCGCTTATCAGCATCGGCTTGATCCATTTGCAATTGTGCACCAATGTTTCGTCCGATGTCTACGTCGGCAATATCAATCGATAGAATCTCATAAGCTGTACCGCCGTCCAATCCTTTTTGCAGTACAGTTTTTGAAATCAAATCCGGGTTTTCCAATACCTTTTTATGGGTTTCTGAAGACCCTACGGTTGTTACAATACCTTCACCAACACGGGCAATAATCGTTTCTTCTCCGGCACCCCCAACAAGACGCTCAATATTGGCTCGCACCGTTACTCTCGCTCGTACCATAACTTCAATACCGTCTTTTGCAACGGCAGCAATTTTGGGTGTTTCGATAACTTTAGGATTTACACTTACCTGTACCGCTTGTAATACTTGACGCCCTGCTAAGTCAATGGCAGCAGCACGTTCAAAATTCAAGTTGATTTCTGCACGTTGGGCGGCAATTAGTGCATCTACTACACTGTTTACATCCCCACCGGCTAAAAAGTGCGCTTCCAGTTTATCTGTGTTTAGATCAAGGCCTGCTTTCGTTGCTTTAATCAATGGAGCCACAATTTTTCTCGGTTGTACTCTTCTAAGGCGCATACCAATTAACGAGAAAATTCCGATTTTAACACCAGAGAAATAAGCTGTAATCCATAAACCTACCGGAATAAAACTCAATAATATGGAACCTACAACAAAAATAACGACAATCAATACAATAATCGGTAAATACTGTTCTAACATTTACATTCCCTCCTCTTCATGTTTACTAACATAAATTTTACTGCCCTCGGTTCTTGTGACAATCACTTTTGTTCCTTCCTCAATAAAAGTGGAACCATCGGTAACCACATTCAGAAGTTTCCCGTCAACTTTCACGGTTCCTGATGGCCTCAGGTAACTGGTTACTACTCCGACTTTCCCAATGTACTGCACATAAGGATCCGAGGAAGTATAACCATCTTCAACTCTTTCGGAGCTCTTTAGTGTGATTTTGTCAAATAACTTGTTCTTGGGTCCGAATTTCAGCATAAGAACAAAAGTTGCAATAGTAAGTGCTAGGGCAATTAAAATATATACTACAGCAGCTTCTGGGCTGCTAGCTGATAAAACAATACTTGCGATAATCGCAATTCCTCCACTGATTCCCGGTATACCGAGACCCGGAATTGCCGCTTCCACGGCTAGCAGGATCAATCCCACTACAAATAAAATTACTGCTAACAAACCGGAATCTCCTGCTAGTAAGCTACCTATAAAGTACAAGCTAAAAGAGGAAACCCCTACAATAGCTCCGGCTCCTAGACCTGGTGTGAACACTTCAAATACCAGTCCCATAAAACCTAAAGACAGTAATATCGGTGCAACCGTTGATCCTGTTGCAAATTGGGATATCCTGGCTCGAAAAGGCATATCCATTTGCTCTATTCGACTAAAAGATATTTCAAACTCATTTAGCATCTCTTCATAATTAGTACTTCTAAGATCTATAAATTCCAAATCCAAGGCTTCCTGGGTAGTTAAGTTTAAAAGTCTTCCCTCTTCTATTAATCCATCGATCTCTAAGGCTTGATCCGCCATGGCTGCAACAATTTCCGGATCCCTTCCGGTTTCCTGAGCTGCACCTCGAAGGCTTGCCACCCAACTGGAAAGTATTTTTTCCGTATTTGGAATGGTTTCTGCTGAGCCGATATTGCTTCCAGGTGCCATAACAATATGATCTGAAGATATGGTAATTAATACGCCGGCGGAAATAGCCCGAGTATTAACAAAAGATATGGTAGGCAGTTCCGTTCGCATCATTGTAGGACTCAGGTCCTCAGCGGAATCCACTCGACCTCCGTAGGTATCAATTTCAAATATAATTCCTACAGCTTCCGGATCCGATTCCACCTCCTCTATAGATTGGCGGACATACTGATATACCGCAGCATTGATTTCGCCTTCGATTGGAATAACGTAAACTGTACGTTCATCATTCTGAGCTTCCGAAAAGGTTAATGAAAACGCAAAAATAAAAAGCAATGTAAAGGACAGTATTCCTTTAAATTTCATGGTCTCTCCCTCCTTATTTTTTCAGACTATTCTAAGAATCATTATAACATAAATTTCTAATCTATAGGGTCCTTCTACTTAATTATAAATAATTTTTTAACCATATAATATTATTATTTTGGATTCTTTAAACACCTCTTATATATTCCCAAATTCCTAGATTTTAAGCATAGAATATTTTATTTTTGTACCAGGGGGTCCGACCCCCTGGTACAAAAAATAAGAAAACCCGGATTTCTCCGGGTTTTTGGTTGAATTTATTATTCAAACGTTAATTCTTCATTCACTATTTTATTTACAAGTTTTCCATCACCACGTCCCTTGACTTGAGGCATAACCATTCCCATGATTTTCCCCATATCGCTTTTCGACTCCGGCTGAACTTTTTCGATGGCCTCTTTAACGATACCTCGAATTTCTTCTTCCGTAAGTTGAGTTGGCAAGTAGGTGTGTAGAATTTCTATTTCCTTTCGGTTTTGTTCTACCAAATCATCTCGCCCGCTTTTTTCAAAGTCTTCGATGGAATCTTTACGTTGCTTAACTTGTTTTGAAATAATCTGAATCACGTCTTCATCACTAACATCCTGTCGTTTGTCGACTTCCCACTGTTTGATGTCGGAGCGAATCATGATGATTACATCTTTTTTTACCTTATTTTTTTCTTTCATGGCTGCTTTTAAATCCGCAGTTAGTTTTTCATTAAGGTTCATTGGTTCACCCTCTTCGTAAGACTAATATCTCTTCTTATTTCGCTTTGCAGCCTCTTCCTTTTTCTTCCGCTTAATACTAGGCTTTTCATAATGCTTTCGCTTTTTAGCTTCCGCTAAAACCCCCGATTTAGAACATTCTTTTTTAAATCTTCGAAGTGCATTATCAATGCTCTCATTACTGTTCACTTTAATTTCAGACATTTATTAACCCTCCCTCCGATAGCAACCAATGTGCTTTTTCCATAGCGTTTTCGCCATTATGCAAGTGGGATAAACACCTAGTTATTATACCGTACATTTCTTTCTTATGCAAGGATATTTTAAAATGTCTCGGTATAGGGCTTTCACTTAATAGTAGACCGTTTTTAACCGGGAGGCCACTGCATGGATCGTCCTCCTAAAAGATGGAAGTGCAGATGATTGACTGTTTGCCCTCCATGACTTTTACAGTTGTTTACCACACGATATCCCTTATCCAGGTCCTTTTCCTCTGCAATTTTTTGAAGGGCTTGAAAGATTTCCGGTAAAAGTTGTTGCTGATCTTCTATTTCCATCTCCTGAATGTTTGGAATATGTTTTTTCGGTATTACCAGCAAATGAATGGGAGCCTGAGGATTTTGGTCTTCAAAGGCCAGTATATGGTCATTTTCAAAGACCACTTGGGTATCTATTTCCTTATTTGCAATTTTACAGAATATACAATCCATAGAAAACACCTCCTTTTACTTAACTATTCGACACTCAGCAAAATATTCCTTCTTTTCTTCCTTTATTTTCATAATTTTCACTTGGTGAATTTCCTTTGAATAATCTTTCACTGTTACTCCTTTTACCTTTATATACCTCTTGGTAAATCCGGTGCTTATTTGTTCTTTAGGATCAAAGTTCTCAAATAAAACCTCTTCCTCCATTCCGATAAAAGATGTCATAAATTCTTTTTTCAAGTGTTCTCCCAAATCGATCAATTTTTCGCTGCGCTCCTGCTTGATATTTCCATTAATCTGTTCCTTATATTTTGCTGCCGGAGTACCTTTTTTCGGTGAATACTTGAATACGTGGATTTCTGAGAACCTTAATTCCCGAACCAAGGCGAAGGTATCTTCGAAGTCCTTATCAGATTCTCCGGGAAAGCCCACAATCACATCTGTGGTTAAAGCCGGATTTTCAAAATACTGTCTTATCAATGTAATTGCCTGCCGGTATTCTTCCCGGGTATATTTTCGATTCATTCGTTTTAAGATCTCATTAGACCCGCTTTGAAGCGATAAATGAAAATGCGGACAAAGCTTATCCAGCCTTTGCAGTTCTTCCAAGAAGGGTTTAGTGATAAGATTTGGCTCCAGGGAGCTTAATCGGATCCGAAGTATTCCCTGAATTTCATTAATTTCTTGTAGTAGCTCCAAAAAGTAGTTTGCCTCTTCTAAATCTTTTCCATAAGAAGCGATATGAATCCCCGTCAGAACCACTTCCTGATAACCGGCTTTTGCCAGACGGTTTACTTCCTCTAAGACCAATTCCTTATTACGACTACGTATGTTTCCGCGAGCATAAGGAATAATACAGTAGGTGCAGTATTGATTGCAACCTTCCTGAATTTTTATAAACGCTCGGGTTTTTCCTTCATATTCTGTTAAGGACAGGTCTTCAAATTCGTAGACTTGCATTATATCCCCAACAAACTGTCCTCCTCGGTCTTCATCCTTGTTTTCTACCAGACGTACAATTTCCTTTCGACCGTGAGTGCCGATAACAATATCCACCCCTTCTAAACTTTCCACTTCCTCCGGGGCTACCTGAGCATAACAACCGACCACTGCCACAACAGCATCGGGATTAAAATTTTTCATTTTACGAATAAACTGTCTTGACTTTCGATCTCCCACATTTGTGACAGTGCAGGTGTTGATCACATACACATCGGCAAAATCTTTATCGGTGACGATGTCGTAGTCTGCATTCTTAAAAAGTTCCATCATTGCATGGGTTTCATATTGGTTCACCTTACAACCTAAGGTGTGAAAAGCTACTTTTTTCAATCCGTTAACCTCCTAAATCGCCACATTCATATTGCACTATGGTTATCAGTGTAAGCCCTGCAGTCTCCGTTCTAAGAATCCTCGGACCCAGAGTTACAGCATATCCTTCTTTTTCTTTAATACTGGATATTTCATCTTTGCTAAAGCCACCTTCCGGTCCAACCCATAGACCGATGGACGGTACAGAAGCCTGTTGATCCTTATCTTTAATCATAAAAGGTAAGTCCTTTAAACCTGTGGTTCTTTCATCTTCATAAGCTACTACTTGTACCTCTTCTGAAAGGTTTTTTATCACCTCGTTAAATTCCATTGGCAATGCAACTTCCGGAATCAGTAAACGTTTGCTTTGCTTCGCTGCTTCATAGGCAATTTTTTGCCACCGTTCCTGCTTTTTTTGTTGATCTTTTTCCGTTTTCAGTTGCACTACAGAACGGGCATTCATCACGGGAACAATACGGTTAACTCCCAGTTCCACAGCCTTTTGAATGATCAACTCCATTTTCGAAGCCTTAGGCAATCCTTGATATAAGGTGATTTTCAAAGATGATTCTTGATTTCTATCAACAGACTCCAAAAGCTTTACTTCATGGCTTTTTCCTTTCAAAGTGATAACTTTCCCTAGATATTCCTGTTCTTCTCCCACTACTACTTCGATGGTGTCCCCTTCTTTTAGGCGAAGCACTTTTTCCAAATGTTTTGCATCATCCCCGGAAATAAAGGCAATATCACCCTTGACTTGAGATTTATCTACAAAGAATCGATGCATTCCTACGCCTCCTTCATTCGACCGTAAAGGGCTGCCCACTCGCCTTTTTCAACGGTCTTATACACTTCTATATTTTGCGCTTTTAAAGCTTTTTTTACCTGTTGAATTTTTTCCAAAATAATTCCTGAGGTAATGAGTGTTCCTGATGGTTTTAGATAATGTTGAAAATCCGGAGCCATGGTAATAATCACATCAGCTATAATATTCACGATAATGATATCACCTTTTTCATCGATGTTATCCATCAGATTTCCATGATATACCGATACTTGATTCGCCACATGATTGATTTCCACATTCTCTCGAGCAACACCTACAGCTACTTCATCTAAATCCACAGCAACAACTTTATTAGCACCCAGTTTTGCGGCCACCACTCCAAGAATTCCACTACCGCATCCGATATCGAATACCAGATCCTCATTAGTTATGACTTCTTCTAAGGCTTCTATACACATAGTTGTAGTTTCATGAGTTCCAGTACCAAAAGCCATACCGGGATTCATTTCTATCACTATGTCTCCGGTTTTTTCTTCATAGTCTTCCCACTCCGGTTTTATAATGATGTGTTTTCCTATTCTTGTGGGTTTATAATATTTTTTCCATGTATTGTTCCAATCCTCATCCTTAACCTCTTTAGTTTCAACTGTTCCCTCTCCGATATCCAAACCGTAGTGAGGGAGGTATGCGATGGAGTGCTTTATTAATTGGATTTCATCCGCTATTCCTTCTGTTTTCGGTAAGTATCCTTTAATCAGTGCTCCTTCAAAGTCAAAGTTGTAGAGTTCTTCCTCTACGTAATCCCAGTTTTTTTGATCCTGATTAGCGAAATCAAAATCTTTGGGATCCTCAATCACAACTCCCTTTACCCCTGCATCGTAAAGTATATTTGCCACGGCTTCCGTGGCTTCCGTTGTTGTTTTAATACTCAGTTCCATCCATTCCACTTCATCACATCCTCATTAGTCTTTGATTCTATTATAACTGATTTTCAAGGTTTAGGACAACCGCAACCCACTTTTTTCTATGGAGCAGGTGCATGATCTAGTAATACAATACTTTAAAAATCACAAATAACCGCAGAAAAATCACTCCCGATGAGTGATTTTCCCGTAATATAATAATATCCTTGTTCTGCAATAACTTTTAATCTTAATTCGATATTAGGTCAGCATATCTTTCACCTTATCAATAAAAGTTTTTCTCTGTTCATGTACCTCTTCTCCACTTTCCTTAGCAAATTCCTTGAGTAGATTTTTTTGTTTTGTTGAAAGCTTTTTCGGCACCTCAACAGTGACTCTAATATATTGATCCCCTTTGCCGTATCCATGAGGATTAACAATACCTTTATTTTTCAGTCTGAAAACCGTACCGCTTTGGGTACCTTCCGGCATTTTATATTTTACTTTTCCTTCTAAAGTTGGTACTTCAAGGTCATCTCCAAGTGCTGCCTGGGCAAATGTTATGGGCATTTCGCAAATAACGTTATCCCCTTCCCGCTTAAACAGGTTATGGGGTTTTACCCGTACAACAATATATAAATCTCCGTGGGGGCCGCCTTTAGTTCCCGGTTCACCGTAACCCCGTAGAGGAATCACGGATTCATTATCCACACCGGCGGGAATTTTAATTTTGATTTTCTTTTCCTTTTGGACTTTTCCCTTCCCATGGCAGGTATTGCATTTTTCTTCGATGATTTTTCCTTCCCCACCACATTTTGGACAGGTTCGCACGTTTACAATTTGACCTAAAGGAGTGTTTTGTGCATATTTCACTTCTCCAGCACCGTTACACTCCGTACACTTTTTAGAGTCCGTACCCGGCTTCGCTCCGGTGCCGTCACAGGTCTCGCAGTTCTCCTGACGATAAAACTTTATTTCCTTTTCCACACCGAAAGCCGCCTCTTCAAAAGTCACGGTTACCTGTTGTTGAATATCCGCTCCTTTTCTAGGTCCTTGCCGTCGGGATCTTCCGGAACCGCCGCCGAACATATCGAAAATATCCGAGAAGATATCATCGAAACCTCCACCACCGAATCCGCCACCAAATCCGCCGGCTCCCGCTTGAGGGTCTACCCCCGCATGGCCGAACTGATCATATCGTTGGCGTTTTTCCGGTGAACTAAGTATTTCATAAGCCTCACTGGCTTCTCTAAATTTCTCTTCGGATTCTTTGTTATCGGGATTTCGGTCCGGATGATGTTTCATGGCCATCTTACGATAAGCCTTCTTAATCTCTTTTTCATCAGCATTCTTGTCTACACCCAGCACCTCGTAATAGTCTCGCTTACTCACCTTTCCACCACCTTTCTGTATTTCAGATAAAGTATTTTCATTCTTCCCTGTCTGTATTAAACCCAGGGTTGTTTGAATATAAGTCACCCTTCATGAATGCTAAGGGCACCCGCAGGTGCCCTTAGTTTTCTTATATTATTTTCGTATCTTTTCGTTATTTTTTATCGTCGTTATTGTCGTCTTCTTCTTCATCATTGACTTCTTCGTACTCTGCATCTACTACATTATCATCTGCCGCCCCTTGGTCTTGGCCTTCTTGTCCTTGAGCTTCTCCTTGTTGCTGGGCATCTTGATACATTTTTTCAGAAACGCTGTGGAAAGCTTTGTTTACACTTTCAATGGTGGCTTTCATCTCTTCTACGTTATCTTCCTCTTTGGCTTTTTTCAGCTTTTCAAGTTCTTCCTGAACCTGTGCTTTTTCTTCATCGCTGATCTTATCTTTTGCTTCATCCAAGCCTTTTTCGATTTGGTAGATTAGAGAATCCGCTTGATTTTTCGTCTCAATAGATTCTTTTTTCTTTTTATCTTCCTCTTCAAACTTCTCTGCTTCCTTAATCTTTTGTTCCACTTCGTCTTCAGAAAGGTTGGTGGATGCAGTAATGGTGATCTTTTGTTCCTTGCCGGTTCCAAGGTCTTTCGCAGAAACGTTCACAATACCGTTTGCATCAATATCAAAGGTTACTTCAATTTGAGGCACTCCCCGTGGTGCCGGTGGAATATCCGTTAACTGGAATCTTCCTAAGGTGGAGTTGTCCGCTGCCATTTGGCGTTCTCCTTGCAGTACGTGAATATCTACTGCGGTTTGGTTATCCGCTGCGGTAGAGAATGTTTGGCTTTTCTTCGTGGGAATCGTAGTGTTTCGTTCAATTAACTGTGTGAACACGCCACCTAGGGTTTCAATTCCAAGAGATAGAGGCGTAACATCAAGAAGTAATACGTCTTTAACGTCTCCTGTTAACACTCCTGCTTGAATAGCCGCTCCAAGAGCCACACACTCATCAGGGTTAATACCTTTATGGGGATCTTTATGCGTAATTTTCTTAACGGCTTCCTGTACAGCTGGAATCCGTGTGGAACCACCAACAAGAATTACTTTATCGATATCGCTATCCGTAAGATCTGCATCTTTTAATGCTTTTTTCATCGGTTCAATGGTTTTTTCCACTAAATGATTGGTCAGCTCATCAAACTTTGCACGGGTAATGTTCATATCCAAATGCTTAGGACCACTGGCGGTAGCCGTAACAAAAGGAAGGTTGATCGTGGTGGTCATGGTACTGGAAAGTTCTTTCTTTGCCTTTTCAGAGGCTTCTTTTAGACGTTGCAAGGACATTTTATCCTCTCGTAGGTCTACACCTTCCTGTTTTTTGAATTCTTCCGCTACATAATCGATTAAGGCTTGATCAAAGTCATCTCCCCCTAAGGTGTTGTTACCGTGGGTTGCCAGTACTTCAAAAACTCCATCACCAAGTTCCAGTATGGACACATCAAAAGTTCCTCCACCTAAGTCATATACCAATACTTTTTGTTGTTCTTCGACTTTATCCAAACCATAAGCAAGAGATGCTGCTGTAGGTTCGTTGATGATTCTTTTAACTTCCAGGCCAGCAATTTTACCTGCATCCTTTGTCGCTTGTCGCTGACTATCTTCAAAATACGCCGGTACGGTAATAACGGCTTCCGTTACTTTTTCTCCTAAATAAGCCTCAGCGTCGGCTTTTAACTTTTGTAAAATCATTGCTGAAATATCTTGAGGAGAATATTCTTTACCATCGATTTTATCCGAATGGTCCGTACCCATATGTCTTTTTATAGATGTTATAGTTTTTTCAGGGTTTGCCACAGCTTGTCGCTTTGCCGGTTCTCCCACGATTCTTTCTCCATCTTTGCCGAATGCTACAACCGACGGGGTAGTACGATTCCCCTCAGAGTTAGCTATAACTTTGGGTTCGCCACCTTCCATTACAGCGACACAAGAGTTTGTTGTTCCTAAGTCAATTCCAATAATTTTTCCCATATTATACTGCCTCCTTGTTTTCTTTTTTAAAATTGTTGTTCATAAATTTATAATTAAAACTAAGTAAAAACTGATTACTTAGCGACCTTAACCATAGCCGGACGTAATATCTTTCCATGTAACTTATACCCTTTTTGCAAAACTTCAATTACAGTATCCGGTTCATGACCTTCACATTCTTCCTTTAATATTACTTCGTGGAAGTCCATATCATAAGGTTCATGAAGGGGGTATTCCTCCTCAATGGAGTTTTTCCTTAGTACATCTTTAAACTGCTTTAGTACCAGTTCCACACCTTTGGAGATTTCCGTGTTCTCTTCATTGTTATGAGAATCTAAAGCTCTCTCCAAATTATCCACCACTTGTAAAAGATCTAATGCAAATTCCTTAATAGCAAACTTTCGATCCTTATCCCGCTCCCGATCCATTCGTTTTTTGTAGTTGGCAAATTCTGCCTGTTGACGTTTGAGAGCTTCACAGTACTGAAGGACTTCTTCCTGCTCTTTTTTCAGAGCCATTTCCAGCTCTCGAATGCGTTCTTGTTGTTCTTCCTGAATTTCCTGAGGAGTTTTTAAAACCTCTTCTACTTTTGCTTCCTCAGTCTTCTTAAGTTCTTCATTCTCTCCTTCTAAAGTTTCATTCTTTTCTGTAGTATTTTCATCCTGCTGAATTTTTTCAGAGTTATTTTTGAACTCCTTTTCTTCACTGGATTTCTTAAACATTGTTAAACACCTGCCTTACTATAATATTTAGTTAATAGTTATCTCTTAATAAATCATTTAACTGCTTATTTAGTTGAACCATAATAGAAACTACCTTAGTATAATCCATCCGGGTCGGGCCTATGACGCTTAAATGCCCGATAGTACGATTATCAATTTTATAGGTAGTGGTTACCAAACTGCATTCCTGAGCAATATCATATAGGTTCTCTCTTCCGATGGAAACCCTAAGACCCTCTTGGTCCGGTAAGGTTAACAAATTTTTTATCAACTCTTTTTCCTCTAACATTGCGAGGAATGACCGGGCTTTTACGATATCGTTAAATTCAGGAAAATTGAAGATATTTGTGGTTCCGCTGAAAAACACATCAATTTGTTCTACTTCTTTAACCACTTCCTGCAGATGCATCAATATTAGTTCAATGGCTTTTCGGTACTCAAAAAGTTCCCGCTGAATATTTTCAATAATTAATTGAGAAATCTTTCGAATTTCTATTCCTTGCAGGTGATGATTTAATAGATTGGAAATCTTTTGAAGTTCCCGAGGATCCAAGTTTTCCCCAATGCGAAGAAGCGTATTTTTAACCAGACCTGTATCCATAATAAGCACCACCAAAATCCGTTCTTCATCCACAGGGACTAATTGGAGGTGTTTAATTCGATTTTCCTTGGTTTTTTCCGCCATAGCAATGGAGGTGTAGTCCGTTAACTCGGATAAGTACTCGGCGCTGTGTTTTAACAGGTTTTGTACTTCATGAAACTTTTGCATCAAATTTTCACGCAGAGCTTCCCGTTGTATTTTTGCCAGAATTCTTGATTCCATTAGTTTGTCCACATACAGTCGATAGGCTTTATCACTGGGAACTCTACCGGAAGAGGTGTGCAATTGTTTAAGATAGCCGTCTTCTTCCAGCTCTGCCATTTCGTTTCGAATTGTGGCCGCACTGACACCTAAGTCATATTTCCTTGATAAGGTTCTGGAGCCTACGGGCTCTGCAGTTTCGATATAATCCGTAATGATTGCTTGAAGAATTTTTAGCTTTCGTTCACCTAATTTCATATTAGCACCTCAATTATTAGCACTCGCTTCAAATGAGTGCTAATTATTATGACACTAAATTATCACGTAGGGCATTTTTTGTCAAGGGCTTTAGGTAAAAATTAACCGATTATCTCTCGAAATACGGAGTTGGATAAATAAAGTCCCTTTTCTGTCAAGCGAATCCGTCCTTGTTGACTTTCTAATAAGCCATTTTCGATAAACCCCCGAAGACTTTCCATGATATGGTTGTCCACTAAGGTTTTATGACGTTTTTCCAATGCTGTAAGATCAACCCCTTCAATTAATCGCAGCCCTAACATCAGCGATTCCTTCAATCGTTCTTTCTTCGTAATTCTTTCTTCGCCAATTACCGGTTTTTCTCCCGCTTCGATTCGTTGATGATACGTAGAAAAATCTTCGGCATTGAAAAAGCGATTCTCTCCCATGCTGGAATGAGCACCCAGTCCAAGACCGAGATACTCCTTATTCTCCCAGTATGTTCGATTATGACGACACTGAAAACCGGCCTTTGAAAAATTGGAAATCTCATAGTGTTGATATCCGTTTTTCCTCAAAAAATCCCTAAGGTCCTCATACATATCCACCTCTAAGTCTTCATCCGGTTCGGAAATGATCCCTTGATTGATTCTTCTGGCAAGCTCTGTTTCCTCATTAATAATCAATCCATAAGCAGAAATATGAGGAATATCCAGCTGCTCTATCCATTGTAGAGTACTGTGAAAGGTTTTTAGACTCTGTCCCGGCAGACCGAACATTAAATCACCATTGATGTTCTTAAAACCGATTTCTCGAGCGTTACCCAGACTCTCTAAAAAATCCTCGGGAGTATGAATCCGACCTAGCGTTTTCAGTAACTTTCGACTATCACTTTGCAACCCTATGCTGAGGCGATTGATTCCAATCTCGAAGTAACGAGCCATTTTATCGTAGGTCAGCGTGTCCGGATTCCCTTCAATGGAAATCTCAGGTTCCCGAGTAAAGGTAAATACTTCCCGTAGTTTTTCCATAACTTTGGCGATCTTTTCTGAAGAAACCATACTGGGGGTTCCTCCGCCGATAAAGACCGTATCAATCACATGAGTTTTCCCAAGATCTTTATAGAAATCTATTTCTTGACTAAGATCCTTCATATATTCTTCGATATCATCGGTACCGCAGTTTTGGAAGGATTTAAAATCACAATAATAACATTTACTCTTGCAAAAGGGAATATGAATATAAACACTGAGGTTTTTCATTGGTACACCTACTTTCCGAAAAAAACTAGCAACCGTACGCTGCTAGCTTCTCACTTTCTATCTAATTATATGGAACCCGATTCTTTATATATTACTAATTTTCTTAATAACTACTTACCTTCGGTTAATATACACTAATCATCCAACTTTAACACGGACATAAAGGCTTTTTGTGGCACTTCCACATTACCCACCTGCCGCATTCGTTTCTTTCCTTCTTTTTGCTTTTCTAGAAGTTTTTTCTTTCTCGAAATATCCCCACCATAACATTTAGAGGTAACATCTTTTCGAAGGGCTCGTACCGTTTCCCGTGCCACAACTTTTGTACCTATGGAGGCTTGGATGGGTACCGCAAACTGGTGTCGTGGAATTTCATCCTTCAACTTTTCACACATGCCTCGACCTCTGGCCTCCGCTGTACCTCGATGTACGATAAAGGAAAGCGCATCCACCTGTTCGTGATTGATTAAAATATCCAGCTTTACCAAGTTGGATTCCTGATAGTTTTTAAACTCATAGTCCAGGGATCCGTATCCCCGAGTTTTGGATTTTAATGCGTCGAAAAAGTCATAAATAACTTCGTTTAATGGTAGATGGTAGTTTATGACTACTCGAGTTTCTTCAATATATTCCATATCAATCATGGTTCCCCGTCGCTGTTGACAAAGTTCCATCACCTGGCCTACATAATCGTTCGGTACCATAATGCTGGCCTTTACAATAGGCTCTTCAATTTTACGAATTTCCTGGGGCTCCGGTAAGTTTGCCGGGTTTTGGATCATCTCCACGGTGCCGTCGGTTTTGGTCACCTGGTAGATAACGCTGGGTGCGGTTGTAATCACGTCAAGGTCAAACTCCCGCATCAGTCGCTCCTGTATGATCTCCATATGAAGTAGACCCAGGAAACCACATCGAAAACCGAATCCGAGGGCTGCGGAGGTTTCTGCTTCATAAACCAGGGAAGCATCATTTACCTGAAGTTTTTCCAAAGCGTCCCGTACATTTTCGTACTTTTCTCCCTCGGCTGGGTAAATCCCACAGTATACCATGGGTGTCGCTTTTTTATATCCCGGAAGTGGTGTTTCCGTCTCCCGCTCGAATTCCGTAATGGTATCCCCTACACGACAGTAACGAACATCTTTAATGCTTGCAGTAACGTATCCTACATCTCCTGCTTGGAGTTCCGGGAGAGCTACGGGATTCGGGGAAAATACTCCCACTTCATTTACTTCAAAACTTTTGCCCGTGGCCATCATTTTAATCTTCATGCCTTTTTTAATCTTTCCTTCATATACCCGGACATAGGCGATAACCCCTTTATAATTATCATAGAAGGAGTCAAAAATTAATGACTTTAACGGTTTTGTCTCGTCATCCTTCGGATGTGGAACTCTTTTAACAATAGCTTCCAGTACATCTTCAATATTAATCCCGTTTTTCGCTGAGATCAGCGGAGCATCACTGGCATCGATGCCAAGAATTTCTTCAATTTCTTTTTTCACTTCTTCGATTCGGGCCCCGGGCAGATCAATTTTATTTATGACCGGAATGATTTCTAAGTCCTGTTCTAAGGCTAGATACACATTTGCCAGGGTCTGCGCCTCGATTCCCTGTGCAGCATCCACTACTAAAATGGCTCCTTCACAGGCTGCAAGGCTTCTGGATACCTCGTAGGTAAAATCCACATGTCCCGGGGTATCAATTAAGTTTAGAGAGTACTCCAAACCGTCGTTGGCGGTATACAGTAAGCGTATGGTTTGAAGCTTAATGGTAATGCCCCGCTCCCGTTCCAATTCCATATTGTCCAATAGTTGCTCCTGCATATCTCGCGCGGCGATTAAACCGGTTTTTTCAATCAATCGATCCGCCAGGGTAGATTTACCATGGTCGATATGGGCTATAATAGAAAAATTTCGTATACGATCTTGTCGAACACTTGCCATGATGATCCTCCTTTTATTCTTAATCTTAAACGATTATAACATATTCTATCATGAGTTTATAGAGAATTCATCGGTGTAATTAAAGATTTTACAATTAGTTGTTGCATTCCCGCTACTTATTTGATAAAATCTATATGTTAACAGCCTGTAAGGGGGTGAATGATTATGGCAAATATTAAGTCAGCACAAAAACGAATCAAGGTTATTCAAAAGAAAACAGCTCGTAACAAGTTAATCAAAGATGATATGAAAAAGACCATCAAGGCTTTTGAAAGAGCTCTAGAAGCTAACGATATTGACACTGCAAAGGAAAAACTTCACTCAATCGAAAAGAAGTTTGACAAAGCCGCTTCTAAAGGAGTTTATCACAAAGCTAAAGCGTCTCGAAAGGTATCTCGATTAACGAAAAAGTTAAACCGTGCTGTATAATATTCCCCCCACAAAAAAACCGTGTCTCGGTTTCCTATAAAATAAGCATACCCAAGGGTATGCTTTTTTATTATACTATTGTTTTTTAAATAGAAACCATGCTTTATTTTACCACCATTACGCTGACGCAGCAGTTTTTCACAATGGCATTACTGACACTGCCGGGCATCCACTTCATGATCCCGCTCCTTCCGCGACTACCCACAATAATCAGATCATAGCCTTTATCCTTTGCATAATCCGCAATAACCGTTGCCGGGTCCCCTTTTAGAAATTTCGTTTGAATAAATCCTTTTTCAAACCCTTCGGCAATGTCATTTAACTCTTTCATTTCCCGGACGACAGCCTGCTCTATGGTCTGTTCCACTTGTTCCATATCAACAGCGTCAAAATAAGACGCCCCCTCCATTTTGTTTTCCTCCACTACATGGACAATCATAATTTCATAGATGTTACATGTTGATGTCAACTCTTTTGCTTTTTCCACAGCCTTTTTGCTGGATTCCGAACCGTCATATCCTACAAGTATTTTCATTCATTTCGCCTCCTCTGTTTCAATCGATAGTATATTTTCTTTCTCTTCATATGTTACTTATTTCATATATACCCTTTGAGTCAGGTTTCACCCCTATCTTTACATTTTTCCAAACTTCCGTTTTTTTTCACTCTTTCTTACAACAATAACCTTACACCTATGATAAAATAACGATAACAAAAAATATACAAGGAGGAGCATTACATGAAACTCTATAATTCAATGACAAGATCCATTGAAAAATTCGAACCCTGGTCCCCGAACAAGGTATCTCTATACACTTGTGGTCCGACAGTATATAACTATGCACATATCGGAAATCTCAGAACCTATATTCACGAAGATATCCTGGAAAAATCTTTAATCTATTTAGGATACGACGTTAAGCGGGTCATGAATATTACCGACGTGGGTCACCTTGAATCCGATGCGGATGAAGGGGAAGACAAAATGTTGAAAAGTGCGTTAAAAGAGAATAAAACAATATGGGACGTGGCGGAGTATTATACCGACGCCTTTTTTATAGACTGCGAAAAGTTAAACATCAAAAATCCGGAAGTTGTTGCGAAAGCCACGGATTATATTGACGCTTATATAGAATTTATCCAAGGATTAGAAGCTAAGGGATATACCTACTTTACCAACGGAAATGTCTATTTTGATATTTCCAAGTTCAAAGACTACACCAAGCTTTCAAAACTAAATTTGGAAACATTGAAAATCGCCCATCGAGAAGATGTGGAGAAGGACATTCATAAAAAGAATCCCCAGGATTTTGTCCTCTGGTTTACCAAATCCAAGTTTGCAAAACAGGCGATGAAATGGGAGTCTCCTTGGGGAATGGGTTATCCCGGCTGGCATATCGAATGCTCCGTAATTGCACTGAAAAATTTAGGGGAACAGCTGGACATTCACTGCGGCGGCATGGATCATATACCAATCCACCATACCAATGAGATTGCCCAAACTGAAAGCTATACCGGTAATAAATGGACCAAATACTGGTGGCATGGGGAGTTTCTGATTGATCAAAGTGGAAAAATGAGCAAATCCTCCGGAGAATTTTTGACCGTATCTCTTCTGGAGTCCAAAGGATTTGATCCCCTAAGCTACCGTTATTACGTACTGAATTCCCATTACCGAAAACAACTGGCCTTTACTTTCGAGAATCTGGAAATGGCAGAAAAGGCCTATGTAAAACTAAAAGAACGAACCGCACCCTTTAACTCCATCCCTATCGATGATGTAAAACTTTCAATAGAAGGTTCAACACTATTAGAGGCCTTTGACAATTATATAAGAGAGGATTTGAATACCGCTAATGCCATAACGGTCCTTTATGATGTGCTAAAATCTAACGTCTCGAATCAGGAAAAAGCCTTCTTGATTCATAAGATGGACCAAGTCTTTTCCTTAGGTTTACTGGATGCTAAAAAGAAAACCACCATGGAATTATCCGACGAAGAAACCGCAGCGATCGAAAAAATGATAGAGAAAAGAATAGCAGCGAAGAAAGAAAACAACTTTGCTTTGGCTGATGCCATAAGAGATGAACTGAGGGAAATAGGAGTAGAACTTATGGATACTCCCGAGGGAACCAACTGGAAAAAACGAAATAATTAATGACACTTCTACCAAAAGAAGAAAAGCTTTCTTCCAGCTATCGGAAAAAGCTTTCTTCTTTTGAACGGTTATTATAAAATTCTACTTACATAGTTCCAATACAATCAATTCGATCCCCAGGAGATCTTCAATCTGTCCGGTTTTAATCTTCGCATCAATATCTGTAATATAGTTGATAAAGCCGATTAATTGTTTTTCCGAATAGTTTCGACTTTGCTTTAAGCTTTTTGTTGCAACAAAGGGATGAATACCAATGCGCTTCGCTACGGCCTTCGAGGTGTATCCTTTGCCTGATAGCTCTTTGACCTTTAAAACGTTTTTCATTTGATTGCTCAGTGTAGCTAATATCTTAAGTACCGGTTCACCCTGTTGTATCAGCTCATCCATCCTGCGAAGCCCATCCCGCTGATTCTTTTTTTCAATAGCGTCCATTACCTTAAAGATGTCATTTTCAAAGCTTTTTGATGTGATTTGGTCAATATCCTCCGAGGTAATCCGGCCTTTATTCCTCGTATAAAGTGTCAATTTCTTTACCTCATTCTCCACATCAAACAGCGTTTTACTACGGTTTCTTCCGAGGTAATCCATATTTGCCACAAAATAATTTAAAGTGCTTGCATCCACTTCAATTTTTTCTTTGTTAATTTTTCCTTTAATCCATCGAATCAGTTCACTTTCCTGTAGGGGGTCAAACTGAAAGTGCTCCCCTTCCTTTTTAATACTCTTTACTAGCTTTTTTCGTGCATCCACCTTGGAAGACAGAAAAACAACGCACACTTGATCCGGAAGATCGGAAATACATTGAAGGACACTTTCTTCCTCTTCCTTAGAGCTACCTTTTTTCTGAGTGCCTAAAAAAAGGGGTTCCTTTACCACTACTAGTCTTTTTTCCGACATAAAGGGTAGGGTTTCTACTGCATCCTGAAATTTTGCCAAATCAAAATCCTTATCATGAAAAGCGGTTACGTTTAAAGACTTGAAATTCGGATCAATCAGTTTTTTCTCCAAGGTTTTGTAAGCTAGATCAATCAGGTATTTTTCCCCTCCTGTAAAAAGATATAGGGAGCCAATATCATCCTGTTGTACGTGTCTTTTGAATTCCTTCCATTTCATAAATTGAACCCCTCTTTTCTATAAAAAAGTATAAGCTGATCATTATTGTGTAATACAGTATTACCCAGGTAAAATGAATCCTACCGATTTCTAAATAAGCTCCGGGGATTTTTTGAAAAAGTCTTACCAGGGCTATTTGATAAGTCAGTAAGCCATTGGTAAAGAGATTAAAAGTCATACCTAAGGGCGGTGCGATAAAACTGATGGAAATTCCTGCAAGGCCCAAACTCAATAACATTGCCATGGTGGGCATGAGTAATAAATTTGCAACAATAGAGATAATCGAAATTTGTCCAAAATAGTAGGCCATCAGCGGCAGAGTTCCCAGTTGAGCAGCCAGTGTTACAGCCACTAAACTGCGAAGAAAGTTCGGAAAAAACATCAGTATTTTTGTGAATTTGGGATAAAGAAGAATGATACTTGCCGTAGCGGTAAAAGACAGTTGAAAGGATACGGTAAACAACGATAGTGGATTAACCAGTAACGAGACGATCCCAACTACCGCAAGGGCATGTAATCCGTCGTATGGACGGTGCTGGTAGAAAGCCAGTACATAAAGACCATACATCATTCCCGCACGGACCATTGATATGGGGAAATCGATCAAGTATCCGTACAAAAACAAAATCCCAAGGATCAGCGATAAGTATAGTTTTTTCCCAAGGCCCAAGATTTTGAAAAACACTGTGAAAATGATCACCAGTATTCCCACATGAAGTCCGGAAACTGCAATAATATGGGCGGTGCCGGTCTGTGAAAAAGCTTCTCGCAGGTCCTCTTCCAAAAATCCCTGATTTCCCAACAGTACACTTTTCATTAATTGATTTTGCGGTTTTTGTAAGGAATCATCTAAAAAGTTTATGGCCTTCCACCGGTTATTGGCTAGAAAGCTCTCATGGTAAAGACCTTCTCTTTCTAGTAGCTCGATATCCGCCCCCGATGTTTGTAACCGATTATGTATTCCTCTGCTTTTTAAATACAGATCATATGAGCTCACTTTACTGTTATCTTCAGGAACCAATTCTACTGAAGTAATTGAATCTTTGGAAATAACCGCTTGCATCGGTGTAACGGCCTCAATCGTCGGATTACTGATTCTTAAAAGATCTCCCCTGTTATAGCTGTGATCAATGCCGTAAATTCTAAGAATATGCTTTTCACGAAAAGGTATTTCCTGGCCCTTTACTACGATCATTTGACTAAAAACTTCATAATCCGTGGAAAAGTCTCTTTCTTGTACCCGTTCTATATAGACTTCAAAAGCAACTGACTCTTGATTATAAAACGTCGACAACGGATCTTTTTCAATCTGCTGTCCGTAGAGTTGATGACCGATTAGTAAAAACAACAGAGAAATTGCCAAGAAAAAAACTATAGATTTCGGATCTTTCCCCACGGTAGCTTCATTACAGTCATTATTGGTAGTCTTTGTTAAAATGATGAGTAGCGTTAACAAAGCAATTGCAGATAGTATGCTAAATGCCATCAGTGTAAAAGTTCCCGAACTCACTGCATGCTGTTCCAAAACGTAACGCCTAATGATCATCCCTGCCATAAGAGCAAAAAACAAAGGGACGAACAGTCTTTTGACTTGCAAACCGCCCATTATCTTTTTCATAATATTTTTATAGTTCTAAATCCACGACTTTGCTTTTGATATAAGAACTATAATCCCTTCCTTTCGACTTATTTATATCGCTCAAATAAAAAGGTTCCGGTAAATACAGTAATCGGTACGGTCATAATAAGACCAATACTTCCGGCTAAAGCACGAACAATTTCTGTTGCAATAATATCCAAATTGATAATCTCCATAAGAGAGGGCTCATAGGCAGTAAATAAAATCAGCAGTGGAATTGCGCTACCGGTATAGGCTAAAATCAAGGTATTTGACATGGTTCCCATGATATCTCTTCCTACATTAAAACCGGCTCGCATCAGATTCTTTGATTCAATTTCAGGGTTGGCATTTTTTACTTCCTGTAAGGAAGATGCAATAGACATTCCTACATCCATTACCGCACCCAGGGATCCAATAATAATACCGGCAAACAGTAGTCCACGCACATTAAATTCAACATCCTGAGGAATATACAGAATCATCATGGCCTCTTCCGAGGAAAAGCCCGTTAACTGGGCACTGGATCCAATCCAAAGTGTAATGATTCCGGCAATGAAAACCCCGCCAAGAATTCCCAAAATCGCAGTATAGCTTTTAATATTAAATCCTGAAATTATAAAAATTGTTACCAAGGTAACAACAATGGATATCAGCACCGCCAATAAAATCGGACTGTAGCCTTGAAGAATTCCAGGAATTAATACCTTTATGATCAAAAATAAAGTTAGTCCAATGGTAATTACAGATTTGAGTCCCTTTAGTCGACCGATGATAACTAGCAATACTAAGAAGACAGCGATGACTAAATAGAGATAGGTGTCTCTTGCGTAGTCTTTAATATGAACTCCTTCTACATTTTCTACAGATCCTTCGATACCTACAAGAATACGATCTCCTGCTTCCACTTCCAGATCATATACAGGATTTCCCATTAAAATGTTATCCACTTCAAATGTTTCTCCTTTTAACTCCCCTGAGGTAATCTCTAAAGTAACCTCCTGAATATAGGTGCCTGCTCCAAACTCTTCATCTCTCGCAGGATTAATAACAGCTTCCCGAACCACTGCCCTAGCATCTGTAGGTTCTCCCACCGGTTCTTCAATAACAGGAAATTCGTCGGTCGGTACTGCCGCAGCAAGTTCCTTCGATTTAGATAAATTTTCGGCTGCAAATCCGAAGGATGCAGTGAGTATGAAAAACAGTAAAACCATAATCATTATTCTTTTAATCATAGTGACCTCCTTAAACCGTTAAATGGTATTGATTATCTACTTGCAGATAAGATTGGTGCTTATCATTTTAATATCCATCAATTTTAATATCCATCAAATTGTAAATTACTTATCAGCTTTTGGGAGTTTATCTTTCAACTTCCCTTTTGCCCGCCTCCGGGACCTGAGCTCCCGTAGTTCTTCCTCGATCAGGGGATGGGTAGGCATTAGCTGTTTGGCTTTGTATAGATGCCACTGAGCCAGTTCCAAATCCCCTTTTTCCATTCGAATCAGTCCTAATAAATAGTGATAGGAAGACATGCCCGGTTCTTCTTTGATAAGCAGTTCCCCGTACTTTAGTGCCTGGTCGTAATTTTTCAAATCATAAAAGTTGGTTCCTACCAAACGAAGGAGGTGATACAAATCCTTAGGGTCTTCCTTATAAATCTTTTCATAGGTTTTCACCGCTTTTTCATATTCCTTCGTATGAATATAGCTTTCCCCCAGATTGCTTAAAAGTTCGATTCGTAAAATTTTATCTTCTATCTTCGTTCGTTTCAAACCTTTTTTAAAGGTTCTAATCGCCTCTAAATCCCGCTCCAAGTCTGAAAGCAACTCCCCCTTGGTCTTATACAGTAAGGGATCGGTAATCCCCTTTTTTTCAGCTTCTCCGATAATTTCCAGCGCGCGGTCAAAAGCATCTAAAGTTGCTAAAATAACAGCTTGATTGCAGATAACAAAAACATTTTTCGGATATCTTTTCAGTGCGAATTTTCCGATTTTATAAGCTTTTTCCTCCATTCCATGAAGCATATAGAATGCAGAAAGGTTAAGGTAAGGTTCTTCAGATTTGATATTTAGATACAAGGGTTTTTTAATAGCCTTTTCCGCTTTTTTAATCTCACCCTGTTCCTCGTAATAAATAGCAATGTCTTCATACAAGGCATAACGCCGATATTTTTTTAGAAATTCCGGATGATATTTTAGAATCATATTCATTCCCACATAGGCTTCCCGAACCCGATCCCTATCAAAATGATTTCGGATTTCCTGATAAAATATTTTCCATTTATCCCGGGAGTCTTCCAAGGAGTTTAGGGCATACTTATGATACCATCCTTTAATTAGTTCTCGGCTTTCCGTTGGTTTTCTAGGATAAAACACTTCTTGGGGTATATCTTTCTCTCGAAAAAGTCTTTCGACTTCCCGATGTTTCTCTTTTCCCAACTCATTCTCTTCGAACCGGACTTGTAGCCAATATCCCGGGACACCTTTATAGCTATGTTGCAGCTTAATTAAAGTGACACCCGGTTTTAGACGAGGCTTATCCAAGGCTGTTTCTGTTTTCTTCTCTGCTTCAATTTGCTTTCTTTCATGTAGTTCTTTATCAATGAAATCAGCCCGTTGTTCTTTTTCTAAAAAAAATCCGTATATTGTCAAAGTTCATACTCCTCTCGCTCCAAAACATAAGCATACTTTTAATAAGTTTACTATGTCAGTTAAATACTTGTGGTATGTTGAGCACGTACTGTCTCTTTGCTGTCAACCTTATTATTTTCTTTACCACTGCAATATCAATATTGCTCAAAACGTATAGATTTCAGTGATGATATTTGAGGTTTCTGTGCTATAATAATGCTATAAACATCGTATTCATTTGTTGTTTAACGTTTAAGCTCTATAACTGTTTACTTTTCTGAAATATCAATTTAAGAAAGGACTTCCCACTATGACCTCTAATAAGGCAGTTAAAAAGATCCTTCAAAATCCGATTTCCTTCCTATTGTTCCTGCTTTTAATCATAACTTCTTTTTCGTTATTTTTCAATGATTTCCATCAGGAAGATGCATCTATTTTGCAAGTGCATTATATTGATGTGGGCCAAGGGGACAGTATTTTAATCCAAACCCCTGAAAGTCGAAACATTCTAATTGACGGAGGTGAGAAAAGTCAAGGGAATTTTCTAAAGGGATATCTAAAAAAACAAGGGGTAAAGCATTTACATATGGTCATTGGAACCCACCCACATGCGGATCATATCGGAGGTTTAGAATTTATACTAGAGAATTTTTCCACGGATTTGATCATCCTTCCTCCCGTAACCCATACCAGCAAGACCTTCGAAGACCTTATCGATACCATCGAGAGAGAAAACATCCCCCTAAGCGCTACCCCCTCTTCCGATTCTTATCTCTTCGAAGATAACCTGACTCTGGAGTTTTTAGGTCCTCATAGGGACTTTCAGGATCAATTGAATAACTGGAGCGTTGTGTTAAAGCTTACTTATGTAGATCACAGCTTTTTATTTTCGGGTGACATCGAGTCCGCTGCAGAGGCTGCTTTGCTTCAAGATTATTCACAGGATACTCTTTCCGCAGATGTTCTAAAGGTGGCTCATCACGGCAGCTATACCTCTAGTAGTGTCCCTTTCTTGAAGGCGGTAACTCCCAGGATATCTGTAATTTCCTCCGGCAAAGAAAATCCCTATGGGCACCCCCATAAGGAAACGGTTGAGCGTTTGTTCAATTTTTCTCCTCTTTTATATCGTACAGATTTACAGGGAACCATTCTATTAAAAAGCAACGGTATAGAGCTGTGGTCCCCCACGGTTCCTATTTCAAAGGATACTTCCGGTTATTAACGTAAATACTCTTTAAATACCTTATCAGACCAATTTTTCCCTAAATATCGTTTCGTGGCAGCATAGCCGTAATCCTTTGAAAAAAACTTGTCTTTAAAGTAATCTTTCCAACGAGAAAACTCTTCGGTTTCCTTCGGCAGCTGATCATAGTTTTCTTTGAGGCCTTGATACCACTGCTCAAAAAGCGTTAAGATATCTTCAAATCCCTCTTCAATGTATTCGGTATTAACCATTCCGTTATAGGCGTTTTCAATTACTTCATCCACTAGAAAATACTGTGGTTTTACGGTCTTATAGAGTCTTTCTTTCCCCAGCTCTTCATCCAGCTGCAATAGTGCTTGAAACCCCGGGATACTTTTAATGTCCTCAATGTCGTGATAGGCGTAATTCACGGTTACTACTGCCCGCTTAGGAACATAAATACACTGATACATGAATATGGGGTAACAGCGTTTTTGGGGATAACATATACCGAATTCATAGCCATAGATGTTTAATCCTTTCAGATGTAGATTCGAGAATTTATCAAGGTGTTTTCCCTGAAGCACTTTTATTTCCCCTTTGGAAAACAATCGGTTTTTTGTTTTATCTTTTTTGGGAATCGATTCTTCTGTCAAAAAGTCCAGTTCTTCTAGGCGTTCTATCATGGGACTTTGTATTTTAGGAATCACATTGATGCTCCTTTCAAATGATTTTACTATGCTAATTATTATAAGTGCTTTCAAATTTTCATATAATAAACAAAACTTTTCAAATTAATAATTAAGGTAACCTCTCCGGGGTATATAAACCTAAAGGAGGTATTCCCATGAGCAAAACTTCAGCTATCAACAAAAGTCATATACATCAACTCTATGTTAGTCGAAACACCGTGGTCAGCAGAGCCTCTAATCTGGATGGAGTATCTCCGGTTCGAAAAGTAGAGAACAACGCTTTTTACTCTGATGGCAATTATCTATATTACTCCGATGCTTTTTATGACCACTTAAATCGATTTGAAAAAGCCTACAGTAGCTTTTATACCCAAAGTAATCGTCTTTCAAAACTATCTAAGAAATTAATGGGTAAGAATTTTGATAAAGGCTTTCACCCGGATAATCTGATCAAGCTTTTGGATCTTCTTACTAAAGAGTATAATAAAACCATGACCAGTCTGAAAACCACAGAAGAAGAGAGCAATATTCGTCTTTCTTCGGAAATCATGGAATTTCTTCTTAAACAACAGCAATTTCTCGGATACTTAGGTATTACTTTAAAAAGTGATTACACCAGTCATTTTTCTCCATGGATTTTTCGAAACAACTATCACTACAACTCCGAAAATATGGTCTTCTTAATGACTCATAAATCATACCTCTTACAAGAGCTCACGAACCTTTTTAAAACCGTTACAATCGAACCCGAAAACTCTAGTGGGTATCAATCCATGGACCGGGATCGCGAACACGGAGTGTTATTGGATCAACGAACCTAATTCTTTCAAATATGCCAACTATTAAAAAAACCTTTAAACATCTCTTCTTTGCATGTTTAAAGGTTTTATTTTTTTAGTGATGGAAAAAATTTTGGTGCGGGAGATGGGGTTCGAACCCACACACGATTAACGCACATGTCCCTCAAACATGCCTGTCTGCCTATTCCAGCACCCCCGCATTTAAAACACTACACTATTATAGGATGAATTCACTTCCTTGTCAATATATCGTTGAATATCCCTAGAAGTTTTAATATTCAGGGTTTGATTATTAACTGAAAAAACTTGTGAACTTCTTGTGACAGGTTTGGTCAATTTTTATCAATTTCGCTTAGTTTCAATAAACCACTGTTCAATGTTTGCAAAAATGTTCGTTGCTCTAGGTCCTAAATGCCCATGTAAGGCATCTCCCGAAATAAGGGTATCTTGTAAAAAGTATAAGCTGATGATCGGTAACTCTTCTTTAATCATCGCTTGTAAAGCTTCGAACTGCCCTTTCTTTTCTTCCTGGGATACGCTTCTAAAGGTTTCTTCTAAAAGAGCATCCATTGCATCATTTCTGTAATGCATGAAGTTGGTTCGTCCTGCAAACTCCGAGTGAAATCCAAAGGATAAATCCGGAAGATACCCTAACTCCCAGGCGCCAAAATACAGTTCATAGTTCCCATCATCCAAACGTTGTTGGATGCTTGGGAAATCTTCAGTGATTAACGACACATCAAAACCTACTTGAAACAGCTGTTCCTTTATGATTTCCGCCGCCATTACTCTGGGGGCATGGTTTCCATTGACAAGAATTTCTAGAGTAAGACTTTCTCCATTATCATTGACCCAAAGATTCTCTTCTCCGTATTGATAACCTAAGTCTTCCATCACTACCTGAATTTTCTCATCATCGAAGGTTTCTTCGGGATTTGAGAGTTCTTCGTTATACAGCCAGTGTTCCCGATGAACGGGAGTATCCGCTGCAACTCCGTATCCAAAGTATATTTCCTCTATCAGTTGTTCTTTATTAATTCCCACTTCTATAATATTTCGAATTTCAGGATGATCAGCAAATAAAGAGTCACCTTCGAAATTAAAAGCGATAAATTCTAAGTGGTTGCGTAAAAAAGCATGAACATTTCCTTCTTCCTCTTCATGACCTTCCATATCTAAATAAGTACTACGAAATAGGTCTATTTCCCCCTGTTCAAATAATCGCTTTCGTTCTTCATAATCTGATTCGATGCGAACAGCTATTTCTTCGATAAAGGGATCCAATCGGTAGTGATTTTCCACCTTTTGTAAGGTAAATCCCTCCGAATCACGTTCAGTCAACATATAAGGACCAGTGCCGATCCAAGGAAAATTCTCTCCCATTAAAAGAGCACGATTCTCATCAAACAAATGCTTCGGCAGAATCGGAAAAGTTAAGGCCTCCATGGCATTGCTAAAGGGTCTTGTAAAACTGATTCGTACATTTCCGTTTTCCAGTTCTCTAACAGCCGAAATATGTCGTACACTATTTTGATATACCCGGGGGCTGATACTCTCTTCATGTGTGTTTTTTATTGTATCCACGGTAAACTGAATGTCTTCTACAGTTAAGGGTTCTCCATCATGCCAGGTTACCTCAGGATGTAACTCTAATTCCACAACCTGTCCATCCTCAGAAAAGCTCCAGTTCTCAGCAATTTCTCCAATTATGGAAAGGTCCTCATTAAACGTTACCAGACTCTCAAAAATCAACTCCTGGATATGCATCAACTCTTCAGGATTCTCATAAATAGGATTCCCTTCTATGACATTAGGAATAGCCAGTCGTAGGGTCCCGCCGTAATCTGCTTTCAAATCCTCCAGGTTTTCTTCCTCTTCGAGTTCTCCAGTTTCCGATTCTTCCTCCGGTACTTCCTCATCACATGCTACAAGAACGGTAATCAATAATAATGCCATAAAAATCATTGTCAGTTTTTTCATCAAATCTATTCCCCCTTATAATTCCCCATTTTTAGCGCTCCTTTAATCGTAAAAATTCCTGTTTAACCTGTTCTCGTAAAAAATTAGGATCATTCGAGTTATCTAACACCACATCGGCGAATTTTTTCTTTTCCTCCGTGGACATTTGGGCTTCAATTCTATTGCGGGCATCCCTGTTGCTGATTCCGTCACGCTCCATTAATCGGCGGATCTGCTCTTCTTTTGTAATCGTTACTACCCAAACTTCATCCACACAACTCTGAAGTCCCATTTCAATTAATAAGGCTCCATCGATAACCACACAATCATGGGTTTGAGAACAGTTCTTCGGCGAATTTTTCAGAGCTTTCAATCGACCTTTAATTTCATGACGAATGGCAGGGTGCATAATTTTATTTAGTTTTTTAAGCGCTTTATCATCAGTAAAGACCAGAGAGCCCAGCTTTTTTCGACTTAGTTTCCCCTCTTCAGTCAAAAATTCTTCACCGAAGGCTTCTTTAATTGCTTCTAACACCCTCGGATGATCCGCAACTTCTCGAGCAATCACGTCTCCGTCAATGATAATACAGCCTAATTTTTTCAAATATTTTGAAGCCGTGCTTTTCCCGGTAGCAATACTCCCGGTCAAGCCAATGGTTTTGATCATCCTATCACCTGATTTCTATTTAAGATCATACCAGCTTTTTCCCTGGGACATGTCTATTTTCAACGGTACCTTCAAATCCATCGCCTCTTCCATGGAACTACGGATAATGACCCGGACTTGATCGGCTTCCTTTTCCGGAGCTTCTACAATCAGTTCATCGTGTACCTGCAACAATAGCTTCGCTTGAAGCTTCTGCTCTTCTAATTTCTTGTACACTTGAATCATGGCAATTTTGATAATATCCGCGGCACTTCCCTGAATCGGAGTATTCATGGCGGTCCTTTCTGCAAATGAACGGAGATTAAAGTTTCTAGCATGAATATCCGGTAAATACCGCCGTCGATTCAATAATGTGGTTACATAGCCTTTTTCCTTAGCAAATTCAACGGTTTTGTCCATATAAGCTTTTACTCCGGGATATTTTCTAAAATAATTATCAATGTAGTCCTGTGCTTTTTTCCTGCTGATTCCCAAGTTTTCCGATAATCCGTAATCACCGATTCCATATACAATACCGAAGTTTACCGCTTTTGCATTACTACGCATATCCGAATTCACTTCATTAAAGTCTACATCGAATATTTCCGCTGCGGTACGGGTATGAATGTCCTCATCCCGTAGAAAGGAATTAATCAGATTTTCATCTTTCGACATATGAGCCAGTACCCGCAATTCAATTTGTGAGTAATCCGCTGCGATAAAGATCGCTTGATCTTTCGCCACAAATACTTTTCGGAGTTGTCTTCCCATCTCCAACCGAATCGGGATATTTTGCAGGTTGGGCTCCGTACTGGAAATCCTGCCTGTGGAGGCCACAGTTTGCATGAAATGGGAATGTATTCGCTTGGTGGTGGGGTTTATGATCTTTAACAACCCGTCAATATAGGTGTTTTTCAGTTTCGTAATTTGTCGGTACTCCAGAATCTTATCAATTATATCATGCTTGTTCTTAAGCTTTTCTAATACTTCTACATTAGTAGAATAACCGGTTTTCGTTTTCTTAATCGGTGGCAGATCCAGCTTATCAAACAAAATCGTTCCTAATTGCTTCGGAGAGTTGATATTAAACTCTTCTCCTGCTAAATTATAAATGGTTTTAGTTAAGTTGTCTATCTTTTCTTCGTACTTCTCTTGCAGTTCCTGAAGCAATTCTTTATCTGCGGAAATCCCCTGATATTCCATCCCGGCTAACACTTCAATTAAGGGGATTTCCACGTTTTTTTGAAGGTCTTCCAGCTTATACTCCTGAAGTTTTTGTTCCATAGAAGTTTTTAGTGAAAACAAATACTTCACCCGATCTTTTAAATACGAAGAAAAGTCTTCCTGCTCTAGCTCTTGAAAGGAAATTTGCTTTTTTCCCTTGCCCAGGAAGGCTTCTTTGCTTTTAATATTTGCTCCCGCATACTCCAGTACAAGATCCTCTAGATCGTAACCGGATTTGTTTGGATTGATTAAGTACTCAGCAATCATGGTATCAAAGGCTACGTTGCTTAAATTAATCCCGTGATTCTTTAAGTGAAGAATGTCATTCTTAATATTATGGGCTACAAATCCTAATTGACCTTGTTTCGTTATATCCTTAAACCATGTCCAAAACATATCCTTTACCTTCGGATCAAATTCTTTTAGATCAATGATATATATATTATTAGACTTGGTTACAAGGCTTACAGCTAAGATTTCGTCCTCTGTTAGGGCTTCACCATTTGTTAGAGTAAAAATCCCGAGTTTCTTAGAATCTTTTAGATCTTTCTCCAAGGATTGCTTTAGTTCTTCAATCCCCTTTTCATCTCGAATTTCAACCGCAGTATATTCTTCTTGAGGTTTGACGCTTCCTTCCAAAGCTTTTGTAACTTCATCCTCTACAGAAGAATCCTCTTCTGAGCGAATTTTCTTCATTAAGCTATGAAACTCGTAGTCTTTAAACGCCTTTACAGCTTCATCCAAGTGAATTCTTTTTCTCTTCAGTTGGGAGAAATCGATATCCATCGGCATATATCGAACGATGGTTGCCAGCCGTTTACTAAGAATCGCTTTCTCCTGATTATTTTCCACTTTCTCCCGAAGTTTGTCTCCGGAAATTTTATCGATGTTGGCAATTAAGTTTTCCACAGTTCCAAACTCCAGTAAGAGTTTTAAAGCGGTTTTCTCTCCGACTCCGGGAATTCCCGGGATATTATCGGAGCTATCCCCCATCAGACCCTTTAAATCGATAAAGTTTTTTGGAGTTACTCCCGTTTCCTCTTTTACTTTATCAGCGTCATAAATTTCAATATTGGAAATTCCCCGTTTGGTAAAGATAATTTTCGTAGTGTCCGATGCCAGCTGCAAAGCGTCTTTATCTCCGGTTACCACTAGGGTTTCAAGACCTCTTTCCTCCCCCTGGGTTACTACGGTACCGATGATATCATCGGCTTCAAAGCCTTCTATTTCAATGCGATACACATTCAAGGCGTCTAAGATTTCTTTTAACGGCTGGATTTGCTCCCGAAGCTCCGGGGGCATCTTTTTTCTTCCTGCCTTGTATTCCTTGAATTCTTTATGGCGGAAAGTAGGTTTTTTCAAGTCAAAGGCCACAGCGAAATAACCGGGGTTATACTCTTCCAACATTCGAAATGTCATGGTTAAAAAACCATATATTGCATTTGTATGTCTTCCATCCCGAGTTTTTAACGGGGGTAGTGCATAAAATGCTCGATTTAAAAGACTGTTTCCATCAATAATTATCATTTTATTATTTTCCTGTTGAATGTGGTCTTGGTTGTTCCTATTGCTCAAATATCTTCGCCTCACTTTCTTAATCTATTTAGTTTCTGCGGTTCTTTCGAAGAACCACTACTATGCTTATTACCCCAATTCCTAGTAATAACACGATCCATTCACTATATTTTATACCGAATGTGTTCTCTTCTTCGGTCGCATGAATTGTACTTTCTCCTTCTTCCGATTCCAGGGGTTCATTCATATCCGGCGTCTCTTCATCAATACCCTCTTCGCCAAATTCCTCTTCGGAACTTGATTCTTCTCTAAATTCCGATTCTTCCTCCTCCATGGCAGTAACTTCCGGTTCATCTTGAGAATCAACTGTTTCCTCATTGTTTATGGAATCCGAAAACTCATCGGTATCATCGGCTACTCTTTCATCCAGTGCGCTTTCCTCTACACTTTCCATACTTACCATATCATCTTCTATCGGACTGAGAAGCCAATCAGACGTAAGTATTACTGCGGAGGAAACAATTAAAATCAGTACTGCAGCTAATGAAGCTTTTTTAATCCAAGGACTTTGTTTTGAAAACCAACCTTTACGGTTTATTCTATCCGATTCGTGTTGTCCAATTTTCTGTACATTTTCATGTTCATTATCCTGTACATTTTCTTTTGTGCTTTTTTCTAAGCTTTCCCGAGACTCTTCACCGGTGAATTTTTCCATTTCCAGCTCAAGCGCTTGAATAATATTTTTGCTTAGGTTTTCGGGAGCTTTCATATGTTTTAGGTCTTCTAGACTACCGATCATTCGCTTGGTATTTTCCAAAGTATTTTGGCAACGTTGACAGTGGTTAGAATGATCTAGGAAGGCCTTTTCTTCATCTTTATTTAACTCGCCGTCAATGTATTGGGAAATTTTATCATCAAATTCTTTACAGTTCATAGTTATCCTCCTTTCTAGTCATCCTGTAGAAGGTTCGTCAAACGTTGTCTTAATTGTTTTCGTCCTCTATTTAATCGGGATTTTACCGTCCCCTCAGAGATTTCAAGTACCTTTGCTATTCTTTCATAGGAAAGTCCTTCAATATCCCGCAAAATAATAACTCCCTGATATTCGTTGGGAAGTTCTAATATACCTCTTTTTACTTCCCCTTTTACAAATTGATAGTCCAATAATTCCTCAGGGCCGTCCGCAGTGTCCTCCAAAGGAATTTCATATCCTTCGTCGTTTGATTTTCTTTTCGTTTCCATGGGAATTTCCTGCCTTCTTTTTCGTTTCCGAATCATATCCAGACAGGTATTATGCACAATCCGATACATCCATGTAGAAAAGTTACTTTGCAATTTAAAGTTCTTTAGGGATTTGTAGATCTTGATAAAGGCTTCCTGGGTTGCATCCTTAGCATCTTCACTGTTTCCAAGCATCCCATAGGCCGTTCGATAAGCCTGATCCTGATAACGAAGGATCAATTGCTCAAAACTATTCATATTTCCTTGTTGCGACTCTTTAATAAGTTTGGCCTCTTCGATGTTCAATGGCGACTCCTTTCCGAAGATCTATATTATTTAGACTTCTTTTTAGTCGAATTTGTTCCCATGCTCTTTGATCTATATTATCATAAATTCCCCCTACATAGGAATGAGAAATTATTTGACTTTGTTTCGGGATCATGTTATTATTTCTATAGATTTCAGCCGCGGTGGCGGAATTGGCAGACGCAGCAGACTCAAAATCTGCCGGTGTTAATCACTGTAAGGGTTCAAGTCCCTTCCGCGGCACCATTTCAAGTATATTAATTTATAAAACTATTAATTTTTTTAACCTCTCAGTGCAATTCTAGAGGTTTTTTTTAGTTATCACTGTTTTAAACCGAAAATACCGGTTATATAGATTATGTCCATGAGATAGTTTAAACTGCAGCACTTTATTATACACTAATGCTATATGTAGTTTCCCTTGCAACAATAAGACTGGAAAATGAGGTGACAGTATGAATGAAGAAACCCGCTATAAAGCGTCTCGTAAGGCTTCTTACTTAGGATTATTAGGAAATATTATACTGACTTTTTTAAAGGGCTTTATCGGATTTTTTGCCGGAAGTACAGCTCTGATGGCAGACGCTGTGCACTCAGCGTCGGATTTTATCGGGACCGTTATCGTTATTAAAGGAGTAAAAATCGCCCATCAACCACCGGATGAATCCCACCCCTACGGCCATCATAAGGCGGAATCCATTGTATCGAAAATCATAGCAATTATTTTAATGATTACTGCGGTTTTTATCGGTTACGAAGCTTTTCAAATTCTTATTTCCGACGAAATCGGAATTCCCGGAAGTGTAGCCATTGTAGTAGCCATTATTTCCATTGGAGTAAAGGAAGGAATGTATCAATACACCATCCGGGTTGGTCGAAAATACCGAAATGCCGCATTGATTGCGGATGCATGGCATCAAAGGTCCGATGCCATTTCTTCCATTGCGGCCTTAATAGGGATTACCGGGGCGGTAATGGGTTTTCCCTTTATGGATCCATTAGCGGGTATGGTGGTGGCATTGCTTATTTTAAAAACCGCTATTTCCATATATATCGACGCTATTCAAGATTTGATGGACTCTGCCCCCCCCCAAGAGGTATTGGATAAAATTACGGAGGCCGCAAAAATAGACGAAGGAGTAATGGAGGTTACGGAAGTAAAGGTACGTCGTTACGGTTCAATGTTGTTGGTGGATATGAAAATCAATGTATCACCACATATTACCGTAGAGCGGGGACATGCCATTTCCGCTCGTACCAAGCAAAATATCTTAAACCACAACGAAGAGGTAAAAGATGTATTGATTCATGTAAATCCATATTACAGTAAATTGGAATAACTGGGTACGATTAAGGACTTATTGGAAACATATTCTCAAAAAATGCAAATTGAATGTTTATGTATAACGAAAAAAGCCGGGAATCCCTTTGGGATTTCCGGTCTTTTAGTGTGGTTACGAGGATTTCTTCACAAATCCTAATACTGGGAAGCGCTATAAGTAAAACGCTCGGTAGGCTAGGTAAGTCATATATAGATCCACTTTGCTGACAATTTCCATGGGTGCGTGCATACTTAGTACTGGAACACCACAGTCTACAACTTCGGTATTATAGTTACCGATGATGTAGGCGATCGTTCCTCCGCCTCCCTGATCTACTTTACCAAGCTCACCCATTTGCCAATGGATATCATTTTTATGAAAAATCTGTCGAAGCTCAGCTAAGAATTCATGGTTTGCATCATTGCAACCACCTTTTCCTCGAGAACCGGTGTATTTGCTGATGTTTACCCCTTTTCCCATATAACAGGCGTTTTTAGGATCCAGTACATCGGGAAAATTCGGATCAAAAGCCGACATAACGTCTCCTGATAGAGCTTTTGATTGATTAAGCGCTCTACGAATACTAAGTCTGGTGGTACCTTCCTGAAGTGCTAATAATTCATCGACAGAGTTCTCGAAAAACTTCGATTCCATTCCCACATTACTGATACTCCCGACTTCTTCTTTATCTACAAAAACAGCCATGGCCGTCTTATTGGGAGTTTCCAAATCAAAGATTGCTCTTAGTTCCGCATAGGCACACACCCGATCATCATGACCATAGGCGGCAATCATACTTCGATCCAGTCCTAGATCTCTAGCTTTTCCCGCTGGTACCAATTGGATTTCTGCAAAAGCAAAGTCTTCTTCAGTGAGGCCGTACTGATCTTTTAATAACTGCAAAAGATAAACCTTTACCGCTTCTTTTTCATCGCATTCTTTTGCGGCTTGGTTACCAAGCAATACATTGAGCCCTTCTCCGGTAATTCCTTCAGACATTTTTTTGCTCATCTGATCCTTAGAAAGATGGGGAAGCAAATCGGATATCATAAAGATCGGATCCGAAGGATCTTCTCCTATGGTTATTTCCACAAGTTCTCCGTTTTCCTTGGTGATTACCCCGTGCATTGCTAGAGGCATGGTTACCCATTGATATTTTTTTACTCCGCCATAGTAATGGGTTTTGGCTAAAGCCAGTTCTTTATCTTCATAAAAGGGAAAGGGTTTTAGATCCAGTCTCGGACTGTCTAGGTGGGTACCGATAATATTCACACCGGATTCCATGGCTTCTTTCCCGATCACGGTTAAAATAACTGCCTTCTCTTTGTTAGTAAAATATATCTTTTCCCCAGGCGCTATGGTTCTGTTACCTTTTTCTTGGATTTCCTCAAAGGAAACAAATCCGTTGGCTTTAGCTTGGCGAATTATTTCTTTTACGCATTTGCGCTCGGTTTTACTATTGTCAATAAAACTTTTGTAAGACTCTCCAAAATCATGGGTTTCCTTTAATTCCTTTTCCTCTAGCGTCTTCCATAGACTTTCTCGGTTAAAAAATAACTCGTTTTTCATAAGTCCTCCCTTTGGATCCTTTACTGATCCTGTTGATTTTTAAGTGCAAATATAGCAGCCTGAGTCCGGTCGTTTACATGAATTTTTTTGAATATATTGGACACATGGTTTTTCACGGTTTTTTCGCTGATAAAAAGAGAATTGGCTATTTCTCGGTTGTTCATCCCTTGTGAAATCAGAGATAGAACTTCCTTTTCTCGTCGTGTAAGCCTTTTCAGATCTTCCATTTCCTTACTGAGTTTTGGTTCCGATTCTGTCTGCTTATGATCTTTAAGCAAGGCACCGGCCAAACTAGGATGAACATAGGAACCGCCCTTATTTACATCCCGTATGCCTTTAATGAGACTATCGCTTTCCGCATCTTTCAAAATGTAGCCGTTAGCACCGAGGTTAATGGTTTCTACAAGATATTCCCGCTCATCATGAAAGGTTAACATTATTACTTTTTGATCTTCATCCATTTCTTTAATTTTCCGTAAGGTTTCGATACCATTGAGTTCCGGCATATTGATATCCAGCAGTATAACATCTACTTCATTATTTTCAAGTGCCTCCAGAGCTTCAACACCGTTAGCGGCTTCCCCGACAACTTCAAAATCCTCTTCCAGTTCCAGAATTTTTTTGATACCTTGACGTACTAGTAAATGATCATCTACAAGCAATATTTTGATCATGTTTCCACATCCTTCCCTAAGGGTCCTTATTTTTTTATCCCTAACCGTTATTCGGTATAACGCAGCGGACCTTTGTCCCCATATCTTCTTCACTTTCAAAGGTAATTCTTCCATTTAAGAGTTTAATTCGTTCTTTAATACTTTGCAGTCCTAAGCCACACATACTATTCGGTTCTTTGATTTCTGATTTTCGACACTTCTTGGGTTCCTCTCCCATGTTAAATCCTTTACCGTTATCTTGAACCACCAAACGAATGATTTTATCATTAATGTCCAAAGTCACTTCCACAAAGGTTGCTTCCGAATGTTTTCGTACATTATTTAACAATTCTTGTGTGATTCTGAATACAAAAAGATTCCGTACAGAATCCTCAATTCCCTGATCAGACTCTACAATAAGATCCGTTTTTATCCCTGTCTCTTCCTGAAAAGCCTCCAAATATTTTTTAATCATCGATGGAAAGCCCAAATCGTCCAAAGACATAGGACGAAGATTATAGATGATCCGCCGTACTTCTTTCGTACTTTCCCGAACAATTTCCTTTAAACTTTGTAGCTCTTTTTTAGCTTCTGCCAAATCCTTGTCAATTAAACGTTCACAGAGTTCCGTTTTAATTATTACATTGGATAAGGATTGAGCAGGTCCATCATGAATATCCCTTGCAATTCTTTTTCGCTCTTCTTCCTGAGCGAGAATGATGCGTTTTCCGATACTTTGCTTTTCTTCAATACCTTCTGCGCTTATGAGCACACTGTCAAAATTATCTCCTAAAAACTCCAAAGCAATTCCAATTTTCGATGTCAGACTTTCCGCTTTTTTCAAGTTTTTCTGCGCTTCCTTTAGGCGTAGTTCCAGTTCTTTTCTTTTATCGATCAGTTCTTTTTCCTCTCGCCTTTTTACCAGGACCTGAAGCCTTAAATCGTTGGCCTTTTCGTAAGCTTTTTTAATATCTTCTTCATTGAAGATCTCAAAGTTTTTGCTGACTTTTAACAACTCTCTTCGTCCGGATCGTTCTTTTTCTTCTAAATACTCTACTTGAAGTAGAAATTCTTTGGCTTTTTCTTTTAAGTCCGTCACTTGTTTTTGGATTTGATCGCATTCTTTACGAAGATTTTCCGTAATTTCAAAAATTTCTTCTTTGCTTTCCTCCATAGCTTTGATCGCCTTAGAAAGAATGTCATTGATTTTCGAAACCTCTTCCGGTTCGTTTTTCATAAATCACCTCTTAATCTCCTTTACAAAACTCAGGAAAAGTTAAAGTATTGAGATCCTTTATTTTGCTTGAAAGCACATACAACTCTTCTTCTATTATATTACCCCTTATTTGGTAAATCAAAAGTTTATTTTACCAAATAATAAAAAACTACTATATATTACGTGATTTTACTAAAATTTCTGTGTACTAAAGTATAATATTCCACAATTTCAGTACATAAACTATTAGAAATGAGAAAAAGCCAGAGACTTTTCCCCTGGCTTTTTAAAGTGAAATTAGTCGACAATTTTAATTCGATCAAACTGCTGTTTCGCACTTTTACGAAAGGCCTGGATATATTCTTTTCGAAGGGCTTGTCTTTCGGTTTCTTCTTCTTCTGTTAACGCTCTTTCCTTCGCAAGTTTTGCCAGTTCATTAATTCGATCAATTTTTTTTTGTTCAACCATAAATCTGTACCTCCTTTATTTCCATCTTTCAAATATGCAATCTATATGTTTAGCTTCCTCTTCGAAATACTCATGGTTAAAGACAACGTTCATGACTTTTTTTAATTTTTCGAATCCGTTCGTTCATACACCATAGATATTCCCTCTAGAATAAAAGTTTTTTGTTCTTCTGAGAGATCCTTTAAAATATCCCGTAAATATTCTCTTCTGGCCGTAAGGACTTTTTGAATAATAGTATGTCCTTTTTCTAAAACTGAGACCCGAACCACTCTACGGTCCTTTTCATCCCGGACTCGTTTTACCATTTTGTTCTTTTCCATACGATCCACCAAGTCCGTAATAGTACTGCAAGCTAAATACATCCGCTTACTCAGCTCTCCTATGGTTAAATCCTCTTCTTTTACTAAATACAACAGTGCCTGAAACTGCGGAGGGGTTATTTCAAATTCCACAAGCATTTCCCGACCCTTTTGTTTTACTATGGTACAAAGATAACGGAGCTCTTTTTCAATTTCTGTAATGACATCCATATTTTCATTTTCAGAATCTATTTTCAGCATCTTTCGTCCTCCTAAAATAGTATATCTTCTATTTTAACATAGATTCCCTTTCTTTTTAACACCTTTTACGTATTAATCCTGTATAGTCCCATTTTTGAAGGCGCTTGGTTCAAATGCCAAAGTTTTATCCCGATAGTAAGTTTAAGAGTTATTCTAGGGGACTAAAATATTTACCGCTTTTTTATGAACCCTAATCTTCACCGGAGTTTTCCCAAGATACTCCCCATCAATATCCATTTCCATAGCGGGGTTTGCTTCAATTTCAATGTCCTCTATTTTTTTGTAGTAAACCTTGGGGTGATTTAAATGACTGCCATTTATAGCTTTTACGAAAATATTTATAAAATCTGTGACAGGAATTTTCTCTACTACTAAGAGGTCCAGTTTTCCATCATCAGTTTCCGCTCGATTCATCAGTTGTTTAAAACCACCAACATATCGAGTATTCGAAACCAATAAGAATAGTATTTCCTTTTCTACTACTTCTCCATCAATGGTGATTTTCACATTGGCAGGTTTAAATATTTGGTTTGGGAAGTCCCTGGCTCCCTCTAGAATATAAGCCATTCTTCCTAAAATGGTTTTCGAATCACTGCTGGCTTTATGAGCGACTTCAGTAATGGCGCCGCCGGCTGCTACATTAATAAAGTAATGATCATTGGCCTTTCCAACATCCACTGATTTTTCCTGTTGCTTTCGGAGCATTTCGTAAAAATTTTGTACCTTCGTGGAAATTTGAAAATACGTGGCAAAATCATTAACCGTTCCCGTAGGATAAATAGCTAAGGGGACCTTGCGTTCAGACTTCATCAGCCCGTTGATTACTTCATTTAAGGTCCCGTCACCACCCACAGAGATAATCAGATCCGTAGATCCTTTACAGCTGTTTATGGTGAAATTTTCGGCATCGTATTTTTTTTCCGTATAAAATATTTCTACATTACTACCATCGTTTTGTAACTTATTTTTGATATCTTTAATATTATCCTGAAACTTTTGTTTCCCCGAACTGGGATTGCATATAATATCGATATTTTGATACAAGGTAATTCCCCCTTTACTAAGACTATAATACCATAGGTTCTTATCATAATAAATAGAAAATACCCCCGATCCATCCTCTTGCATCCTTTAAGATTCTATTATACAATGGTTTTTATTTAGAGAAACAAAATATATGGGGGGAGTGACAACATTGCTAACAAACTTCAAGAGCTTAAAGTACTTTTTTATTGAACATAAATGGGCCTACATATTAGGGGTTGTTTGGCTTATATTTGTAGACGTTTTACAACTTATTTTACCGGAAATCCTTCGGACATTTACCGATGATCTTCAGGCTAATCTGATTGGAAGACAGGAAATTTTCCGATACGGATTATATATGCTGATCATCGGGTTTTTACTGGCTTTCTTTCGATTCTTATGGAGAATATATATCATCGGTACGTCAAGAAAATTAGAGTTCGAACTTCGAAACAAACTATTTTCCCATCTATTAAAACTCTCTACCAACTACTTTAATAAAAGTAAAACCGGAGACTTAATGGCCCATGCCACTAATGATATTAACGCCGTACGTATGGCACTCGGACCGGGAATCGTGATGGTGGTGGACGCCGTTTTTATTACGGTGATCGCCACGTTTATGATGTTTTTTACCACCGACGTCCGACTAACCGTACTGGCCTTATTTCCCTTACCTTTTTTGGCTTTTGCCTCGGGGCGATTTGGAAAGACCATTAACCTTCGATTTCGAAAAGTACAGGAATCCTTCTCCTCCCTCACGGAAACCGTTCAGGAAAACCTTTCCGGAATCCGGGTGGTCAAAACTTTTGTTCAGGAAGAAAAGGAAGTGGATAAATTCGCCGCAAAGAACCAAAATGTGTTTGATAAACAAATGCATCTTATTAAAATATTTGGAATTTTTCAACCTCTGATTATGGCAATTTCATTCCTTATTTACCTAATCCTAATCTTATACGGCGGTACTTTAGTTATTAATCGAGTCATTTCTCTCGGAGACTTTATCGCCTTTAACTCTTACCTTGCCTTGCTCATCTGGCCTATGATGGCTGCGGGTTGGGTAGTAAACATTCTTCAAAGAGGCTCCGCTTCCATGGCTCGGATTAACACCATTTTAGATGTGGAGCCTGAAATTGTCGATCGAAAGGACGCCGTAAGCATAGAGAAGCTTCGAGGAGACATCCACTTTGATAATACCTTTTTTAAATTTCCCGATACGGAAGAGTATGCTTTAAAAAACTTCAATCTAAAAATTTCCGCCGGCAGTACCATAGGAGTCATCGGTCGAACCGGTAGCGGTAAGAGTACCGTGGCAAGCCTCTTACTTCATCTTTTCGAAGCCCAGGAAGGTGAAATTCGAGTAGACGGACTGCCGATTGAAAAAATTAAGATCGAATCTCTTCGGAATCACATTGGGTATGTGGATCAAGACAGCTTTCTTTTTTCCACCACCGTAGCTGACAACATTGCCTTTGGTGTAGACGAAGCTTCCCAGGAAGAAGTTGAACGGGTAGCAAAAATCGCCCAGGTGCATGATAACATTATGGATTTTCCCGAAGGATATAAAACTTTTGTGGGCGAACGGGGAGTTACCCTATCCGGTGGACAAAAACAAAGAATCTCCATTGCTCGAGCCTTGATTAAAGATCCTCAAATTCTAATTCTGGATGATTCTCTTTCCGCTGTAGATACCGATACGGAAGGAAAAATCCTTAATCATTTGAAGAAAGAAATGGAATCTAAAACCAGTATTATAATTGCTCACCGAATTTCCACCATTAAAGACTGCGATAACATTGTAGTTTTGGATGAAGGCGAGATTTTAGAAGAAGGAACTCATGAGGAACTGTTGAAAAACAAGCAATTATACTTCGAACTCTATGAAAAACAGTTACTGGAGGAAGAAATCAAAAAAGAAAATTAGGAGGTGTAAACATGAGCAACTATCACGAAGAAGAAAATCTGGGAAAAGCCTACGACTCGAAATTAATGGCAAGGCTTCTTCGCTATGCAAAACCATATTGGAAAATCATCGCTATATGCATCGTATTATTGATTTTTATTGCAGGAGTGGAGCTTGCCCGACCATATTTTATCCAAGTGGCCATTGACGATCATATTAATGTTTACGACCGTCCTTTATACGTTTATGATGAGCCTGTAGCTGAAGATGGCACGGAATATAATGACCGTTATTATTATATTGAAGAACCTGAAGAAAATTACGACTCCATGGCTCAACTGGTTAGAATTGAGGGAGAGATATTTTTATTGGAGGAGTTTTTAGGTAATGTAGATGTACCCGGAACCTTTGAATCATCAAATGGTGAATATTTAGTTTTCGAAGATCGGGAAATCCCCGCCAGTTTATTGGACGACGAAGCCATTCAGGATTTCAGAGCCGAGGATATTAGCAGCTTATGGCGAATCGGCTGGATCTTTTTAGGCCTGATTATCAGTGCCTTTATTATGAACTATATTCAGGTGTATGCTCTGAATTATGCAAGCAACAAAATCATATACAATATCCGTCAACAGTTGTTCTCTCATGTGGAGTACATGTCACTGAGCTTTTTTGATAAGAACCCTGTAGGACGCCTGGTCACAAGAATTACAAATGATACGGAAACTCTACATCAAATGTATACAGAGGTGTTGGTAAGCTTTTTCAAAGATATCTTCATCCTGATCGGAGTGGTAATCGTTATGCTTACCATGAGTTTTCGACTGGCCCTCCTTACATTCTTGGTACTACCGGTACTACTATTATCCTCTTATCTGTTTCGCCTAAAAGTAAGGGATGCTTACCGACAGGTGCGGCTAAAACTAGCACGAATCAACTCATCTCTCAGTGAAAACTTTACAGGGATGAAGACCATTCAAACATTTAAGCGGGAAGCTCAACAATTTAATAAATTCAACAAAACCAACGAGGAACTCTTGGCGGCGCATAAACGGGAAGTTTTCATTTTCGCCGTATACCGACCCTCCATGGAGATCATACGGTCCTTAGGCTTCGCTATCATTATTTGGTACGGAGGCGGACAGGTGGTTCAAGGTAATATCCAATTCGGTATACTTTTTGCCTTTATTAACTATATTAAACAGTTCTTCCAGCCAATAAATAACCTTACGGAAAAATATAATGTGCTCCAATCCTCAATGGCTTCTTCAGAACGGATCTTTAAGTTACTGGATACCCATTCCTCCATCCAGGATACGGAGAAACCACAACCTTTAAAAAGCTTTAAGGGAGAGATTGAATTTAAAAATGTTTGGTTTGCCTACAATGAAGATGAATGGGTATTAAAAGATGTCAGCTTTAAAATCAGTCCCGGAGAATCTATTGCCTTCGTAGGGGCCACAGGTGCAGGGAAATCATCCATTATTAATCTGATGGCCCGTTTCTACGATATTCAAAAGGGAGAAATTTTGATCGATGGAGTCAATATTCGGGACATCTCCATTAAGGATCTCCGAGAAAATATCGGAATTGTGCTACAGGACGTATTTATGTTCGCCGGAGACATCAAAGGAAATATATCCTTGGATAACCCCAATATCTCTCGGGAAAAGGTAAAGGAAATTGCCAAGTATGTAAACCTACACCGCTTTATTGAAAAGCTACCTAATGGATACGATGAGCCCGTAATGGAACGTGGAGCCACCCTTTCATCAGGTCAAAAACAATTACTAGCCTTTGCCAGAGCTCTTGCCTTTAACCCTGCTGTTTTGGTATTGGATGAGGCTACTTCTAATATTGACACAGAAACAGAGGAGCTGGTTCAAGATGCTATGCAAAAAATCATAAAAGGGAAAACTACTATTGCCATCGCCCACCGCTTATCCACAATCCAAAGTTGTGATACAATCATTGTCCTTCACAAAGGACAAATTCGGGAAATGGGTAATCATAATCAACTTCTTAGCGAGAAGGGCTTATATTATAACCTCTACGAACTACAATATAAAGATATTCGATAACGCTATCAAATCCTCACATATCTTCAAAACGTATTATAAGCACTGCCTTCTGAAAAAGGACCATAGGTACTGCCCGCTGAAAGTTTATCATTCTCCTCTTCGAGAGACCGACAAGTTTTCATTTATCCCATAAAAAAAAGGACCCTGTATGTAGGGTCCTTTTCATATTTCATTCATTTTAGCCGTTTTAGTTTTCCTGTCGCAGTTTCTTTTCAAACATATCACACTCTTCTAATGTACAAGAGTTTGC
>Ga0194137_10000042_pt1 | contig 75396 bp, 72 predicted proteins | sample TARM_MetaG_T3_14_FD_134025 | JGI IMG/M metagenome (GOLD analysis project Ga0194137, IMG submission 134025) | Freshwater microbial communities from Pennsylvania, USA, analyzing microbe dynamics in response to fracking - TARM_MetaG_T3_14 (version 2) | ecosystem: Environmental > Aquatic >...
AACCAGCAGTGAGCATCGTGTCAATGTTGACGCGATCGACTTCTGTCAGATGACGATAGTGTGTTCCCATGTGCAGCACCTTAGTTGAGTTAAGGTGTTGCACTTCAAATCTGAGCCTGCGTGATGGCCTAACGCCTTAGTTAACCGGCGCCGGAGCGCGCAGCGCGGAGGGCACCGCGGCAGGCCATGACAATGCCGAAGGCATGGCCTGCCGTGGCGTCCGCGTTGAACGCCGAGTTAGGCTGGTGACAGGTGCTAGACGTGAGCATTGCATTTTGGGCATTTGCCGCCTTTCGCCATGGATTGCCACTCACTTCGATCTAGCCGTTGCTTACAAGACGGGCAGCTAACGAGAGGAAGCTGCTTTATTGCTCTAGCAGCAACCAGGAAGGCCACCACGGACATTAAAAGGCTGATAGACGCGACGGTTAGCACTTCCTTCTTCGTGGCGTGGCTTCTCGAAAGGCTGATGGCATAAACCCCAGGAATGAGCCAGCCAAGCACACACAGTGGCGCTGTCACTCCAAAAAAAAGGCGAGCCTCTTTTTGCGCGCGTTGCACTTGGTTATGGAAGTCGATGTCTTGCATGCTAAAGGCCTAACGCCCGAGGTAAGCGGCACCGGAGTGCGAAGCACGGAGGGAACCAATATTTGCTGGCAAATATTGGTGTCCTCTTGACCAACCAGTTAGGCTGCATGCAGATGCACGGTGCGGCGAATGTAGAAGGCCTTGCGATGTATTCTGTGGCAAAACGCTGCTGCCTGGATAGATGTGGTGCACCCGCTCGGTGATGGCGTTACCACTTCCAGAGCGATGGCGTGCGCCAATGGGCGGCCGTGCTGCGCGGTGGCTCACTGGCCGCCGCAGGACGGACAGGTCACTCGGTGTTGGAAAAGCTTCGCGCAAGCCTTTCATAAGTGATGGCCTAACGCCCAGGTTAACCGGCAAAAATGCGAAGCATTTTTGTCCGCGTTGAACCTACAGTTAGGCTGGTGACAGATGCGAAAACTGCTGATCTACTCATGAGATTAATCTGATTTTCAGGTACGACTTCCAGAAAGCCTTTGTTTGAGGCTCAATACGCTTTGCTGCCATTGTGCATACAACTCGCGGTTATCACCCCAGAGCTGATGTAGTTCGCTGCGGCCGGCAAGAACTCGTTTGAGCGCGCGAAGAGCACTTGGTTGAATTTGCTGATATGGGAGTTTGGCATTTCGTAACACCCAATTCTTTGCTTGTCGAGGGAGGTTGTCCGAACCGACTCCGCAGCCCTCAGCAACGATCTCGCTGGCGGCAATAAAGATGGAACCTTTCGGGGCCTGCAAATAGACGTGGTCAACGAAGCTGAGCACGAGTGAGCGTTGAAGAAAAGCGCCCCCTTGCGACTCCCACAGTTGTGACAACCAGTCGCTCGCATCGTCATTATCAAAAGGGCCAAAGCTGTAGGCTCCCATTTGTTCTCCCGATTTGCATTTGTTGTTGATTGATGCTTACCAAAAGCCTAACGCCCAGGTTAACCGGCAAAAATGCGGAGCATTTTTGTCCGCGTTGAACCTACAGTTAGGCCTCGGCATAGATGCTCTCAAAAGCTTTGCGCAGCGCCACGGCGCTACCTGCGGCGGCTTGCCCAACCTTGGCAAACTCATGGGCCGCTTCGGTTTGGCCCTTCGCCTTGCGAAAACGAGCTAATGCTAAAGCCATTCGTACTTTAGTAGACGCAAAGCCATGAAGGTTGAGCTGCGAACTCTCTAAGGACTCTGCTGTAACCACATGCAGTGGCGAGCCATTTGACGTGAACGGCGCGAGGAACTTACGGCCAACTACGTTGTAGACGTTTGTAGCTGCCTTGACCGCAGCATCCATGCTCTCTGCAGAGTTCTCGTATGCCCACCATTGATCAGATCCTGATTCGGTGAGCCTGCGACGGAACTCACACTGTGAATCTGTAATTTTCTTTGGGTCAGGCATGTCACCAAGAACGTTCGGAATACAAATTGGATGAATTGCCAAGTTAATAGCAAACTGCCCGCCGTAACGAGAGCCTTGAACATTGACGACATGAATTAAATCGCCTACAACTCGTCGATATGTGCGGCCTGAACCAGAGAACCCATCAGCCTTGAGTGCAGGCGCAAGGTGCTCTTTGATGGATGATTCAAGGCGCGGTGAAGTACTCATGTTATTTAAGGCCTAACGCAATGTAGGGGACTTAAAAGTCGCCTAACTTGGCGGGAAAAGGGACCAAAGTGTCGCCTAACCTGGCGCAGTTACAAGGCCAAACGGGCTGATTCCCTAGCAAAGCGCTTTTGACGTTCACGTCACCCTCCCAGGTTATTGGACACGCTGTTACAGACAAACTATAGCTGCCCTCCGGCTAGGGCGGAAATCCGCCACAAAGCCCCCCATGCTCCATGAACGTTGTGACGTCATCGGCTAGACGGAGCACCGCTGGCACTGCGGTCAGTGCCTAAGCGGCGCCCACGCCTTGTCAGCCAGGCTGCCCCGCGCGGAGACCAAGTTCGATGCTCAATCGATCAAGGTTCTGCTCATTCGCAGGCTCCACAATATGCCGCACCGATTGCGCGACGGCGGCGTCGGCAAATACCTGCTCCCAGTGAAGCTCGGTGCCTGTTGGTGTTGGCTCCAGCGTGATGGTGAGTTGGAAATGCGGTGCACAGACGTGCCGGATCACCACTTGTCTGTCGGGCTGGATGCTGGCGAAGACGGACTCGTTGGGGTAGGTCGTGCCATCCGGCCCGATCATGCTAAAGACCCACTTGCCACCAGGCTTGAACTCGAACAGGTCAAAGCGATTGGAGAAGCCATTGGGGCCCCACCAACTGGCCAGCCGCTTCGGGTCCTTGATGGCCCCAAACACGGCTTCGGGCGCAACGGCGAGGTGTCTGTGCGTGCTGAACGTGGTCGTCATGGACGTCCTCCTGATCGAGTGCGATGTATGTATGGGTCACGAATATAACCAGCCAGCCTACTTGAGGCCTCGGCATAGGTAGGGCGTCTCGTTCACCGCATCGCATCGCGCCGCATTGTCTTGGGGCTTGTGCGTACAAAAATATTTGCATATCATGGCGGCATTACAAAAATGCCAGTCAGGGATATGCGGCAGCAGTTTGTCCACGCGGAGCCGGCTTTGCCTCCGCTGAGTGCCAATCGGCTTCTCGAGCAGGTTCGAGAACGCGTGCGGTATCTTCATTTCAGCTTGCGTACGGAAGAGGCCTATCTCTATTGGATCAAGGCCTTCATCCTTTTTCATGGCAAGCGTCACCCTCGTGACATGGGTATGGCGGAAATCGAGGCCTTTCTCACCCATCTGGCCAACGACCGTCTGGTGGCAGCAGCCACGCACAAGCAGGCGCTTTCCGCTCTGGTGTTTCTATACGGCAAGGTGCTGGGGCACGATGTGCCTTGGCTGCAGAATGTTGGGCGGCCCAAGTCCGCACCGAAGTTGCCAGTTGTGTTGACACCGGCAGAAGTGACGCAGGTGCTGTCGGCGCTTGATACCCGCTATCGCTTGATCGGGCAATTGCTTTACGGCACGGGTATGCGCTTGATGGAGGGTCTGCGCCTACGTGTCAAGGACATCGATTTTGGCCACGGCGCCATCGTTGTGCGGGATGGCAAGGGTGGCAAGGACCGCACGGTCATGTTGCCCGATCGGCTGGCAGGGGAGCTCCGTGCCCAGATCGCGCGGTCCAGCATGCTGTGGGAGCTGGATCGCGGCGCGAATAGAGCCGGTGTCTGGTTGCCGACTGCGCTGGAGGCGAAGTATCCGAAGCTGGGCCAGAGCTTGGGCTGGCAGTGGCTTTTTCCTTCCGATGAGTTGTCTGTCTGCCCCCGTTCTGGCGTGGAGCGGCGGCACCATGTGCTGGACAAGACCTTTCAGCGGGCTTTCAAGAAGGCGGTGGGCTTGGCCAATCTGGTCAAGCCGGCGACACCGCATACCTTGCGTCACTCGTTCGCCACGCACCTGCTGCAGGCGCGCTATGACATCCGGACGGTGCAGGAGTTGCTGGGGCACAGCGACGTTGCCACAACCATGATCTACACCCACGTGCTCAAGATTGGCGGTGGTGGGGTGCAGAGTCCGCTGGATGTGCTGTAGTTGGCGCTGTCCGGCCCGCCTGTGCGGGGTGATGAGGCATATCGGCCGGCGTTCAGCCGCAATTTGCCGGACAATTCAGCCCCATGAGTGCTTCCCAACAGAATTCCCCCGTCGCCGCTTCAGTCGCCGGCTCAGTCGCCGCGTCTCCATCCAACCCGGCGCCCAAGATCGGCTTTGTTTCCCTTGGCTGTCCCAAGGCTTTGACGGACTCCGAACTGATCCTCACGCAGTTGCGTGCCGAAGGCTACGAGACCAGCAAGACCTTCAATGGCGCAGACCTGGTGATCGTCAATACCTGCGGTTTCATCGATGACGCCGTCAAGGAAAGCCTGGACACCATCGGCGAGGCCCTGGCTGAAAACGGCAAGGTGATCGTGACGGGCTGCCTGGGTGCCAAGGCAGGTACTGATGGCGGCAACCTGATCAAGGAAGTGCACCCCAAGGTGCTGGCGGTCACTGGGCCGCATGCCACCCAGGAGGTCATGGACGCGGTGCACGTGCACGTTCCCAAGCCGCACGACCCGTTCATCGACCTGGTGCCCGAAGCCCGTGGCGTGGCCGGCATCAAGCTCACACCCAAGCATTTCGCCTACCTGAAAATCAGCGAGGGTTGCAACCACCGCTGCAGCTTCTGCATCATCCCCAGCATGCGCGGCGATCTGGTTTCTCGCCCGATTGGCGAGGTGCTGACCGAGGCCAAGGCCCTGTTCGAGTCTGGCGTCAAGGAGTTGCTGGTCATCAGCCAGGACACCAGTGCCTACGGCGTCGACATCAAGTACCGCACGGGTTTTTGGGATGGCAAGCCCGTCAAGACGCGCATGTACGACCTGGTCGAACAGCTCGGTGCCATGGCACAGGCTCACGGCGCGTGGGTGCGCTTGCATTACGTGTATCCCTATCCACATGTGGACGAGATCATCCCCTTGATGGCACAGGGCCTGGTCCTACCTTACCTGGACGTGCCTTTCCAGCACGCGCATCCTGATGTGCTCAAGCGCATGAAGCGTCCGGCCAATGGTGAGAAGAACCTGGACCGGTTGCGCCGCTGGCGCGAGATCTGCCCGGAGATCGTGGTGCGCTCGACCTTCATCGCGGGCTTTCCGGGCGAGACCGAGGAAGAGTTCAGCCACCTGCTGGATTTCCTGAAAGAAGCCGAAATCGACCGTGCCGGTTGCTTTGCCTACTCGCCCATCGATGGCGCCCCGGCCAATGAGCTGGAAGGCGCTTTGCCCGATGAGGTCCGCGAGGAGCGTCGTGCGCGTTTCATGGCCGTGGCCGAGCAGGTTTCGGTGGCCAAGCTGCAGCGTCGTATCGGAGCGACCATGCAGGTGCTGGTGGACAGCGCGCCGGCGCTGGGCCGCAAGGGCGGGGTGGGGCGCAGCTATGCCGATGCGCCCGAGATCGACGGCACCGTGCGCCTGTTGCCGCCCGAGAAGGCCAGCAAGACGCTCAAGGTGGGCGAGTTCACCAAGGCCCGTATCGTGGCGGTGGAGGGGCATGACTTGATCGCGCTGCCCATCTGATCGACGAAGAGACAAAAGCAAAGGCCTCAAGCGTGGACGCCACCAAGCTGATCCATCACCCTTACAAGGCACCTGACTCGTTCGAGGCCGTGGTGCCAGGCGTGCACAAGGCATCTACCGTGATCTTCGAAGACACGGCGGCTTTGAAGAACCGTCAGTGGAAGGACAAGAGCGGCTACACCTACGGCCTGCACGGAACGCCCACCACCTTCACGCTGGAGGAGCGGCTGGCCACGCTGGAAGGCGGCTTGCAGACGCTGCTGGCGCCCTCGGGCCTGTCTGCGCTGGCCTTGGTGAACATGGCCATCTTGCGCACGGGCGATGAAGTGCTGATCCCTGATAACGCCTATGGACCCAACAAGGACTTCGCCCGCGTGGAGTTGGCGCAATGGGGCATTGGCCATCGCTTCTATGACCCGATGGACGCGGCGGCCCTGGCCTTGATGATCGGCCCCAAGACGCGTCTGCTGTGGCTAGAGGCGGCCGGCTCGGTGTCGCTGGAGTTCCCGGACCTGCTGGGCTTGCTGAACGTGGCGCGCTCGCATCCTGAACTGGTCACGGCGCTGGACAACACCTGGGGCGCTGGCCTGGCCTTTGACGCGTTCGACCTGGGCTTGCCGCGCAAGGGTGATTCGAGCGGCGTGGACATCTCGGTGCATGCCCTGACCAAGTACCCTTCGGGTGGCGGTGATGTGTTGATGGGCGCGGTGACCACGCGCGACGAGCACCTGCACCTTCGGCTCAAGATGACCCACATGCGTCTGGGGCTGGGCGTGGGGGCCAACGACGCAGAGCTGGTGCTGCGTGGCCTGCCCAGCCTGGCCTTGCGGTATGCCGCGCACGATGCTTCGGCGAGACGGATCGCCCAATGGCTTGTGACCAGACCTGAGGTCGCGCAGGTGCTGCACCCCGCTTTGCCAGGCTCGCCTGGGCATGCGTACTGGGCGCAGCTGTGTTCGGCGGCGGGCGGCCTGGTGTCGGTGGTGTTTGATGGCCAGCGCTTCAGTGCGGAGCGCGTCGATGCCTTCGTGGACCAGCTCAATCTCTTCAAGATCGGCTATTCATGGGGGGGGCCCATGAGCCTGGTCGTGCCTTACAGCCTGCGCGGCATGCGGCAGTTCGGGGCGCTGTCCGAGCAGGCCGAGAGTACCCTGGTGCGTTTCGCGATCGGTCTGGAAGAGACCGACCACCTCATCGCCGATCTGGCAAACGCGTTCAATGTGCTGGCGGGCTGATGGGCCCTTGACTCACTGCCCCGCCGCGTGCAGCGCGTTGCCCGCCGCGATCGGGTCGCCCGTCTGCTCGAACACCTTCAGCCAGGTGCCGTAACTGGGCATCTCCTTGACCTTCCAGGGATGAAAGCCTGGCTTGTAGTAGGCAAGGTAGTAGCCCAGCGTGGGGATGAACAGGCCGCCGGGCTTGTAGAACCACCACAGGCCGCGGGCCCAGAGCTTGGTGCGTTGCCAGCGCGAGAAGCCATCGACCTGGAACATGTGGTTCATGATGCGGGCCACCGTCAGCGGGAAGCCGAAGGTGATGGTCAGCATTGTCAGGCAGCGCTGAAGGTAGCCGGCCTTGGCCACCTTGGTCAGCACGTCGAAGGCCACGGCCTTGTGCTCGACCTCTTCAATGGCGTGCCAGGCGTACATGGCGCGCACGCGCGGGTCGCTGGTTTCCAGCAATTCGCGTCGCTCGAAGAAGCAGGTGCACATCATGGAGGTCAGGTGCTCAAGGGCGGCCGTGGCAGACAGGCGCTGCGTGCGCGTCGTCATCTTGGGGGCCTCGACGAAGAACATCGTTTCCAGCTGCTGGTTGATGCCGTCGATGTCCACGCCTTGGGCCTTGAGCCGGTCATTGAACTGGCGGTGGATCAGCGTGTGCTGGGCTTCCTGGCGGATGAAGTCCTTGACCTCCTGCTGCAATTTCGGGTCGGTGACGCCGTCCCGGAACTCGCGCACGCTGGTGATGAAGAACTTCTCCCCCATCGGAAACAGCGTGGACATCGCATCGAAGAAGCGCGTCTTGAATGGGTCGCCGGCCATCCAGTACTTGGGGATGTCACCGCTGAGGCCGAAGTCGAGTCCTTCGCGGGGGACGATGGGGGCGTGATCTTGTTGGGGCGACGACATGGTGTTGTCTCTCAAACCAGTTTTCATCAGCCTATCACGCGGCCTCCCGACTGCGATGCTGGTGATGCTGCTGTTGTTGTTGACGTCGCCAGGCGCTGGGGGAGAGACCGGTCCAGCGCTTGAAGGCGCGGGTGAAGCTGTGGCGGTCGGCAAAGCCCAGTTGGGCACTGAGCGATTCGATGTCGCATTGTGCCGCCTGCAGGCCCGAGCGCGCAAGCTCCAGTCGGCAATGTGTCTGGATGTCGGTGAACTGCTGGCCTTCTTCTCGCAGGCGGCGCTGCAAGGTGCGAGGGTGCACGCCCAGGCGGTCGGCCATGCGCTCCAGGCCTTGGCCGAGCAGGGCGGGCTGTTGGCGGAAGGCGCGCTCCAGCTGTTTGTCGAGCTTTTCCTCGCTGAGCGGCAATTGCTGCTTGACGAGTTCCTGTGCGCGCTGGTGCAGGCCGGGCGAGGCGCCTGGCAGAGGCATGTCCAGCAGGCGGGTCGCGAAAACCGCGGCGTTGCGCGATTGCAGTGTGCGGATCGGCGAGGGGTAGCTGGCCGTGAGCGCCATGAAACGCTGATGCGGCTGGTGGCGCATCTCGATGTGGTGGATCAGGTTGGTCGGGCCCAAGGCAAGCCGCACGATCTTGCTGATGGCCGCGAAGATGGCTTCCACGAAGTAGCCGCGCAGGGCGGCGTGCGTGTCGGGGATGGTCACGTCCAGCAGCAAGGCAGACGTCGCACCGTGTTCCTCCACTTGCAGGGAGATGCTGGGCATGGACATCTCGGCCCATTGCAAGGCGGGCAGGGCGTGGCGAAGGGTGGGGCTGGTGGCCAGGAAGGTCTCCAGCGCAGGCATGTGATCAAAAGCGAAATGCTCGCCCAGCACCAGCGGGAAATGGAAATTCGGCGCCGCCTGGTCCACGCATTGCTGCATGAGCTTGAGCATGGCGCTCTTGCGGATCATGGTGATGCTGCTGGGGTTGATATCGACGCCTGCCGCACTGAACAGCGGGTCGATATTGAACCTGCAATGCATCGCCGCCTTGATCCAGGCATTGGCGCCAATGAAGGGAATGACATCGGAGCCCACAGCGTGAAGCGGCAGGGCGCCGGCGGAGGTGTTGGAGCGGGTGGTGTCAAGCATGTGCCCCACTTTAGGCACCGTGCATTGTCGCGACCAGCACCCTGGGCGACATATAGGGGGTCGTGCGCGACACGTTGCTGAAATCACACCCCAGACTTCCGGGGGGTGATTCGGGCTTTCCCGAGCTTTTGATCAGAGGTGGGCGTGGTCTGAAGGGTAGGGTGTGGTCAGATTAGATGTAACCGTTTCAGGTTATCTCTCCTTCGGGCCTGATGAAGCCTTGTGTCTCATCAGCCTACCCATTTTGCGAAACGGCAGGCGTCGCTACTGCTCCTCAGTCCTTCGGACCTGATGAGACTTTGTGTCTCATCAGCCGGCCCTTTTCTCGTTCCCAATCTCTGTCTTTGATGGTGTTGCGCTTGTCGTGCTCGGCCTTGCCCTTGGCCAGGGCGATGTCGGCCTTCACGCGTCCGCCCTTCCAGTGCAGGTTCAGCGGCACGAGGGTGTAGCCTTTTTGCTCGGTCTTGCCGATCAGGCGGCGGATCTGCTCGCGGTGCATCAGCAGCTTCTTGGTGCGGTCCGCGTCGGGCTTGATGTGGGTGGAGGCCGAGCGCAGGGCGTTGATGCGCAGGCCGATGAGGAACAACTCGCCGTTCTTGATCACGACATAGCCGTCGGTCATCTGGACCTGGCCGTCGCGAATGGCCTTCACCTCCCAGCCCTCCAGCACCACCCCGGCTTCGAATCGTTCTTCGATGTGGTAGTTGAACTGGGCTTTTCTGTTTTCTGCAATGGACATGAGTGGCCGCGGCACTTGGCCGACGTCTCTAAAATACCGACATTCTATGAAGCACGTCCACAAGTCCGTCTTGCTTTGGTACTCCCCCCGTGAAATGTATGGGCTGGTGACCGACGTTCAAGCCTATCCGCAGTTCCTGCCTTGGTGCGACCGCGCCGAGGTGCTCGAAACCCACGACGATGGCGTCACGGCCAGGTTGCACATCGCGTTTGCCGGTGTGCATCAAGCTTTCACCACGCGCAATGTGAATGAGCACGCCGCCAGCGTGAACATGCGCCTGGTGGACGGCCCCTTTTCCAGGCTGGAAGGCACCTGGCGCTTCACGCCATTGCAAAAGCCCGGCGCATCTTCATTGCCTGACACGACTGCAGACCCGGCCGATTCGCCCGCCTGCAAGGTCGAGTTCACGCTGAACTATGCGTTTTCGAGTCGGGCCCTGTCCCTCGTTGTGAGCCCGGTGTTCGACCGCATCGCCAATACCTTTGTCGAGGCCTTTGTCAAACGGGCGGAGCAGGTGCATGGCCCACGTTGACGCACACGCTGACACACACACGGCCTTGCACGTTGAGCTGGCCGCGGGGCTGTCGCCCAGAGAAGTCCGCCGGGTTCAGTTGAGCCTGCCTGCCGGCAGCACGGTGCGGGATGCGCTGTTTGCCGCCGATGTCTGGTCGTGGGATGAGAGCCTGAGCCTCAACGCGATCGAGTCGGGCGAGTGGACGCTGGGTGTGTGGGGGCGCAAGGAGCGTCCTGGGCATCTGCTGCGTGACCAGGATCGGATCGAGCTGGTTCGGCAGTTGAAGGTGGACCCCAAGGAGGCCCGGCGCGTTCGGTATAAGGCGCAGGGCGAGAAACTGCCCAAAGGGTTTCAGCGGCCCAAGAGTACGACCTGACGGGTACGACCTGAGGGGCACGACCAGGACGGGTCAGGGCTCAGTTGCAGTTGGCAGAGATGGCTTCCTGCGTGCGCTGCATCTCTTCAGCGCGGGCCTTGTCGTCGAGGAACTCGCGTTCGCCCTTGGCATTTGTGCGGACCACGCGCAGGCCGTCCGACAGGGTGCGCTGGTAGCTGCGGGCGCGCGAGCAGTTGTCCGCCTTGGCCTTGGCGACCTTCTCGTCCTCAGCCTTTTGCTTGGCGGCCTTTTCTTCTTCGGCCTTCTTGCGCTTGGCTTCGAGTTCGGGGTCGGCCTTGGACGCTGCCGCAGCAGGTTGCGCGGCTGCCGCGGCGCTGGCAGCAGAGGCCGTGGCATCGGCGGCCTTGGCGGCGGCACGGGCTGACGCCGCCGGGCGGCTCAGGATGGCTGAGTCAGGCGTGCCGGCAGGGGGCGGGCGGTCGCTGTACTGGATGGCGCCGCTGGTGTCACGCCACTTCCACTGCATGCCAGCCTGGGCCGTGAAGCTCATGGTGAGCAGGCTCGCCATCAGCAAGGCGGCCAGGAGCGGTGACGATGTGCGCACTTTTTTCATGTTGCGCAGTTTATCCGGACACGATGGCCTTGAGCCCCCGGAAATGAGCGTGTTACCCATGGCATCTTCCCCTCAGAGGCAAAGGCCTCGACTGTGCGTATAATCCGCTTTTGCGGTACGACACGAATCGATCGTGTCAATCTCCCCCAGCTGCGGGGTTATGCAGCCTTAGAGATAGGCTTGATCGAAAGACCCAGCCCCGGGATGAAAGAGCCCGGTAGAGGAAGTCTGCCCCCTGTAGCAGACCCATGGAGGTTGAACCTCTGTGAGACTTGTTGATTCCTCATGGGATCAACGCTGTCAGCCCGCCATGTCAAAAGCATGGTCGCGGTATGGCATTGCCTCTTGCGAGATTGGCGATGTCTTGAGCTACCTTGTCATGCCACAACGGGAGTTGTGCGCCATGACCTATTGCACGACCAATAGTCGCCTACGTTGGCATGCGTCATGGGTAACCGTGGCGTGTGAAGTCCGACTGACAATGTTCCCCACACCTGTGGCATCCGATTCCGCGAGGATTTCGGGTGGAATCTGCTAGCAGGAAGGCGGAGGAGGAGCTAGGCGTATTCGGCATGGGTAACGCATGTGAATCGTCGGTTGAACCCGGGTAAGGATTGACTGGCCCAACCTGCTGGTGGCCAGAGCCAAAAGGCATGCAGTCCGGTCCTCGTCATCGCAAAAGACGAGGCGTCGTTGTGAGTACTGCTCCGGGAAAGACGGACCCTAAACCGATAGACGGCATGGCGCAGGCCATGTCGCCGGTAGTTCAAGGAACGTGGTAAGCCCCACCATCCGCCCTCGCGCTTCGGCACGAGGGCAGGGAAGCCGCAAGGTGACCTGTCGGGTGAGGGGGTATGGGATCGTGGAAAAAGCGAATGCCTGGCTGTAATGGTCGGGATAGGGGTTCAAGATTTGCCCCGCTGCGAAAGCAGGCCCACTTCCACATGGTGCAACCGTCGTTAGCCGGTTGCTGAGTTCTTCAACACCCTCCGAGGGATGCAAGTCTTCCCTCGGGGAGACGTGCGTCTTTCATTGGGTTTCCAACGAGGACAGCATGGAAGAGATCATCGAAGTAGATGGTTCTGCGTCTTCGCGCGAACCTGCCGACTGGCACGCCATCGATTGGCGTCTGGTCGAACGGAACGTGAGAACGACGCAGATGCGGATAGCGAAGGCTACGCAGCAAGGTGATTGGCGCAGGGTGAAAGCCTTGCAAAGGTCGCTGAACCGCTCGTTCGCCGCCAGGGTACTGGCGGTGCGGCGAGTGACTGAGAACCAAGGCAAGCGGACGGCAGGCGTCGACCGCGAGCTGTGGGATTCGCCTGCCCGCAAATGGGAGGCTGTCAGTGCGTTGAAGCAGCAAAGAGGATACCGGCCGCTGCCGTTGAGGCGTGTCTATATCCCGAAGGCGAATGGCAAGGAGCGCCCGCTGGGCATTCCGACGATGAAGGACCGGGCGATGCAGGCTCTCCACCTGCTGAGTCTGGAACCCGTCGTAGAGTCGCAGAGCGATCCGAACAGCTACGGCTTTCGGCGCAATCGCTCGACGGCCGATGCCATGAGTCAGTTGTTCAAGTGTCTGGCCCAGAAGGCTTCGTCCCAATGGGTACTGGAAGCAGACATTGAAGGTTGCTTCGATCACATCAACCACGAGTGGCTGGTGAACCACGTCCGCATGGACAAGGTGATCCTGAACAAGTGGTTGAAGGCTGGAGTGGTCTACAAAGGCCAACTGGCAAGCACCGAAGCGGGCACGCCGCAAGGCGGCATCATCTCGCCAACCCTGGCGAATGTGGCACTGAACGGGCTGGAGTCGGAACTGCTGGCGCACTTGCGTGCGAAGGTGGGGCCGACGAAGGCCAAGAAGCTGAAAGTCAATGTGGTTCGGTACGCCGACGACTTCGTGATTACAGGGACGTCGCAAGACTTCCTGGAAAACGAAGTCCGGCCTTGGGCGGAAGCCTTCCTTGCACAACGAGGATTGCGACTGTCGCCGACGAAGACACGAGTCACGCACATTGACCAAGGATTCGATTTCTTAGGCTGGAATTTCCGGAAGTATTCGGGAACCCTGCTGATCAAGCCGAGCAAGAAGAACGTGCAAGCGTTCTACGGCAAGGTGAGAGAAATCGTGAAGGGCCATTTGATGGTGAAACAGGCGGAGCTGATACAGCTGCTGAATCCAGTCTTGCGAGGCTGGGCGCAGTACCACCGTCCGGTGGTCGCCAAGGAGACGTTCAACAGAATCGACTCGCTGCTGTGGTGGCGGTTGACACGTTGGGCACGTCGCAGACATCCGAAGAAAACCGCGAAATGGGTGGCCACGAAGTATTGGCAACACATTGACGGTCGATCCGAATTCGCAGTACGGACGAAGATCGAGGACGGAGAGCCGTGTTGGACGCGTCTGTATCGGCTCGCTGATACGGAAATCGTCAGGCATCGGAAGGTCACGGGGGCTTACAACCCCTTCGATCCCGAGTGGGAAGCGTATGGTGAAGACCTGCGTGTGCAGCGCGTGCTCAACAGCATGGCGTATCGCAAACAATGGGCGACGCTGTATCTCTCACAGCAGGGCAAGTGCGTTCTGTGCGGGCAATCCGTCACGGAAGAAACGGGTTGGCACGATCATCACCTCATTCCAAAGGTGAGGGGAGGGTCGGACTCGTTGTCAAACCGGGTGCTCCTGCATCCGGTGTGCCATTTCCGGCTGCATGCTCTTGGTTTGGAAGTAGCGAAGCCGGCCTCTGACTGAGGCTTAGAAAGTAAGGGAAATCGGTCCGAGTACATGCTATAATCATGTGCTCCCCGAATCCCGCACCTTGTTGTGCTTGAGCCGGATGCGGTGAAAATTGCAAGTCCGGTTCTTAGGGGGGGATGAGTCAGCAATGGCTTGTCCCTACCCTCCTCTGGAGCCCTGTTCATGCGCCTGCTTGGTAAAGCCCTCACGTTTGATGACGTGTTGTTGGTGCCTGCGTACTCTCAAGTGTTGCCTCGTGACACTTCGCTGGCCACCCGTCTGTCCCGCAACATCCAACTGAATCTGCCGCTGGTTTCCGCCGCAATGGACACTGTGACGGAAGCCCGTCTGGCCATTGCGATCGCCCAGGAAGGCGGCATCGGTATTGTTCACAAAAACCTCTCGCCCAAGCAGCAGGCGGCCGAGGTGGCGCGTGTCAAGCGCTACGAAAGCGGTCTGCTTCGTGATCCCATCACGATTTCCTCGGGTGTGAGGGTGCGTGACGTGATCGAGCTGTCGCGTCAGCATGGCATTTCCGGCTTCCCTGTGGTCGACAGGGGCAAGGTGGTCGGCATCGTGACCGGCCGCGACCTGCGTTTCGAAACCCGCATGGATGCCCCCGTGCGCGAGATCATGACCCCGCGTGAGCGTCTGATCACCGTCAAGGATGGCACCCCACTGGCTGAGGCCAAGGACTTGATGCACAAGCACAAGCTGGAGCGCGTGCTGGTCGTCAACGATGCCTTCGAGCTGCGCGGTGTGTTCACCGTCAAGGACATCACCAAGCAGACCACCTTCCCGAATGCCGCCCGTGATGCACACGGCAAGCTGCGCGTGGGTGCCGCCGTTGGCGTGGGCGAGGGCACAGAAGAGCGCGTCGAGTTGCTGGTCAAGGCCGGCGTGGACGCCCTGGTGGTCGACACGGCCCACGGCCACAGCCATGGCGTGATCGAGCGCGTGCGCTGGGTCAAGAAGAACTTCCCGCAGGTCGATGTGATCGGCGGCAACATCGCCACGGGCGCCGCAGCGCTGGCGCTGGTCGAAGCAGGTGCTGACGGCGTCAAGGTCGGCATCGGCCCAGGCTCCATCTGCACGACGCGTATCGTGGCCGGCGTGGGTGTCCCCCAGATCATGGCCATCGACAATGTGGCCACGGCGCTGCAAGGCACGGGCGTACCGCTGATCGCCGACGGCGGCATCCGCTACTCGGGCGACATCGCCAAGGCCATTGCCGCAGGTGCCAGCACCGTGATGATGGGCGGCATGTTCGCCGGTACCGAAGAGGCGCCCGGTGAGGTCATCCTGTATCAGGGCCGCAGCTACAAGAGCTACCGCGGCATGGGCTCCATCGGCGCCATGAAGGACGGCTCGGCCGACCGCTATTTCCAGGAAAACGACGAGCAGACCAACCCGAACGCCGACAAACTCGTGCCGGAGGGCATTGAAGGCCGCGTGCCTTACAAGGGCTCGGTCGTGGCGATTCTGTACCAGATGGCCGGCGGTGTGCGTGCCTCCATGGGCTATTGCGGCTGCGGCACCATCGAAGAGATGCGCAACCGCGCCGAGTTCGTCGAGATCACGGCAGCCGGCATCCGCGAAAGCCACGTGCACGACGTGCAGATCACGAAGGAAGCGCCCAACTACCGCATGGAGTAGTTGGTGCCCCCAGGGCTGGGCTTTGCCCAGCCCGCCCCAGTCCTTGTCGACCAGGGGGACTAAAACTTGGGGCGGCCCGGCGTTTTCGTGGGCCCCCTCGCAGTAACCCAGGTGGGTGTGCGTTCGATCAGAAGCGCCTGCCAGCCGCCCTATAGACCGCATATCGATGGGTTCTCAACGCGGCCGCCAGGCGGCCATGCCTTTCATCATGGTGACGGTGCTGCTCGACATGATGTCGATCGGCATCATCGCGCCTGTGCTGCCCAAGCTCATCGGCACCTTCATGAGTTCGGGGGCGTCGACCTCCATCGGCTATGGCGCGGCCCAGGCCTGCTTTGCCATCGCACAGTTCTTCAGTGCGCCGGTGTTGGGGGCGCTGTCAGACAAGTACGGGCGCCGCCCGGTGCTGCTGCTGGGCCTGTTCGGCATGGGCGTCAACTTTTTCGTCACGGCCCTGGCCACGCAGTTCTGGGTGCTGCTGGCCGTGCGGGTGATGGGCGGCACCGTGTGCGCCAACATCGCCGTGGCCAATGCCTATGTGGCAGACATCACCGAGCCCAAGGACCGCACCAAGAACTACGGTCTGCTGGGCGCCATGTTCGGCCTGGGTTTCATCCTGGGGCCGGTGCTGGGTGGCTTGCTGGGCGACAAGAATGTGCACCTGCCGTTCTTCCTGTCGGGTAGCTTGTGCCTGCTCAACTGCCTGTATGGCTACGTCGTGCTGCCAGAGTCGCTGGCGCAGGACAAGCGCCGCGAGTTTGTGCTGGCCAAGGTCAACCCCTTCAGCGCGCTGGCGCGGCTGCGTGAACTCAAGGGGGTCGAGACACTCATGTGGATCATGGGGCTGTCCATCCTGGCGCAGTTCTGCCTGCACACGAGCTGGTTCCTTTACAACGAATTCAAGTTCGGCTGGACGCCCAAGGACAATGGCCTGTCGCTGTTCGCGGTGGGGATGATGGCCGTGCTGGTACAGGGTGGTTTGCTGCGCCAGGCACAGAAATATGTGGCCACGCACAGGCTGGTGCGCATCGGGCTGGTGTCGTCCACCATCGCCTTCGTAGCCTGGGGCGCCGTGCCCGAAGGCTGGATGATGTACGTGATCATCGTGGCCAATGTGTTTGGCTACATGGTCCAGCCCGGCTTGCAAAGCCTGGTGGCCAATGCTGTGGACCCGACCCGCCAGGGCGAGAGCATGGGCGCGGTGTCGTCCCTCAACAGCGTGGCGGCCGTGCTGGGTCCGATGATGGGCACGCCTTTGTTGGCCGCCGTATCTCATTTCCCCCATGGCGACTGGCGCGTGGGGGCGCCGTTTTACCTGTGTGGCGCCATCCAGGCCGTGGCCGCCATCATCGGGCTGCGTTACCTGAGCAAGGCCGAGCATGCCCACGAGTCACCTGCCGCGCGCAGCGTGAACGTCTGAAGAACCCGATTGCGCCAAGAGATCACACCATGATGCACGACAAGATCCTCATCCTCGACTTCGGCTCCCAGGTCACCCAGTTGATCGGCCGTCGCGTTCGCGAAGCCCATGTCTACTGTGAGATCCATCCCAGCGATGTGAGCGACGAGTTCATCAAAGCCTTTGCGCCCAAGGGCATCATCCTGTCGGGCAGCCACGCCAGCACTTATGAAGACCACCAGTTGCGCGCGCCGCAAGCCGTGTGGGACCTGGGCGTGCCCGTGCTGGGCATTTGCTATGGCATGCAGACCATGGCCGTGCAGCTGGGCGGCAAGGTCGAATGGAGCGATCACCGCGAGTTCGGCTATGCCGAGGTGCGTGCGCATGGCCATACCAAGCTGCTCGATGGCATCCAGGACTTCGCGACCGCTGAAGGCCACGGCATGCTGAAAGTTTGGATGAGCCACGGCGACAAGGTCACGGCCCTGCCCGAAGGCTTCAAGCTGATGGCCTCCACGCCGAGCTGCCCGATTGCCGGCATGGCCAACGAAGAAAAGCGCTATTACGCCGTGCAGTTCCACCCCGAGGTCACGCACACGGTGCAGGGCCATGCCCTGTTGACCCGCTTCGTGCGTGAGATCAGTGGCTGCAAGGGCGACTGGATCATGGGCAACTACATCGAAGAAGCCGTGGCCAAGATCCGCGAGCAGGTGGGCGATGAGGAGGTGATCCTCGGCTTGTCGGGCGGTGTGGACTCGTCCGTGGCTGCCGCGCTCATCCACCGTGCCATTGGTGATCAGCTGACCTGCGTGTTCGTGGACCACGGCCTGCTGCGTCTCAATGAAGGCCAGATGCTGATGGACATGTTCGCCGGCCGACTGCATGCCAAGGTCGTGCATGTGCAGGCGCAAGAGCAGTTCATGGGCCACCTCAAGGGGGTGACCGACCCGGAGCAAAAGCGCAAGATCATTGGCCGCGAATTCGTCGAGGTCTTCCAGGCTCAGGCCAAGAGGCTGAAGGAATCCAATGGTGCCAGCACCGGGGCCAAGTGGCTGGCCCAGGGCACCATCTACCCCGACGTGGTCGAGTCTGGCGGCACCAAGAGCAAGAAGGCGACGATCAAGAGCCACCACAACGTGGGCGGCCTGCCCGAGACCCTGGGCCTGAAGCTGCTCGAACCCCTGCGCGAGCTGTTCAAGGACGAAGTGCGCGAACTGGGCGTGGCGCTCGGTCTGCCGCCCGACATGGTCTACCGCCACCCCTTCCCCGGCCCAGGCCTGGGCGTGCGCATCCTGGGAGAGGTCAAGGCCGAATACGCTGCGCTGCTGCAACGCGCCGACCACATCTTCATCGAAGAGCTGCGCAAGACCATCGACCCCGACACCGGCAAGAGCTGGTATGACCTCACATCCCAAGCCTTCACGGTCTTCCTGCCGGTCAAGAGCGTGGGCGTCATGGGCGATGGCCGCACCTACGATTACGTCGTGGCCCTGCGCGCCGTGCAGACCAGCGACTTCATGACGGCAGACTGGGCCGAGCTGCCCTACAGCTTGCTCAAGAAGGTGTCCAGCCGCATCATCAACGAGGTGCGGGGGATCAACCGCGTGACCTACGACGTGTCCAGCAAGCCGCCTGCCACCATCGAGTGGGAGTGATTTGAGAGCGCTTCACGGCGTCCCAGAACATCCCAAAAGTTCATTTAAGCCCTTGATCTTCAAGGGCTTTTTTGTTTTTGACGTCCCATGAGGTTTCATGACATCCCGAGTTTTTTGTCGGTAAAGAAGACGGTTGATTTTTTTAGTCGATTGATCTTTGATTGTTTACCGTCTTGATGCTCTGACGGTAAGTGATGCAAGGTACGAAAGGGGTTACCCAATGGCACTGACCGATACCAAACTCAAGAACCTCAAGCCCGCCGACAAGGTCTACAAGGTGGCGGACCGTGACGGGTTGTACGTCGTCGTCTCCCTCAAGGGAACGCTGACGTTTCGCTACGACTACCGACTGGGGGGACGGCGCGAGACGCTCACCGTGGGGCAATACGATGAGTTCCAGGCGTCGCAGCCCAAGCGCGCGCCCGAGGACATCAATTACGGGGATCCGCTTTCGCTGGCGGATGCCCGCGACTTGCTGGCCAGGGCCAAGAACATGGTCAGCCGGGGGGAGTCACCGGCGCGGGTCAAGTCTGAAACGAGGAAGGAGTGCCAGGAGTCAGGCACCTTCGAGTCCTTCGCAGACATCTGGTTGCGCAACGGCGGCCTGGCAGACAGTACGGCGGCGATGCGCAAGAGCATCCTGGATCGTGATGTGCTGCCCAAGTTCGGTAAGCGCAAGCTGGAAGAAATCACCTCCAGTCAGGTGCTGGCGCTGTGCGAGAAGATCAAGGCGCGGGGGGCACCGGCTACAGCGGTTCATGCGCGCGAGGTCATCCAGCAGGTGTACCGGCACGCCAAGGCCCGAGGCCTCAAGATTGAGAATCCCGCTGAGGCGGTGAAGGCGTCGGCGATTGCCACCTTCAAGCCCAGGGAGCGTGCTTTGACGCCAAGTGAGATCCATCGGTTCTTTTCCGCGCTGGACACTCTCGGGACCTTGCCCACGCTGAAACTGGCGGTGAAGTTCATCTTGCTGACCATGTGCCGCAAAGGCGAGTTGTTGCTGGCGACCTGGAAAGAGGTGGACTTTGATGCGGCCACCTGGACGATTCCGCCGGAGCGCATGAAGGCCAGACGGGCACATGTGGTCTATCTCAGCAGCCAGGCAATCGATCTGCTGGTTGGCCTCAAAACCTGCGCTGGAAGCAGCCCTTATTTGCTCCCCGGTCGGTATGAGACCGACAAGCCGATGAGCGAAGCTACGCTCAACCGTGTGATCACTGCGGCGGTGGAAAAGGCCCAGAAAGACGGACTGGATCTCCCTCACTTCTGCGTGCATGACCTGCGCAGGACGGCATCAACACTGCTTCACGAGGCTGGCTTTAACACCGACTGGATCGAGAAGTGCCTGGCTCACGAGCAGAAGGGGGTGCGTGCTGTCTACAACAAGGCGGAATACGCCGAGCAGCGCCGGGCCATGTTGCAAAGTTGGGCCGAGATGGTGGACGACTGGATCAGAGGCAGCAAGGCGACGCCTGTTGCTTTGAGAGCGGTTGCCTGATGTGCGATGGGTTGGCGGGAGGGCGGATGTTGTTGGTATTCGCACTGCATTGATATTGTGGGAAAAATTTAACCTTGTTTGAGTTTTGGCGTCAGATTCAATCAATCGTTTTAGATTGATTGGAATTTGTGATATTTTTATTGCATGGCTGGAAATTCAAGACACTCTTTGCTCAGGCGGCTTCAGTCGGACATGCCCCGTGGCGCGCCCTTCGGGCTGGCCGAGTTGGAGCGTCTGGGCATCTCACCCACATTGGCTGCCCACTACGTTGAAAGCGGGTGGCTGCTGCGGCTTGCGCAGGGCGTCTATGCCTTCCCGGGCGATGACGTGAACGTGCATGGTTCGATCAAACTGCTGCAGAGCAGGGTGACAGGCCTGCATGTGGGCGGCAAGACGGCGCTGGCTCTGCAAGGGGTCAGACACAACCTCTCAACACGAGAGCAGTGGGTGCTGTGGGGAGATGTGCGTTTCGCCGTGCCAGACTGGTTCACCTCCCGATTTCCGGCACGGTATGCCTCGGCGCGGTTGTTTGAGTGGGCGGACGAGGGCTTGGCTAAGAAAAGCATCACCACGCCACCAGGACTGCCACCTGGCTTGCTGGTGTCGGCGCCTGAGCGCGCGCTGTTGGAAATGCTCTATGACGTCGGTACGCGTCAAAGTCTGGAAGAGGCCCGTAACCTGTTTGACGGCGTGCGGAACTTGCGCAAAGACATGTTGGGTCACTTGTTGGCGTGCTGTACCAGTGTCAAAACTGTGCGCCTGTTCCTTGCGTGGTCTCGCGAAACGGGACTGGTGGATGTGGACGAATTCTTGCAACGCTACAAGCTGCCTGTCGGGAGCGACAAGCGCTGGATGTCTCGCATGAAGGACGGCAGTTTGTTGACACTCAAACCTCATGGATAAGGTCTACGCGGACACTGTGCGCCTCCTTCTGAAGGTGGCGCCCGATGTATTTGCCAACGACATCTTTGCGATGAAGGGCGGCACGGCCATCAACCTTTTCGTGATGGACATGCCACGCCTCTCTGTTGACATCGACGTGGTCTACACGCCATGGGCCACTCCGCGAGAGCAAGCCCTCACCGAAATCGCGACCGAGATAGAGGCCATTGCGGCGAGAGCGACCAAATTGGGACTGAACGCACGCAAGGTGCGGAGCAAAGACCTTGCTGAGACCAAGCTCCTGATCGAGAACGACGAAAGTCAGGTGAAGGTCGAGGTCAACGTGGTGTTCCGAGGCTCAGTGTTGCCAGTTGAGAAGCGCCCCCTGATGCCCAAGACTGCTGACATGTTCAGTGCGGAATTGACCTTGCCTGTGTTGGCGACGGCGGAACTCTATGGCAGCAAGTTGGTGGCAGCCATGGATCGTCAACATCCGCGGGACTTGTTTGACGTGTGGAAGATGTTCGAATCAGGCGGGCTCACGGATGCTGCGGTCGAATGCTTTGTGACGTACTTGGCCGGGCACAACCGACCAACGCATGAGGTGTTGTTCGGGAATGAGAAAGACATTGAGGCGGAGTACCACAACAACTTTGTTGGCATGACCACGGAGCCCGTCAACCTGGAAACACTTCTGGCGGCCAGAGACCGATTGTGCCGAGAGTTGCCTCAGCGGTTAACTGCTGCGCAAAGGCAGTTTTTGATCGGCCTGGCACAAGTGCAACCTGACTGGTCATTGTTGGCCTGTCCGCATGCGGCAGAACTGCCGGCCCTCCGTTGGAAGCTGGCAAACCTTCAGACGTTCAAGGAGCGGCGTCCTGAAGACTTTGAAAGCCAGGCCAAAAAATTGGCCGAATTGTTGTGATGGATTGGTTGTTGGCGCGGACATGCATTTGGCTTTGCTGCCGGAATGCTTCATTCTTTGCGATGAACGTCTCATAGGACACGCATTGATGACACACAACTCAACCTGATCGGTTTAGGCCATTGTGCTGCAGGGCGGTGGGATGTGTGAGGTAGGCAAAAGAACCTGAACTTGCGAAGCCCCGAGTTTTTCCCCAAGATTGCATGAAATTTCAATGAAAATTCAGTCATGACTGCTGTTTCGGAGGTTTCCAAGAAACAGGTGAGTGGCGCCGCTGAGCGTCTGGCTGCCTCGCTGCATCCTGGGCGGGTGTACCGGCGGGAGGCGTTGGCTGAAATGAGCACGGCGGTAGACCGTCACCTGCGTGAATTGGTCAAAGATGGTCGTGTGAAGAAGCTGGCGCAGGGGATGTACTACGTGCCGAGGGTGTCCAGCCATGGGCCCGTGCCACCTGAGGATGCTGAAGTGGTTGGCAGTTTCCTGCGCGATACCGAATTTCTTGTTTTCTCGCCTTCGGCATACAACGCAGTGGGCCTGGGTACAACGCAGCTTTACAACTGCACGCTGGTCTACAACCACAAGCGACATGGCGTGTTCAAGCTCGGTAATCGGCAGTTTGATTTCCGGGTGAAACCACGTTTCCCCAAAAAGCTCACGCCGGAGTTTTTGTTTGTCGATCTGCTCAACAACCTTGAGCAGTTGGCCGAAGACCGTGATGCAGTCCTGCGGCGAGCACAGACCAAGCTGCCATCGTTTGACCCTGGCAGGCTCAAACGCGCGCTCTCGAAGTTTGGCTCAGTGGCCACACGCAAGCGCACCAATGGTTGGCTGAATGTCTGAGTTTCCCCATGCCAGCAATGACTTAGGCGACCTGCTTGCGGTAGTCGTTGACGAGCGAAGCCTTGATTCCTTATTTGTATTCAATGGTGTGGAGAGGTTTAGTCCGGGAAGCGCTCAATGTGCGTCTCGCCCCTGCGCCCGAGGTAGACCACATGGCGGCCTGCAATCCAGACCGTGTAGGCCACACAACCCGCTCGCTGAGACAGCTTCTTGAACTCGGGGTACATCACGCGACCCTGCTGCGCACCCAAAATGGCAGCGCGCACGGCGTCGCCGTCAAAAGCATCGGCAATGTTGTGTTGAGGGCGCTCGAAACTGAAATCGGCGGTGCTACCGTCCGGCAGGTAATAGGTCGTGCGGCCGGAACGGTAGTCCACGTGGTAGGACTCCACTCCAGCACTGACAAGTTGGCCTATCACCTGGCCGAAGTGGATGGCGCCTTGGTTGGAGGCTTCAAAGGTGGACTGGACCGTGGCACGGGTGGTTTCGTTCATGGTTTGCGTTCAAGTGAAGGAATGACTGTTGGATCAGGCGGTGGGGATGCCTTTGAGTTGGTGGTGTTGCACCAGGGCTCGCATGGTCTGCGTCAGCGCCAGGCGCTCTGCGGCGGGCAGATGGCCAAAGAAGTGTGCGTCGTTTGCATCGGCCAGCGCGGCCAGTAGCGGCACGAGCGCCTTGCCTTTGGTTGTGAGTCGCAGGCTTTGCTCGCGGGAACTGCCATCGGCCAGTTGCCGCGCAGCTAGGCCTTTTTCTTCCAGACGCGACAGCACCTTGGAAGCCGCTCCCTTGGTAGTGCCCAGGGCCTGGATCAGCGCGGCGTAGGTGGTTTCGTCTTGCGACCAGAGCGTGCGCAACGCCACCCATTCGGTGACGGTGACGCCCTCTGCTTCCAAAGTCTGCTGGAAGCGGAGGGACACGTGGTTGGAGACAAAGCGTAACCAGAAGCCCAAGTGGGCTTCCAGCGGCGAAGGTGTGGATTGCTTTTTGTGTCTGGTCATTAGGTTTCCCAGGAAACTATCTACAATTTAGTTTCCCGGGAAACCAATGTCAAGGCGTTGGCGATCTATTCTTGGGTCTAGTAACCTCCCACAACTCAGTGCAACCAAGCGTCATGGCAGGGTGAATGGGTGTCTCTGCTGTATCGGTTCTTCCATGGCTGCCGTCAGGGGCGGCAACGAGTAGCGTTCAGCCAAAATTGAAGGCATGGAAACTTGGCATTGGCGATTGGAAAGGGGGTACGTGGAGTCGTTGACGACCATCCGCACTCGCCGATCAAGAGCCAAGGGGGTTGCAGGCGTACATGAGTGGTTATAGGCTGATAGGCACGAGGTGCCCACATGCGAAAACTGCTTTTCATCGGCTTTATTGCGTTAGGCGCGCTGGTGGGGTTGTTCTCAGCCGCAATGGACGGGTGGGGCACGCGAGTGGTGATGATCGGCATCGGGATGCTTTTTGGCACGGCTATCGGCGGGGCGCTGACTCGCATTGGCGGCAGAGCACGAACTTCGAAGCAGGACGTCGATCCGATCCCCGGGATGGGCGTGACGTCAGAGGATTTGGCCGCGAACTACTGGCGTGACAAAGGGCATCCGCCTTTTATGAAGCCATCTGAAGGCGACTTGAATCCGAACAAGAGCGGCACGCACGATGACCTGGTCTGACTACTTATTCAGAATATCTTTCACGATGCCAGTCGCGTTGTCTACGGTCGCTCCGGCGTCCTGAATAACTTGATTGCCAGACTGCTTGAGCAATGACCTCTTCGAGGCCAGTGCCCCATCATCAGTTTTGACGATCTCCGCTTTGGCATCGAACCCGGTTTGATCCGCTTTTGCCGTTGCTCGTATCTCTGTGCCTCGGGTCTGAACCTCTTGTCTTGTCGATGATGGCTCTGGGGCGGGGGCTGGTTGGGCTGCACGCGCAGACTTGCCGAAACGAGACACCTGTCGATCGTTGCTGCGATGGCGATCATCGAGCTCCAGCTTCAAGGCTGTGTCGGCCTTTTCTTGCCGATGTTGAGCCTGAATGTCCTCAAACGAAGTTGGCAATGCCGTGCCATCGGAGAACACCCGATTGGGCTTGAGTGACTGCCTGGCAAGTTCTGCGGCCATCAAGGCCTGGGCCGCTCTGCTGTCGCCACCGTATTGCTCTGCATAGCGGGTGAACATTTCGAGGTTGTGCGGATCCTGCGCAATGTCGATGGTGATGGTTTCGCCCTTTTCATAAGCGGAGGTCAGGCGCTCCGACAGTGCGGTGCGTTCAGCAAGGCTAGCCTCAGCACGTTCAGATCGCGTGGCAGTGTTCGTCAGCCTGGACGCCATGTCACGGGCCTCTCGGGAGTCGCTGCTGATGGTGTTGATGAAGCTCGAATCTCGGGAGACGCGGTCACCGAATTGCTTGAAGTCGGCTATCTGCTCGCTGGTCAAACTGCTCAGCACCTTGCGTTCATCGGCGGATAAGCCCGACAGGTAGCTCTTGTCAGCACTTGCATTGGCTTTTGCGCCAGCGAAGCGCCCATCAACGCCCACATGTCCCGACGCACCAAATGCGATGCGCGCCACTTGAGACTGCGAAAGCCCCGTGCTGTCGGCGATGCCCTTGGAGATCTGGTCCAGGCGGTTGAGCGTCTCTCCAAACTGCTCGAAGCTGCTGGACGTTGAACCGCTGCTGCTGCGGCCTGAGCGAAGGCTGCTCAGGCCTCGCGTGAATACTTCGGAGAGGGCTGCGGATCGATCCGAACTGGCCGCCAAGGCTTCGCTGCGTGCCGTAGTGACCTGCCGACTCGCGTCGGACACATCCTGTTCAGACACCCGCATGGACACCACCCGCGAAGCAAACCCCTGGTTGCGCAGCAAGCTGACGGCGGTTCGCCCGGTCAGGCTGTTCGACGAAAAGGTGTTGCCACTGAGGTCGTTTTGCCAACTGCTCATGAACGCCGAGGTTCGGTTCGGGGCCAGTTGCGCCTGATCCATGGTGACGTTGCCCATGTTCATGTTGCCGGTGGCAGCAGACGCTGTGCTGCTGGTCAGCATGCTTTGCAGGCCGGACAAACCACCCACCAGGGCGGTCCCGACACCCTCCATCTTCTTCAAAGCCGCCCAGGCAATGACAGGAATGCTGATTGCAAGGTAGCCCACAACCGCCTCACCTGAGATGGCGCCCGAATAGATCGTCGAGGCGGTTTGCAAAGACAGGGCCTTGGTGCCCGAGCCGATGTCTGAAGCCGCAGCCAGATCGTAGGCCGCGTAGATGGACGCCATGTAGTTCAGCACCGCGTACAGCGGGGGCCACAGTTGGATCCAGATCAGGATGGCAGCGTAGCCTTTGAAGGCCTGCATCGTATCGCGTCCGCTGGTCAGCAGCAAGAGCAGCACCATCAAGGGGAACAATGCGTAGGTGAGCGCTTCAATGACGTTGCGGAACACGGGCAGGGCTTGCTCGGCCACCTTGCCGTTGTTGATCCACGCGGCGTTTTGCTGAGCGACGGCTTGTGCCCGACCAACGGCCAGCACCATGGCCGCTGGATCGTTGACCTTCTGTCCGACGATTGTGCTGGTGTCGTTGATCGCATTGAGCATGGCGCTTTGGCGGATCAGGTCGGCAGCGGTGGTGGCTGCATCGGCGATGTTGTTCTTGATGTACGCCTGCTGAATCTGGTTGGCGATGACGGCTGCGGCAGTCGCACCAGGCAGGGTGGGGTTCAACTGGAAGGCCAGGCGGCCCTGAATCTGGTTGATCTGAGCAGGCAGTCGGCCATTGAGGTTGGTGTAGATGTTGGGGCAGGTGTCCACGTCGATGCCCGCAGCGCTGGTGACCGTGCTGAAGCGTGCAGGATTGGGCGTAGCCATGAGGGGCCAGACATCTGCGGACGTCGAGAACACGGCAGGAGCAATCGTGCCGTCGATCAGGTCGTACATCGTGCAGTTGTGGATGAAGTTGATCAGGTCGGTGCGGAAGTTGGGATCCTGGAACGTCACCTTGCTGGTGCTCCTGATCAGCCGGTTGCCAAACATCAGGCCATTCTTCTCGTAGGTGAGTTCGCTGGGCAAGGCGCCTGGACCGGGAATGGTCTGGAAGGCGGTTTCGAACAGGCCGGTCAGGGTGTGGCCGATGGTGCTGGTGATGCTGCCGAGCATGACCATGCCGAAAGGCACGTTGGCAACCACCTTGACCGGAGCGCCGCCTGTCTTGTCCACGATGCCCACGGTCGCCCTGGGCAGGATCAGGATGGAGAACACCAGCAGCACTGTGCCCAGCCACTTCCAGCCTTGCAGCTTCTCAGGGGCAAAGGCGTAGGCGATAAGGGCGGCCACGAAGCCGCAGAACGCCACGGCGGCGACGGCCGACATGTAGTCGCCCGAGGCGTGGATGGCCGCTGCTGCATTGAAGACGCCGAACAGGCTGTCCGCGTTCTGGTAGGCGTAGATCTCCCACATGGCATCCCCTGCGCTCGGTGAAAGTCAACGAGCCATGTAAGCAGCCTGCTGCCCGAGCATGTCCATCACGTGCTGCGGCATGCTGGATCGCAATTGCCGCTCCAACTGTTCCAGGTGGCTGGAGACAGCCCGGTAAGAACCGACCTTCTGATACAGGAGGTTCTTCTCTTGAGAGAGTTGCTGCAGCATGACCAGGGCGCGTTGACGAATCTGGACCGCCTGTTCGCGCTGTGTCTTTTGCAGTTGATAGTCCTTGTCGAGCGCAGCCAGGCCGACGCGAAGATTGCGCTCCAGGAACACATAGGCATAGTCCGCTGCAATCACGTCACGGTATTGGGCGATGAGGCTGTCTGCCAGGCCCGATCCTGGGATGGTCGCGCCCACCGACAGCATTTTGTAGACCGGCTCGGTGGTCTGGTTGACGAAACCGACTTCTGCCGAGTTGTTGGGAATTGCGGTCCGGGTGGCGATTTTTTCCGCGATGGAGCGCATCAGTGCCTCGACTTTGGCGGTGAATGGCGTGTGTGTGTAGGTGGTGTTGAGGGTCACGGCATCACAGTTCACGTAGTCATTGCACTTGAGCAGGTGCTGGGTGACGTTCACGCCAGCGCCAGCACTTTGCCCATAGAGCAACTGGCTGATCGAGGTGAGTGTTGCAGCGATGGGTTCCGGGTCGCGGGCGGCTTCTTCCGGGTGGTAGATGACGGTGCCCACCATGCTCATGATCAGTTCACGCTCCTGATCGTCCAGGGAGACCCCGGTGTACTTCAGGGCCTTCCAGGTCAGGTTGCCCACGAAGGGCGCCTTGTTGCGCACATTGGCATCGCCTGAGGTGCGGGCCGAAGCGAGGATGCTGGGCCGGTCGGAAGCGCAACGCCTGCGTGCCGCGTCACGGTCGCTTTCCATGCCCATCTCGATGGCGAGGTCGGCGCAGGTCTCCTGCGAGCTGTACCCCGTGGCCTCGGCCGCCGTGCTGACGATGGCCTTGGCTGTTTCGCAGGAGTTGATGCGGGCGTTGTTGATCCAGGTCTCCAAGCCCTTAGCCCATTTGCTCAAGCCACCCAGGAGCGGTGAGACGGCTTCCAGCGCCAGTTGAAAGGCGATGCCTGGCAGGGCCGCGGTGATGTTCTTGAGCATGTTCTTGAACTCGGTGGCCGAGATATGAGAGAACGAACCGCCGAACACGTCGATGCCGCCACATCCAGCCTTGGCACTTGGGAACTGAATGGCGGCGAGCTGGTACACCTTGTTGGGGGAGCGCATGAACAGACTGCCGCCGGTGTAGGTGTTCATGGTCTGGCCACGGAAAGCACCAGGTGCTGTGTAGTTGCCGATGGCACCCAGGTTGTTGAACATGTTGTTCACTTCGGCATTGAGGTCACCGGCGCGCAGGGACAGCGGCGATGTTGCGAGCAACAGGGCCATCAGGCTGGCAATGGCTGTTCTCCAGATTGGTTTCGTCGGTGTGGGTGTCTGGATCATGGTCTTCTCCTATTGAAGAACGACTTGCCTGTTCACGCCGGGCAGCATGGCCTGGGCAGCCGGTGTGCTCACCGTGGTGATGCGCTCCAGCAGTTCGGATTCGGACAGCACGCCAAAGCCAATGGGTGTGATTTGCCCGGTGTAGGGCTGGGCCAAAAACACCGCTGGCACCTGGGTGACCTTCAGGGTGTTGGCGATGCCGTTGTCGGCTCGGGCATCTGCAAAGCCAGGCATGGGGCCGCCATCCACGCTGATGGCCACCACCTTGATGCCATGGCGCGCCTCGAAAGCCGTCAGCGTGGGGGCGAAGGCGTGGCAGTACGGGCAGTCACTGCGGAAGAAAAAGAACAGGACGTGGTCCTTGCCCAGTGAGGCGATCGATTGGGATCGGCTGATCAACTGATCCCGGTCGAACACCTCCAGCGCCTTGGCGTTGACGGGGCGGCCGTGCACGGTGGGGTCCAGCTCCGGTGTGGCCCAGGCGACGCGCTGGGCGACGTCGGCAAAGTAGGACGCTCGGGCCACAACCTTGGCCTCCAGCTCCATGTAGCGGCGCACATTGGCCTCGGTCGGCCGCATGATCGCGATGTTGCGGTAGGACTCGACCGCCTTTTGCAGCCTCTCGAATTCGACCAGTTCTGGCGCTTTGGCCGGGCGAGTGGCCGGTGTGGGGGGCGCTGCTGAAGTGGGCGGCGTGAGGGCGGGCGTCTTGGGTTGAGACGCAGGGCTGTCAGGTAGCTCGGGTTCTGGATCTTCGTAGAAGTGCCATCCTCGCCATGCATCGGACCAGTAAGGCGCGGCAATGGGCTCGTCCGGTTTTGACGAGGCTTGTGCCTGTGCCTCGGGTGCTGAGTTGATGCATGCGAAAGCGAGGAGGGCGACGCTGGCAAGGCGTCTGAAAAGACCTGAGCGAGAGGAAGGAGATGGGCGAGGCATGTTGATCTCCTCATTGCAGCGACTTGGGCGGCATGCCATCGAGGCAGTAGTTGATCCCGAACTCGATGGATTGTTTACGAGGGGCCTGGGCGCCAGGCAACCAGACACCGTCTTGCCAGAACGTCACCTTCAGGCGGCTGCAACCAGGCTGGCGGTAGCGCTTGTCGGTGGTGACGTCGATCGATATGGGGGTGTTGGCCTTGAAGCGCTGGCTGATGGCGTCGGCAGATTCGCCTGTCAGGGTGCCGTGTGCCTGTCCGTCTGGCGCTTGCAGTGCCATCACCATCAGCACCCTTGCGTCTTTGACGGGCATTCGATCGACGGACGGTTCGGGCGATTTCTCAGGCGTTTGCGTTTGTGCTTGGCAAGTCAATGCAAATGCCATCGTCATCGCCATCGCCGTGATGGCATTGACCTTGATCGGCGTCATGAGGTTCTGTGTCATTGGCAACGCCCCTGTCCGTAGTAGCAGTTGGGCACCTTGGCGCTGTTGCCGCTTTGGATGGCTCCCAGGTTCGGGTTGTTGGGCACGATGGAGGCGTAGAACTCGGTGAGGTCCATCGCCGCGAAGTCCAGGCTTTGCAACTGAGGGATGGTGAAGCCTGAGCAGTCGGGGTTCTGGCCGCTGCCCCAGCCCTTGCCAATCTGCATGCGCCCCTGCTCATTGACGATCCGGGCGAGCTTGCTGTTGAAGCAGCATTTGCCTGTGGTGTGCTCCAGGCAGGACACGCAGGCACCAAGAACGCGAAGACACGATGAGCACCACGAGCCCGTCGCGTGACACAGCCCCGCGCCTTCTCTCATGGCCAGCTTGCCTTCTTCTTCATTGCAAGACATCATGGACATGACGATGTAGATCACCACAGCGATGGCCAGCGACCAGGGATCGAACGCGACCACCATGCTGTCGCCTGCATAGAGCACCGACGATCCGGCGGGCAGGGCGGTGCCGTTGACGGCCACGGTGACGCCGTAGCTCGTGAAGGAGCCGCTGAAGCCGCCGCTGGTGAGCAGTGCGGACATGCCCTGGTAGATGAACTCCCGGTTCTCGGAGTTCATCAGCACGTCGTAGACCAGGCGTGAGCCCACGCCGAAGGTGCTCTGGTTGCTCATCCCAGCCCCGGCGCTGTCCGAGTCGCAACAATCTTTGAACAGACGGTCTCGGCAGTGGCTGCTTTCGCCCTTGAATACCTGCATCAGCTTGGTGTCCAGGTACACACCGGCTTCTCGGGCGGCTTCCAGCATCGACATGGAGCGGGCAAAGTCCGCGTCGTTCGTGTAGCTCGTGTTGAAGCAACTGTCACCCAGGCAAAAGACATTGGATGGGCAGTTGGTGGCTGTCGTGATCGTTTGGGCGGCGGCCGGGCAGGTGTAGCTGTCCTGGTAGATCTCGCACATGCCTGTGGCAGCGTTGGTTTGCTTGCATGTGCTGCTGTCCGGCGTGCAGCCTTGGCTCAGCAAGGGGGCGCATTCGTCTGTGGGGGCGCCGGATGTGCAAGACAGGGTGCGCTCGTAGGACCAGCAAGCGCGGGTGACGGCTCGGCCATCGATCACCTTGGTGGTGGGGCCATCCACGCACCGGTCGGCGGTGGTGACGGTGCAGCGTCCGCCTGCTTCGAGTGGGGCGCTCTTGTCATCCCAGACATCGGTTTCGATGTGGTTCATGGTGGGCTGCTGGAAGGACAAGGGGATGCTCCAGCCAGAAGCGCCGACCAGGCTGGCCGCGCCCGCATCCTGAGCGCAGCGGGTCTCTGTGCGGCTGATCGCGACGGAGGGGCCGCTGTCACAGCCCACGCGGGGGCGTGGCATGGTGAGCGTGAAGCAGCGATCTGCCGGGCCCGCCGATTGGATGCGGCTGGACCAGTAGGCCTGCAACTGGTCGCCGCGCACGGTGCCGGTTGGGCAGGCATAGACCGGCGTGCCGAACTGGAAGTTGTAGTTGCACTGGCCAGATGAGCAGCCGGATCCAGGCATCATGACCACCTTGAAGGGGCGCCAGCAATGGCCACCCCAGTGTGGTGAGAGGTCGGTGACGAATGTAGGTTGGGTGGCTGGCGTGCTGGGCAATTCCAGGTTCTGCCACCCGATGCAGGCCCCATTGCCTCCAGCCGCATAGAAGCGAAATTGCTGCAACTGGTCGGTGCGGATGCGGCACTGGGCCTCGGCCACCATGTAGTCGGCACCGTTGCGATTGGCCTGACCATGCGCAAACCAGTCGCCAGCTGTGCAACTGGGGACGAGTTCGACTTGCACCGCCAGATCCCGCCGGGTGGCGTAGTTGCCCACACCGTTGTAGCGCTGGCACTGTTTGGTGACCGCGCCTGCTGGTGTGGTGACGTCGGCGGTGGCGCAACCGCTGTAATAGGAGGAGAGGCTGCCAAGGGCCAGAGACGGGTTTGCGGCGATGTCCCGCGCGCCCATGACTGCGGGGTCGTAGGGTGAAATGGCTGGACGTGGTGTATTGGCCGAGTTGAGCGCGCCGCGTTGGGCCTGGCACACCGGGTCATCGGGCGTGCTGGTGCAGGCGGTGAGGCGCGCGTTGGCCGGGCCTGACAAGCTGGGTTGGCCGTAGTAGGCTGCCTCAGCGGGCGTGCGGGTGTATCCCGGCACATTGGCCGTTGCGTTAGGGGTGCTGACCGTGCCCCGAATCACCGGGTTGGCCGCTTGACCGGCGGCGGTGCCTTCTTCGTGTGGCCCAGCCAGTGCCATCGTCTGCGCCGTGACGAAGCACCAGAGGGTGAAGCAGGTGACGAGTCGGCGCAGCATGGCGATTCCTAACCCTTGAGCCGTTGGATGAAGGCGCCGGCATCCTTGCTGAAGCGGGGCGTGCGGTGCTGGATGTGCCCCAGGGCGTAGTCCAGGCTCACGTCTCCGGCCAGGCGGACATAGTCATTGGGGGGCGCACAACTGCCTCGGCCACCATCGCCACAGGGCGTGCTGTCAGCGCCCTCACGCACCAGCACAAAACTGGGTACCTGTGTGATGGCGTAGCGCTCGAAGGCTTGCGGATCGATCTGGAAGGCCACCGACTGACCCGCCAACAATGCCTGTGTTCGCGCGACGGTGTCACGCAGGGAGCCATTGAGCAGGCCTCTGATCAGCAGGGATGCCTTGGCACGTGCCGCTTGGCTGACCAGTCTCTTGAGGGTGGCCTCGGGCATCGACAGGCTGATGAACACCATCAGGATCGGGCCACCATTCATGTCCTTGCCCACCCCGGTGCCGGGTGGCTGGGCGGCTTTCATCTGCAGGGCGTAGGCTTTGGACAGCGCTTCGAGGTCCGCAGGCGCTTTGGCTTGGGGCTGTGGCAGCGCATCAATTCGTGGTCCCGCTGTGATGGGCACATGTTCCAAGTCAGCGGCGCTGGGCACGCCGTGCGCTTTCTGCGCCCGCTCGATGTCGTTGTCCGTGATGGTGGGTTGCGCGCGCCTGGCCCGAGCCATGTCTTCTTCGGTGATGACCGGCGTGGGTTGGGCCTGTGCGCTCAGCGCAAGCAGCATGGACAGGCCAAGACCGAAGCCCCAGCGTGAAGGTTGATGGAAGTCAGAAGCCGACACAGCAGTTCCTTTTGCGAAACAACATGAAGGCGAAGTCTTCGCCGCGCACGGGGTATTCCTTGCCAGCCCCCCAGATCACCGTGCTGCGCCCGAAAGGCTGGCAGCACCTGCCTCCGTCCTTTTCGGTGTTGGGGATGGGGTAGGTGAGTTGTGTCTTGTAGGCCGTCTTGTCCATGACGGGCTCGAAGTAGGGGCCACACAGGCCGGGCGTGCCATGCCACCCCCATGCGATCAACTCGCGGTGCATCTTGGCGGTCAGGCGCTGGGCCAGCAGAACGGCTGTGCGAACACCGCCCAGGTGGTAGGGCACCTGGCCATCCAGTGGGTAAATACCGCCCTGGCATCCTGCGCACCAGAACAACTCCTTGATGCCAAAGCCCACTGAGGCGGCGACGCAGTCGGCCGCGCAGGCGGCAATCGCGATGGGATTAGCGAATAACACGGCATCAGGATTGAGGATCAGGGTCAACTCGTCGTCGTTCCACAGCGGATCGACCTCGGTGAGGTAAGCCAGATCGAAGCTGCCCTTTTCCAGGCAAGGAAAGTCGGTCACCACCTCCAGCCAGTAAAGCATCGGGTTCACGTAGAAATGGGCCTGATAGAAGCTGCCGCCATCTCCGTCGCCTTCAGGGCGTGTGAATCGCGCGGCCTCTGGTGCGGGCAAGCCCGGATTCAGGTCGATGCCACCCAGTGAGGTCAGGCAGAAAGGCTTGCGCACGACTTCGACATGGCGAGCCGGTTCCCAAAAGCCGATTGACAGACCAATGACCGGGTTCACGCCGCAACTGCACACTGGGCTGCTCGGGTTGGCAATGTCTTCCTGGCCGCCAAAGTTGGCGATGGGGATGCTGCCCAGGCTGATGGGCAGGATGCAACTCCAGCAGATGTCTGTGATGGGGTTGGGGAACTTGCCGGTGCAGGTGGCGATGCCTGCTGCATGGCTGTGCTGGCTGGTCATGGCCATCAGCCAAATCAGGAGGGTTGCCGCGACGTGATCCCACGATGGACGCAATCTGGCGTTTGGAGTGGTGCGGGTCATGGCGTCACCTCCAACTCATCCACGCGCAGGCGCTTGCCTTCCTGCGAGACCAGGGCGGGCACCTGTTCGATGCCCAGGCGTCGGGTCAGCACACCTTGCTGGTCGTAATAGACCGGTGTGCGCCAGGCTTTCATCAGGTCCAGGTAGGAGCCAGCTGTCAGGATCGCCTTGACTTGGCCCCGGTAGTGCTGGATCAACTCCCGTGCGCGTCTCACCTGCCGTGCATCACGGGCGTCGAAAAACAGCAGGTGTCTGGACAAGGACACCACGTCCAGCGGGTTGTGGCGCGACCCAGCAGCAAACATCAGGTGCCCCTGGGGATCTAGGATGTTGCGATCCAGCGTGAAGCTGGGGTCGAAGTAGAAGGTGCGCGGCTTTTGCGTGGTGCGCAGTCCGGCCACAGGCTGTGGCTGGCGCACGGCCTGAATGCCTCGTTCACGGGCCTGGTCCTGCAGTCGAGCCAGTTCACCACTGGCTTGCTTTTCTCGCAGGCGTTGCGTGATGAAGTCCAGCAGGTTGGCTTCGCTGATCGGGTAGGTCGGACCGATGCTGCCCAGGTCCACCGCCCAAGCGCATGAGCCCACACCTGCACATGCCATGCTCAGCAGGCAGGCCATCAACATTACATGTGGGCTCCTGGGTTTCATGGCTGACCTTGACCTTCGCAACGGATGCGTTGGGAGAGTTGGTTCAGCAGGGCGTCACGCTGCGCCAGTTGGCTGGGGTGGCTGGCGCTGACCATGCCCATGAGGACCGGGTCACCGCTGCCCTGGGCAATCGCCTTGCGCAGCTCCAGTGCGGTGAGGGGCCGCCCGCAGCGTTGCGCGAACGCCCGCAAGTAGGCCTGGGCTCCGTCGCGGGCTGCAGGTGAGATTTGCGCCAGCAGTGCTAGGTAGTCCTCCAGTGTCACGTCGTCTGGCGTGGACGCTGCGGTGCTGGTGCTTTGAGTGACTGGGCTGCTATGGGCGTGCCATCTTTCCGGCTGCTGGGCTGGCTGCTTGGTCGGCTTCTGAGCTTGAACGTGGGCTGCAGATGCCAAGCCAGCGATCCAGATGCACAGGATCAGGCGAGGCGCCGACTGGCGCACGTCATGAGGGCCATTGCGGTGTGGCTGTAAGTGGCTTGGACGAGCTTGCATGTCATGCTCCTCAGAACAGGGGCCGAACGAGCCCGATGACCTGCTCGGCGCGGACCAGACCGCTGCTGCGGTAGCGCGAGTCGAAGCTGTCGGGGCTGCTTCCCTGGACGTAGTAGCTGCCCGGTGGGATCACCGTGGGCAGAATGGGATCGAGTGCACGGTGGTCAAAGGTTTGAGATTTGGCATGCCCAACTGCCTCGCCGTTGATCAACACCCTGCGGTCTTGGACGGTGATGGTGTCACCGGGCAGGCCCCTGACCATCTTGAAGAAGGGCTGGCCGCGCAGGCCCGGGTATTGCTGCTTGGCATCGCCCGCGAAGGCGAACAAGATGTAGTCGCCACGGTGCAAGGTAGGCGGCGCAGCCTGTGTCCCGGTCACGCCAAATGTCGTGAGGTAGGCTACGCGGTAAGGCAGGCTGGGCGTCCAGTTGAAGACAATGGGCAGGCGTGGGGTGGGATCCAGGAACAGCCGGACGTAGGCCAATGCCCAGATGGCGAACACCGGAAGATAGAGGTACCAGCGGCGCCTCATGTGGGCCAACTGGTCGACAAAAGATTGCCGGGCTTGACGATAGCTTCGCACAGGCCAGGGCATAGGGGGCGGGATGCGGACGATCTGCAAGGTCATGGCATCCCCACTTTCTGGCGCAACTGAGCGGTCAAGTCCACGGTGTGCGGTGTGGGCCCGGCCACAGCGCCTTTGAGCACCACCAAGCATGCGCAGTCGCGGGGCAATTCCTCCAGTGCAATGGGCAGGCGTTGGGCGAAGGTGCGTGCCATCAGCATGGCGTTTTGCCGATCGTCTTCCGAGCCCGCCTTGGTGAGCAGTTGTGTGAACTCGGCTTCCTTTTGCCGGTACACCTCGGCCACATCGACCATGCCGATGCGCAGCGCTGGGCGCACCACCGTGCGGTCATAGAGCAGCAAGGCGGCAGCGACCACGATCAGGGTTAGCAGCAGTTGCACCAGGGCAGGGATGAAATCAGGGGCTTTCATACGGTGTGCCCCCGGCGCCGCAGCAGTTCGGTGATGGCGGCATCGATGCTCAGGCCTTGCGCACGTAGCTCGTCGATGGGCGCGTTGTCCTCCAGCTTGTTGGAAAACAGCAGGTGCGTGGCCGGATCCAGGATGTTGCGCGCCACCCCTTCGCCCACCGGGGAGGAGATGTACAGCTCGGAGTACACGCCCGCCTCGGTCCTCAGTGAGTTCAACAAGCGCTTCTTGGGCTCGTCCATGGTCAGTCGGCCCTTGCGGTCCAGCATCTCGATGGATTCGGGCTTCTGGCGCAGCAGGAACACCCAGTCCGAGCAGTTGAACGCAGCTTCCATCTGGGCCGAGCCATAGAAGTCGTCGGCGCTCTGGGTTGCTGTGCCCAAGGCCCCGCCGTATTTGCGGGCGCGCCGAGCCGCTTCCTCGATCACGGCGGCCTTGACCGGGTCATCGGCCCCGATGTCGCCGAGCTGCTGCTTGAGCTCATCAATGAACAGCACCTTGCGCCGGTTGCGGCTGAGGTACATCTCGCCAGTGATCTGGTGCAGCAGTAGGATGTTGACGACGGCGTGCAGGTCGGGGCGGCGCTTGAGTTCCTCGTTTTCGATGACGATGAAATCGTTGCTGAAATCGACGTTGCTGGGCCCTTCGAAGAAGCGCTCGTACTGGCCGCCTCGGGTGTAGGGGTTGAGCATCACGGCAAGGTCCTTGATGCGCTGGTCGTTGACCAGGCCCAGGGCTTCGATGTTGCCGGTCTTGAAGGCCTCGCGCAGGGCCGTGATGGTCAGGTCGTTGCCGTGCTCGGCGAACAGCTTGAGCACCATGGCCGAAATGGCCTTGTACTGCACCTCTTCCAGCGTGTGCTGCATGGAGCACATCTTGGAGATGGCGGGCACCAGCATGTCGATGTCCTCGTGGATGTCAACGATGTTGGTGAAGGGGTTCAGGCAGATGTCCACATCGGGGCGGAACTCGATGTAGGTGCCCTTGGCCTTGCGGCACAGCTTCTCGAAAGAGCGGCCCAGGTCCAGCATCCAGACCTTGGCGTCGATGGCCCGGTAGGACCAGGCCATCTCGTTCATCAGCACCGACTTGCCCGAGCCTGGCGCGCCAATGATGGCGAAGTTGTAATTGCCCAGGTCGTTGTCGAAGATGTCCAGGGTCATCAACTGCCCACGGCGACCGCCGAACACCAGGGCGGGTGTGCGTGTGCCGCGCCACTCGGCGATCAGGGGTGCAAGGTGGATGGCGTTGGCCATGGTCTTGCGCGATACGCGGCGCATCTTGGCCAGGTCGCCATGGAAGCGCGGCGTCAGGGTCATCGGCAAGCTGGCCAGCAGCGCCTGGCGGTGCATGTACACGTCGGCATTGAGCTGAAAGCCCCGACCACGCCAGATGGCGTTGGCCGCTTCGTGGGCCGCCACCGCCTTGCGCGGTGGCGAGAAGATGGCCAACTGGTGGTACAGGCTGACCAGGCTGCCACCGGTGTCGATGGCCTGGGCGGCGGCGGTCCAGTCCTGCAGCTTCTTGCCCACGTCCGGCATCACGTCGGCCATCTTGCTCTTGGCGTTTTGCGTGGCGCGCACATGGTTGGCGGTGACCGTGGCCTTGGTGGCATTAGGGTCGAGCACATGCACGCCCATGGTCAGCAAGAAGGGCGCGCTGTACTGCAGGGCCGGTTGCATCAGGTCGCCGATCAACGAGCCCATCTGCCACAGGGCGAAGCGCTCAGGGAAGGATTTGATGGAGTAAAAGCGCGCCTCCAGTTCGTCCGATCCGGTCTCCTTCCACAGGCGCAGGCCGCTGGGGGTCGGGTCCTGGATGGTGTCGAAGTCGATGATCTGGTCGCGCAATTCGCGTCCGTCGTCATAGTGCAGGTCAGGAGCGTCGGTCTGCGAGATGCGGTCAGGGTTGGTGAACAGCGCGCACCAGTTGATCAGATCAGCGGCGTCGCAGACACGGTTGGGCAGGGAGGCCGAGCGCAGCGTGGAGGCCATGGACTCGCGCTGGGCCATCACCTCTTCGCGCTTGCTCATGTCCTGGGCGTCACCGGGCAGGGTGACGCTGAGCATCAGGCGGAAGTCCCGGATCGTGTAGTGAAAGCCCGAGGTCAGCGAGGATTGCGCGCCGCGCAGCAGGTGGCCCACGCGTTGGCGGGCCAGGGTGTGGAAGAGGTTGTCGTTGCGGGCAGGTCTCCCCCAGTGTTTGGCCTTGTCAGCCTGGTCTTCGTCTTCCACTCGCAAGTTGGCATAGCGGCGCAACTGGCCGCGCACATGGGGTGAGGCGAACAGGTGGAACTGGATGCCCGAGCCCGTCGGGCAGTTGGCGTACAGCGAGATCAGCACCTCGGCCATGCGTTCATCCGCGCCCGACTGCGGCATGACCTCCAGCATGAAGCCCAGGCCGTCGCGGTTGACGAAGATCTTTTCATCGGCGAGGTAGGCGGAGTAGGGCAGCCACGCAGCGAATTGCTCTGCCGGGGTGTCTGGCGGCGCGCCCAGTCCCATGGCTTCGAACAGGCCAGGGCGTGCGGGCCTGCGCACGGTGCGAGCCGCGTCCATGGAGACGCTGGCTGCTGTCGTGACTGTTGAAGTGGCTGTGGCTGAGGGGGTAGGCATGGCGCAACCTTTGGGGCGGTTCAGTTGCTGGGGGCAAGGTTGTCGGTGGGCGGTAGCAAGGGGCCGATGTCAGGGCTTTCCGAGTTGTCCGGGGTGTACGGCGACAGGCGCTGCTGGCCCGCGGGCCGCACAGGCGAGGTGCTCGGCTCTGGCTTGGCGGGTTTGACAGGGGCGCCCATCGGAGGTCGTATGGGCGCATAGGCGTCACGGATCTGGCGCTGTGCGTGGTCGATCAGCCATTGACCCGCATCGATCTGGACATAGACATAGCCCTGGTCGTAGAGGTCGCGGTCCGCGTCTTCCCAGGGCTTGAACCACAGCCTCAGGATCCGGGCCGATGAGCGCAGGGGCAGCGCCAGGCTGGGGGGCTGCGCCACGGGCGGGACAGAGGCTTTGGCGGATGTCAACGCTGGTGCAAGGCGAGGCTGTGGCGACCCGGGTGCGGGATTGGTGCCTGGCTCGCCATGGGATTTGGCGGCCATGCGGCGCTTGGCCACCTGGGCGGGCAGGTTGTCCTGAACGGCGTTGGCATAGGTGCCCGACACCGAGGTGCAAGTCACCCCGTCCGGGGCTTTGCACGCGTAGTCGGAGCTGCCGCCCAGGCCGGAGAGGTTCATGCAGCCTGACAAGCTCAGCAGCATGCAACCCAGAAGCCATATCGGGCGTACGAGGTGACCGCGGGCGTTCATGGCTGAACCTCCGACGTGGTCGGCTTCAGGCGGGCCTGGATCACCTGGTGATCGACGTAGCCTTCGGTGCGGCTGCCATCTGCCCAGATCAGGGTGGGCGTGGCTTGAACCCCCAGGCGCTGCGCCAAAGCGAGGTTGCGGGCCACGGGGTGATCGCATCGCCCTGGGGCATTGATCACCGAGGTATCGCCCTGCACCATGTAGCGCTGCCAGGCTTGAGCCCGGTCCGGGGCGCACCAGAGGGCGATGGGCTTGGCCTCACCCTGAAAGGGCAGCATGAAGGTGTAGACCGTGACGTTGTCGATCCGGGCCAACTCCGGTTCCAGTTGCTTGCAGTAGCCGCAGCCCGGGTCGCTGAACACGGCGATCTGCCTCTGACCGTTGCCCCGCACGGTCTTGATGGCGTCTGCCAGTGGCAGTTGGTCAAAGGCAATTGGCGCAGATGTCGGTGCTGATGTTGTTGCTGCAGGCGTAGCGGGTGCCATCGCGCCCTGCCTGGCCGCCAGGGCCATTCGTGGCCCGGTGATGTCGGTCATGGTCTGTGTGTCAAAGACATGGCCGAACACGAAGTAGCGTGGCTGGCGGGCCGACACATAGGCCACGTTCCCGTTCATCCAGACTTCGTACAGCCCGCCAATGGGCGAAGGCAGCACCTGGGTGAAGCGCGTGCTGGGGTTGGCCTTCCTGAGTGCGGCCAGGAGGCGAGCCTCTTGCGATGGCGGGGCGCCTGCCCAGGCGATGCCATTGACCAGCATCGTGAAGAGTGCCCAGATCAGCGTCACGGCCTGGAGCCTGCCTCGCTGAGGCGGGCGCATGTCAGTAGTTGTCATCATTGGCGGCTTTCAGGTAGCGGTCTTCGGGGGCGGGCTCAGCCGAGCGCGCCAGCGTGCTGGAGGGGGTGCCGCTGGTACTGGTGTACGTGTTGGCCGACATGGGCACGTCGATGCGCACGCCCTTGGTGATCACCACATCGATCTCGCGGCTGGCATCGATTTCAATCACCGGAAACGTGTTCTCGGCGAGCTTGATGTAGTACTGGGCCAGGCGGTCCAGGGCCTTGCCGACACCGGTGCCGATGCCTGCGCGGTAGGCGTCACTGCCGCTGCCACCGTTGCTGGCGATCGTGCCCAGGGCCGAGGTGCTGTAGGTGGTCGATGAAGTCGCCAGGCCCTGGCCGATGCCACTGACCACGCCTGCCAGCAGTGCATTGGCCAGCATCTGGCCTTGTTTGGTGACCAGTCGCCCGCGCATGCCCACCTTGCCGTCTTCGCCATAGACGCTGCCCTGGATCTTGACTTCCAGCGTGGCGCCGTCCGGGCGGACACAGGACAGGTTCTCGGTGCGCAGATAGGCTCGCTCCGAGCTGATGTCGCCGTAGCCCGCGGCGATCACGAAGCAATCGCGGTATTCCCCCCGAAAACGGTTGGGCAGGACGGAGTTGTCCGAGAGCCGGATCAGGACAGGATGCGGGTTGGACTGGGCCTGTCCGCCTGTGGGGGCATCCAGACCACCAAGCAGGGTGCCGCGCGTGAAGCTGACGGGCAGGAAGGTTGAGACGGTTCGGGTGTCCGCCGTTGACGGTGATCCGGGCGTGGCATTGTTTGTGGTGCTTGCCGTGGCGCCTGTTGCAGTGGCCTTGGCCGTTTCACGGTCCACCAGAGAAACGCGGGTCAACGCCGGGGCATTGGGGGGCATGTCCTGCTGTGTCATGTCTGGATCACCGAGGGGCAAGGTGCCTGCGGGCGATGTACCGGGCGGCAACGGTGGGGGGATGTTGACGCTCTGTCCCGGAAGCTTCGCCTGGGGCGGCGCGGTGGACGCCGGGGCTGGTGGAAGGGGCAGGCTGGATGCCGGCGGCATCGTTGGGGGAGCGGACGTGCTTGGCGCCGCCGCAGTGTTGGGTGCCGAGGGCATGCTGGCAGCCTGGCTGGCCGAGGTGAGTTTTTGCTCCAGTTCGGCAAAGCGCTGCATGGTGCGGGCCTCGAAAGCCTGCCTGTCCTTGTTGAGCCGGGTCTGCTCATCGCGCTCGTTCTCGTATTGCGCCAGCTTGCGCCCCGCGGTGCCCACCCATTGGTCTGCCGGGTTGACCTGTTGTCCCGGCGGCATCACACCGATGTTGGTGACCGTGGCAGGCTGCGCGCTGCCGTTGTTCTTGGCGTCTGTGGTGGGCGAGCGCGTGTCGGTGAGGGCGAAGATCAGCCACAGCAGGCCGACACCACACACCAGGATGGCGGCCAGGGTGACGTACTGGCGCTGCCGTGGAGACAGTCTTTGAAGGGCACTGCCCATGGCCCCCTTGATGCGGTCTGGCAACCCGGTGACGTGGCCGTTGGCTGCTTGGTCGAAAGGCGTGTTCATCGCATGGCCTCCTGCCGGATCACGAACACATTCGTGGTCTCTCCGGGTTGCAGGTTGTGGTTCTCGATGGACACGCCCATGACCTGGGCGCCTTCGCGGTCGAATTCCTGCTCGGCCAGCACCATCAAGGTCGGGCTGATGTTTTGCAGCAGGTATTTCTCGCCGACCAGGCCTCGCCCTTCATATAGGCGCATCAGGGACAGCCTCGCTTCGAGCCACAGGGGAACGAGGCGGTTGACCTCCTCGACCCGCACGTCGGGAGGCACCCGGTCCGAGGCCATGGCCACCAGCAAGGCCTTCATGGCTCGGATATGGTTGGCCGAAGTGCCTGACGGGCCTGGATTTGCGCTGTCGGGCTTCAGCAGCTTGGTACTGGGATCCTGGATGACGATGGTGTCTGCGGGGGTGTCCGAGCGATGCAGCAGCAGCGTGTAGGTAGCCTGGACACTGGAGACAAACAGGTTGATGGGCTTGCTGGACTTGCCCACGGGTCGGATGTAGACCTCGCCCTTGTCCTTGTCGCATTCGAGGACCAATTCACCCGTGGGGTTGATGACCGGACTGTTCTGAATATTGGTGCCGGGGAGAGGGGCGCTGTTGGCCAGGGAACTGGTTATTGGTGTGGCCGCTGACGTGCTGGCGCAGTTGCTCGAATAAATGTTGCCGAACACATCAGTGATGGGCGCGCCATCGATGCGGATGCGTGTGGGCTCCTTGATCGACACCATGGCCTCAACGGAGACACCGTCGCGGGCTTCGACCAACTGGAGCGCCCTGACAGGGCTCGGTGACGTTGCCATCCCAACCGCAGTCACCATGGTCAGCAACAGGCTTGCCAGCGCCGCAGCGGGCTGCTGGCGTGGTTTGAGGTCAGCTCGCATTGGGAACCTCCTTGAAGGTCTTGAGGTGCATGCGTGCCCCGTTGAAACTGAACTCGATCAGGTAGGCCTTGAGGTCGTTGGCGGTCTCAAAGCCATTGACCAGGGTGCGCAGTCGGCCACGCACCACGACGCTTTGCTTGTCTTCGCTGGGCACCAACTGCTGCGGCATGAACATCGTGCTGGCGTTGATGCGCTTGAGCCTTTCAGCCTCGACCTCCTGCCTGGTCTTGAGTGCGCCGTACTGGTCGGGCTCCACATAGCCGAGCAGGATGCTTTTCTTCCAGTCGATCGATGAGGGCGTGACGTCCAGCACCAGCCAGGCCATGAAACCACCCATCTGCTCCAGGTATTCGCCACTGGCCTTGTCTCGGCTGACCCAGAAGGTCTTGTCGATCGTGGGTGGCACGACCACCGTGCGCACCGTGCCAATCAGGTTGAGGATGACGAGCAGTGCCACAACATGCCCCGAAGCCAGTACGCCCACCGCGAGCCCCAGGCTGCGGTTGCGGCGACGCATCTCCTTGATGTCGCTGTTGAGTCGCTCGAAGTCCATGGCGTGCTCCAGACTCAGCCGACCATGCGGCGGATGTGCGAGGGCGGGGTGGCGCGCATCGCGGTCATGGGGCTGGGCGGCAGGTGCCAGTACAGCCAGTGCATCGCGAAGGCCTGGTGCTTGTCGGCCTTGATGCGGGCGATCCAGCGCGACAGGAAGATCCCCGCACCTGCGCAGGCCGCAAAGGCCAGCTTGGTGCCCGACAGGTAGCCGACAAAGAAAAAGAAGATCACCGGGGCGGCCACATCGATGTCCCAGAAGCCGATCTTCCAGGGGTCATCCAGGCGACGGGGGATGTAGGTGTCGGCTTGCATGTCAGGCTCCTGCAGGTTTGGGCTGACCTCAGACGACGGCGCCCATGATGGCGCCCGCGATCACCAGGCCTACCGCACCGAAGATGGCCAGGCCCACGTAGAACAGCACCGGCCCGAAATTGCGCAGGGCCGACAGCGAGATCAGGGCGACCACGAAACCGACGAAGCCGACCAGGGCCTTGACGCTAGGCCCCAGCGCGGAGATCTGGGCGAGGGCGGATGTCAGCGGCCCGGTGATGCCGGTGAACGCCACCAGGTCGAGGGCGAAACCAGGCATGGACAGGCCCAAGCCCAGGGTGAGCATGGCCAGCGCCGAGGCCACACGCCAGCGCTTGTGTGTGGGCTTGCCGGTGACTCGGGCACTGGATGGGTTGCTTTGCTGATCATCCTGTTGGACAGTTTGACGAACAGGGACGAAGGGATGGATGATGGCTGTGCGCATGGGAATCTCCTGGCTGGGTTGCGCGTCAAGGCCTGACGCAGGCGGGGGCGATCCTGCGAACGTGTGAGCACGTCTCAGGAGGGGGATGCGGTGGGCGACGGGCTCACGGGTGAGGGCCATTGGTGTGTCATGGCCCACCCTCGGATGAGGCTGTGAACACGACCTCAACGCGACGATTGCGGGCTCGGCCCTCAGGTGTGTCGTTGTTGGCGATGTAGCAGCACAGGCCTCTGGCATCGATGCGGATGTCATTGGGGTGTGAGGGACTGATGCGCTTGATGTGATCTCGAACGGCATCAGCCCGAGCTAGCGCGATGGCCTGATTGGGCGCATCAGGGCCGACGTTGTCGGTGCGTCCCACGATGAGCACACGCTGGGCACGTCCCAGGGCTTTGGCTGCGCTGTTCAGCAGGGTCCGGTGTACAGGTGTCAGCACCGCACTGTCGGTTGCAAACTCCAGGACCAGCACCTGAGGCTTGTGCAGCGGGGCAGGCTTGGTCACTTCAGTTGGCGCGACGGATGCAAGGGCGCGCGCGTTGCCTCGCATCGAAGGCTGCGGCTGTGCATCGGCCACAGCCAGCGTTTTGGGTGTGGTGGTAGGACAGGCAGGCTCGACGCACTGGGCAAAGTACGCGTCGCGGCCACGTTCAAGCTGCGCGATGTGTGAGGCGTTCCGCTTAGCTTGTGGTATCGCGGTTGCATGGCCCTGCTTGGCGGGCAAGGTGCAAGACGAGAAGGCAAACAGAATCACCGCTGCCGAGGCGCTGGTCATGGCGAGGTCCTGTACCCGCGTCATGGCGACACCCGAGCGGCAAGGATGAAGAGGGGCTGCTTTGCCTCTGATCGGCTCTGCGGCCATACGGCGGTTGGCTGTGGGGACTGGATTGCCGAGGCGTGCAACTGCCGATAGACCTTCCAGGCGTAGCGTCTGCGTGCGCTCTGGCAGGCCACTCCCTTGAGTTGGGTACACGCTGCGTTGTAGGCACCCACCCCATCCCAGGTCAGCCCTTGCTTGGCCAGGGTTTGGGCAAGCAGCCAGGCGCCCACATGGATGTTCGTGCAAGGGCTGTACAGGTCGCTTTCGGTGATGCCGAACCGTGCCAGCGCAGGCAGGTTCGAGCTGTTGATCTGCATCAGCCCGATGTCATAGCTGCCCGTGCGTTGGCGGTGGCTGAGGTTGATTGCATTTGGATTGAGGTGCGACTCGACCTTTGCAACGGCATAGAGCAATTGCGATGACACGCCATATCGATGCGCCGCCTCGTCCCAGCAAGCCAGGGCGTGTGCCGGCAGGCTCAGCAGCGCAAGACATCCAGACAAGGGACCCCATTGCATGGCGCACTCCAAACAAGACCGATGAATCCGCCAATGCACGTTGCGCGGCGGGACGGATGGGGTGAGACCGGCACGGTGCCGATCAAGGTCTTGTTCAGGTCTGCCGTGGTTGGACGACCTTGGCGTGGTCAGGGCACGTGAATCGTTTGGAGATTCTTCATGCCATGTGCTGGTCAGAGCGCTGGGCGGTCGATGGCCTCAGCGGGTCTGTGTGGCGTGCTCTGGACGGAAGCGCTGTGCCATGTTGATGCGAGCTTGTTGAAGGACGCTGGCGCCGGTCTCATCCGCCTGTTGACACAGCGCCACGCAGGCGGTGGTCAAGTGGTCGAGCTGGAACTTCGGGTTGGGGTGCCGATTGGCGGGTGAGCGCTGCAACTCAAGGAGCAAGTCGTACTGCGGTCGCCACATGGCTTCCCGACGACGAGGCGTATTGGGCGAGCGGGCCACAAGCTCGGTTCCGAGAAAGCTGAAGATCTGTCTTGCCGCTTCGGGGCCGGAGAAGACCTGGGAGACGCAGGCACTGATCAGGTCAGGAAATCGAAAGATCGGGCCGACGTTGCGATCGGACTTGAGCACGCCATAAAGCCAGACATGTTCTTCCAGCCACAGCCGCGTTTCGATGACGTCGGACGGCTGGGATTCCACTGTTGCGGTGTGTCGAGAGTCCTGAAATCCGGGCGGTGCAGCGGTGAGCATGGTGCGTACCTCTGTTCTCTGATTCGGCAATCGCTCGGATGAGCGCATGAGTACAGATTAGGGCCAGGGTACAGCATGGTCACGGGTGAATGCGGGCTTTGTCATGGGGATTTCGGCTCCAGTTCATAGCGAGTACTGACGCGGTACGGCCAAGATGGAGGAGTTCAATTTCCGCGAGACAAAAAAAGCCCGCCGATCAGCGGGTGATCAGCGAGCACAAGACGCATCGCTGTCATCACGGTGCGCCACCGGCTCAGGGAGGAAACGCCGGGCCGAGGTACGAACCTGCAGCAGCCAAATGATAAGGGGATTGGCGGCGATGTGGCCTGAGCACGGGTGTGCCCAGGCCATAGAGCAAGCGTTGCCATGTGCAAGTAGCCAGTTTTCCCATTCAAATTCGGGGAGGGCGCTCGCATTTCTGTCAATGCGCGCGGCGTGGAGACGCCGGCAAGGCCAATGGCTCATGCACTGCAAATGGGCCATCTGGCCGACACCTCAAGGGTGGTGGCGAGATCCAGTTCTACGAGATTGGACCAGCCATGCAGCAACGAGAAAAGCCTCTGAATTGCGGCGACGCCAACAAATGCATGGACAGCCAAGAGCCCGAGCGCATTTCAGCGTGAACTGGCTGCCAAATGCAAAGCACCACGCTTCTGCGCCACCCTATAGTTTCTGCGGGAGGCGTGGGAGAGGGGCTATCTACCAAGGCCATGTACCGAATCGATGTGCTGGTGGCCGGTTTGCGAGGGCTGTTGATTCCCGTTGCTCAGTTCTTTTAGGATGCCGCAGTCGGCTGATTCCTTGGCCTCACCGCACTGGGAACGCAAGCTCTCCAACTGTGCCTTCAGGGCCACCAGCTCATCAATTCGCTGGGTGACATGACCAAGGTGCTCATCGAGCACACGGTTGGCATCTTCGCAACTCTGGGAGGGCTTGTCCTTCAGTCCAAGCAAGACACGAACTTCGTCGAGGCCCATGTCCAGGGAGCGGCAGCGCCGTATGAAGGCCAGTCGCTCAACGTGCTCAACATCGTAGATGCGATAGTTCGTGGCCGTGCGCGCGGGCTCGGGCAGGAGTCCTTCCCTTTCGTAGTAGCGGATGGTCTCCACCTGGGTGCCGGTGAGGTTGGCAAGATCGCCGATTTTCATTGGACGCCTCTCTGTTTGATGAAAGCCAGTGGCTTAAGCCTTCGGGGTGTCGGACGGGACGGGTGTCAGCGATTCCGGCTGATTGAATGCCAGCAGGCGCAGCGCATTGATGACAACCAGGAGGGTGGAGCCTTCGTGGAAAAGCACGGCCGTGCCCATCTTCAAACCCAGGATCGTGGACGGAATCAGCACAGCCACCACGCCCAAACTCACCCAAAGGTTCTGGCGGATGATGCGACTCGTCTGGCGTGACAGGCCGACGGCAAAGGGCAACTGGGTCAGGTCATCGGCCATGAGCGCCACGTCGGCTGTTTCCAAAGCCACATCCGAGCCAGCGGCGCCCATGGCGATGCCCACCGTGGCATTGGCCATGGCAGGCGCATCGTTGACGCCGTCGCCCACCATCGCGACCTTACCAGCGCTCGACCGGAGGTCCATGATCGTCTTGACCTTGTCTTTCGGCATCAGGTCGCCCCGCGCTTCCGTCAGACCCACGCTCTTGGCAACGGATTCGGCAACCTTCTGGTTGTCTCCGGAGATCATCACCAGACGCTCGATCCCCAGTTTCTGCAGGGACTTCATCACTTCAGCAGCAACTGGCCGAGGCGTGTCCATCATGCCCAGCGCACCGAGGTAGCGCCCGCCCAGTCGCACGATCATGGTGGTCCTGCCGTCGGCCACCAAGCGTTCATTGGCCGTCTTCAAGTCAGCCGGTACGGCTTCGCCTTTGAGTTCTTCGAACAGAACCGGCTTGCCGATGTACACCTCGTCGCCACCGATTCGTGCCTTCACACCTCGGCCAGTGATGCTTTCCAGGCCTTGGACCTGGGGTGCGGCATGGCCATCACCCAACCGCTGCTTGGCGCCTTCCACCACGGCGGAGGCCAGCGGGTGATCGCTGTGCTCTTCCACGGCCAAAGCGATGGACAGCAATTCCTTCTCGTCGACGCCTTGAGCGGCCACGACATCCGTCAGGCGAGGCTTGCCTTCGGTCAGCGTGCCGGTCTTGTCGAAGGCGATGGCCGTGAGCGTGCCCAAGTTCTCCAGCGGGCCACCGCCTTTGACCAGGACCCCACCTCGACCCGCGCGGGCCACGCCGCTGAGTACAGCGCTGGGAACCGAAATGGCCAGCGCGCAGGGACTGGCAGCAACCAACACCGCCATGGCTCGGTAGAAACTCGCGGAGAAGGGCTCGTCAACGACAACCCATGCGAACAGCAGCAAACCCACGAGCGCCAGGATGAGGGGCACGAAGACGCGTTCGAATTTTTCAGTGAAGTTCTGAGTAGGGGAGCGTTGGGTTTCAGCCTCCGTGACCAGTTTGACGACGCGTGCCATGGTCGATTCGCTGGCCTGCCGCGCAACGACCACTTCAAGCGCGCCCGAGCCATTGATGGTCCCTGCGAAGACGCGGTGCTGCGGCGGCAACTTGTCGAAGCCTTGCAACGCGGCCTGCGCGTCTTGGACAGGCCGCTTGTCCACCGGAACGCTTTCGCCTGTCACGGGAGCCTGGTTGACGCTGCTTTCGCCCAAGACCACGAAGCCATCCGCGGGCAACCGTTCGTTCGGTCGCACGACGACGGTGTCGCCCACTTGCAGTTGGGCCACGGCGATTTCTTCTGTCTTGCCGTCACGCCGACGCAATGCCACTTCAGGGGCGAGTTTGGCCAGCGCCTCGATTGCCTTGCGGGCCCTGCCCATGGCGTAATGCTCAAGCGAGTGCCCCATGCTGAACAGGAACAGCAGCAAGGCACCCTCGAACCATTGCCCGAGTGCGGCTGCGCCAGCGGCGGCCACCAACATCAGCATGTCGATCTCAAAGCGCTTGGCCTTGATGTTGTCGATGGCTTCCAGCAGGGTGAAGTAGCCGCCAAACAGATAGGCCATCACAAAGAAGGCCATGCTCACGGTTTCCGTGGCCAGCTTCTGTGATTCCAGCACCCATCCGGCCAGCAGCAAGGCTCCCGCGATCGCGGCAAAGATCAGTTCTGTTTTTTCACCGAAGAGTCCACCGGAATGGTCATGGCCTTCATGATCACTTGATGCATGCTTGCCGTGCTTCTCGTCACCATGCGAATGATCATGGCCGTCACCATGCTCGTTCGCATGATCTGTGTGGTCGGACACCGATGCGAGCTTTTCGGGATGGGAATGGGACTGATGGTCATGTCCATCATCCTTGATGGACGTTGATGAACCAGGCGAGAGAGAGGCGCGGTCTTCGATGCCGAAGCCGCTGAGCATCGTGCGCAAATCCTTCTCTTCGACCTGTTCCCGATCGAACTCGATGCGGACGGAACCCGAGGCATTGACTTCGGCTTCGACGACGCCTTTCAGGACCTGGAGCTTGGCCGTCAAAGTTCGGGCTGCGCGGGGATGTGTCGTTCCCACTCGCAAAAGCATGTGGCCAAAACGATCCGTTAACTTGGCGCCAGCCCCACGCGCGATGTCACGCACTTTGCCCAGGGAGATGACATCTGGATCGTAGTGGATGCACAGCTCAGGAGTGCCCCCGGTGGCCGCATCAGCGACGTGAGCAGCGGCGATGCCTTCACGCGATTCAAGTGTCTGGATCAGGAGCTTGACGCAGCGATCCCTGATGTCCGGGAGACTGGGCAGCAACAGTGGGATTTCCAGTCGAAGCTTTTGAGGCTGGGTCATCTTCTCGACCTTTCTTTTTTGATGGAAGCGGAATCAGAGACGCGCCCTGGGGCATAAGCGGTGAAGGGGCCGTATCCTGGGGCAGCGGCCTTGATCAGGACGCTCCCAGGGATGAGTTGGATCCATGGCCGGCATCTCATGGGGTGTTGCCCAACGCATCCCGCTTGCGCAACGGCGCCAGGCAGTTTTGAATGTTGACGTAGACGAGGTCGTCGGCCTGGAGGTTCAAATCATTGGGAATGGCCGAGATTCGCCGGGCCTTGTTCCTTGGACTACCGCGCACGTTGTAGGAAACAACGGCAAACCGGGTGTAGGGCGGGTTAGGACCCAGTTCCGAACGGCAGTCCGTCTGCAGGGTCTTCATGGGCGATTCAATGCCGCCCACTTCGACCACACGGGCCCTGCGCCAGCCTTCCTTGCGGCCGTAAGTGTCGGTGTCCATGCTGGCGCATCCAGACGCCAGCAGGGCCAGAAGCAGTGATACCCAAGTCAGTGACTTGATCATGAGAGGTACTCCAGATAGAGGGATCTACGGAGGACCAGGATTGCCTGCGGCGCATGAGAAGCGTTTCGAGCGCGGCAGTAGTCCTCCGAGCAGTCCCGGAGGGTGGCCGACAAGGCAGGGCAATCAGTGGGTGATGGCACATGGCGCATCGAGTCCTCCAGTTGAACAAAGTCAGAACTGGTGGATCCAGCGGCGCGGGAAGCTTGAGGCTGTTGGTTTCAGCGGGGAAAAGCGCTCAGCTGGATCAACTGGGCATACGCCAGTTGGGCTTCTCGGGCGCCTCTTCGAATACCCATGCCCGCCAGGACAGCGGTTCGGGCAAGGCGGTCGAGCTGGTCAGCGGAGCATCGAAGAAATGGAACTCCACCACGGGCGTTGGAACGCTCACATGGCAGTATGGGCAATCTGCATCGGCCTGGCCTTTGTCGGCAACTGACTTTCCGTGCTCCACCGATTTGCCACTGTCCTGGTGCTGATGCACGTGATGTCCGAAGTGGTCGGCGGCAGGGCCGGTCTCATGCGCACAGGCGATGCCAGCCGCCGCCCAACTGAGTTGGAGCGGAAGGACAAACACCAGGAACAAGATCAGCCAGCGGCGCATGGTTGGGCAGTATAGGGAAAGGCGAACAATGGTGCTGAAAGGCCAAGCGGACAGGCAGTGGACAAGCCATGTCAGCGGATACCTGCATTAGAAACCCTGTAGTGGGTACAGAGTCAAGCGCTATCAGCGTGTCCCTCCCGTCATCGAAGCTTGCCGGAATTCCTTGTACTCATCCTCATAGGCCTGCAAGGCCAACTGATAGCGGATGGCGTTGTCGGCGATTTGCCCACGTTCGACGTCCATATCCACGGTATTGCTGTCCAGGCTGGTCTGGATCGGAACGCGGTAGACAAGCGCCACCGTGCTGTTGAATGTGCTTCCTGATGGTTGCGGCAACTGCGACAAGTGTCCCGCCGCCGTCTTTCGAAGCTCACTGGGATCGGTGCCCTCTGAGCGCTGGTTGTTCACGGCGTTCCGCAGGCTGGTCCGGAAATCGAGGTCTTTGGCCTGGTAGTGAGGGGTATCGACGTTCGCGATGTTGGAGGCGAGTATTTCCTGCCTCTTGGAGCGCAGCAGGATCGCGTGCTCTTTGAAGCCGTCCTCCTCCTGTTCCCCAGAAGGATTTGTCGGTGGAACCACTGGAGGCGTCAAGCGGGGCGATGGCACCGCCGGCGTGGAAGGCAGTGTCAGATTCATGGAGATGGGTTTGATCATGATGCGGTCTCTTGTGTTGAGTCGGATGCCGGATCGAAGATTGATGCTCAGCAGGCACAAGGAGGTCGGTTTGGCGGTAGCACGAACCTGACAGTCACTGGACGGCGACCCTGGAGGTGCAACACGGCAGTGATCCTGGTTCCTGGAGGTAGCTCGAAAATGCCTTGAGGGCCGAGCAAACCGCTGTGGGGGCTTACCGCCGCGCTGCGCCTGCCGTGTGGACCATCCCAGCTCAAAGTAGCACGCGCGATGTGCAGGCCGGCGGTCATGGCTTGACCGCACAATCGGAAGTGCAGGGCTGAGCGTTGGAGCATCAACTCGCAGACCAGCCAGGAGACCACCGCGCGCATCAGTTCATCTGATGTGGTGCGGGATCCTGAAGGCCGAACCTGGGCTGCCACCTCCGACGCGCGCCATGAATGGACCGTAAACGAACCTTCATCATTGGCAGCGAGACGCGCAGCCACGACCCGGATGCACAGCAAGGAGCCGAAGGATCGGAGCGTCGTGTACCTCATGGCATTTGCTCAGGGAGTGAGGGGCATGCCATCCACAAACGGGTGGAACGTATGCTCATGGCCTTCTTCCTTTGGCTTTGCCGTCTTGTTTTCCAGCGGGCGGCTGACCATGAGTACCCGATGCCGTGCCGGTCGAGTTCGGTGGCGCTTGCCGTTCGGTAGCTCGTTTGCCGTTCAGTCGATGCCGGAGAGCATCGGTGTACTTGGGCTGTGGGGTTGGTGTCACCTTGGGAGGGTGATGCGCCAGCCACCAGGCAAACAGAAGCAGTGCAAGCACCCCACACAGCCCCAAAGCCAACCACACCAGGCCCAACTCGTTGTGGGTGAAGGGCGTGGTCATGCGAGGGCCCCTTGCGCGCGCAGGACTGGCCACTGCGCTCCGGTAGCGACGGGCGCAGTCTGGATGGATGCAATCAGGGACAGGTGAGCGCTACCGCGTCTGCCATGGCAAAACATGGGCACGGTCAATGAACTTCGCATCGAATTCTCCAAGCGTGATGGGAGGAATTCGACGAGCAGAAGCCGTCAGTTCATGACGGATTCATTCGAAGCGTATGGAAGCCAGGAATGGACGAACTGCTCGCCGATTTACAGCGAGGATGTCCAATTGGGGCGTTCGAGACGGCGGCGATCGGCCGAGGAATACGCGATCACCGGTGCACGGTAGAGTGAAGTCTCGACGGAGGTCGGTGTCACCGTGGTGTGCTGGGGCAGCAGCTGGGGCATCTGGAGATGGCAGAGGCCGCAATCCTGGTCAAGCTGCAATGACAACTTGCCTTTGCCATTGTCTTGATCGGCTCCTACCTGCGCCCTGTGTTCATGCGCATGGTGCCCGAAATGCCCGGCCGCACTGCCAGTCTCGTGCTGGCAATAGGCCGCGGCCGCAGCATATCCAAGCTGTAGCGGCACGATCAACAACAAGAAAATGGCAATCAGGCGGCGCATCTTAAAAATGTATCACCATCAAATGGGTGTGCCAAGGATGGATGACGAGACATGAGCATGCAGATGCCCATTATTCCCGTCACCAAAATCGCTCCGGCAATGCCAGCACATCAATCGAACAGTCTCCTCAGAAAACTGCCTCCATGGCTGGAGCCATGACCAGACTTTTGATGGCCGCCGCCATGTTCGCGCCGACCATGGTGTTCACCACGTCCTGTTGAAATGCCGGGATCCATGTGGGCCTGCGTCGACACGGGGTCGCGCTGGCTCTGTTCAATGATTTTGTCCAACTCTCCTCGGTCCAGCCATACGCCCCTGCATTGCGGGCAGTAATCGATTTCGACGTTCTCGCGATGGCTCATCGCAAGTTGAACGGTTTTGCAAGCGGGGCATTGCATGAAGATTCCTTTCTTTGATCAGACGGTGTCAATTCAGCACATCAAACCTTGAAGTTGCATCAGCCTTGGCTTATGCAAGGTTCTTATGCAATGTTCATATCAACTGGCGATGGCAAGGACGTTGATCCAATGTGGCGTGCCATAGAGAAGAGGGGAGCTGGTTGTCAGCCATGATTCGCTTGCTTCGAAGCCAGCGTGACCTAGGGCGTTCATAACCTCCGAGAGGCGGTAGTACACATAGTGTCGCCCATCCTCGATGCATCGCTCTCCTTGTCCCTCTTGAAGAGCAAGGAACAACGTTCCGCCAAACACGAGTGCTTGGTGCAGGCGAATCAGTACTGGAACGAGTTGCGCCCTTGGCAGGTGGAGCAGGGAAGCGCAAGCCCAGATGCCATCGAAGCTGCGCTCAAAGGCAATGTCTTCGAGACGAAGCACCATGCATTCGGCGCCAGAGTAGGCATAAGCGAGGCTGGCCATGGCGACCGAGGAGTCGATTCCAAGAGCGACATGGCCTGCACGCTTGAAGGCGCGAAGATCCCTGCCTGAACCGCAACCCGCATCCAGGATACGTGCTCGTCGAGGCAGCTTCGCCAGGAAGCGTTCCCTGGGTGCGGACGTGTCGGCATCGAAGGTGAGGGAAAAATACTCCTCCGCCTTGTCCTCGTAGAAGTTGCCTGTGGTCGACATCACGCTCTTGTTCCTTGAATGCGGTCACGGTGCGGGCGCTTCGAGCATGTAGCCCATGCCTCGCACCGTGAAAATCATCTTCTTCTCTTGCCCTTCATCGATCTTGAGTCGCAGGCGACGCACTGCCACATCGATGACGTTGGTGTCGCTCCCGAAGGGCATGTCCCACACCTGGGAGGCAATCAGTGATCGCGGAAGGACTTCGCCTTGGCGACGCATCAGAAGTTCCAGCAGGCCGAATTCCTTGGGCGTCAGATCGATTCGGGTGCCTGCACGGTGCACGCGGCGGCGCAACAGGTCCAACTCCAGATCACCGATGCAGATCGAAGGGAGACTGCTGGCATCGTCCGAGCGTCCGCGCAGGATGGTCCTGACGCTGCACAGGAGTTCCGAGAAGGAGAACGGCTTTTTGAGAAAGTCTTCAACGCCACGCTGGAGCGTGTTGACGCGGCACTCATGATGGTCGCGTCCATTCAAGAAAAGAACTGGAATCAACGAATCCTGACGCCGGAGCGCCTGCAGCAGTTCACAGCCCGTCATGCCTTTCAAGGCGGTGTCGATGATCAAGAGATCGAACATTTGCAGCGATGCCAGTTTCAACGCCTCGATGCCGCTTTTGGCAAGGTCGACGGCGAATCCGGCCTCGCTCAAACCTAGGCGATAGTGATCGCCAGTCTTAATGTCGTTTTCGACGACCAATATCTTCGCCTGCACACTTGTCATGTTTGCGAAGTGTGCCGATGAATACCGGCCTGAACCAAACATGACGAAAATGTAATCTTCAAGACACCGCCTTGAAAGGCTGGGAGCCGGAAAATCTATAGTGCCCTCAGCCCTCAGCCTTCAGCCTTCAGCCTTCAGCCTTCAGCCTTCAGCCTTCAGCCTTCTGGCATGACATTGGATTCAATTCGAACCAGATCGGCATATGCCTTGCCGATGACACTCGTTGTCATTGCAAAGGAGCCATCATGGGTGCCACTTCCAAACATGCCAGGACTGTTGCGAAGCCTCAAAAAGATCGCGAGCCGCAGCGCAACTACGCTGTCAAAGACGAGGGCGTAGAACCCCAAGTCGACAATCCCAAAGCGGCGCCGGATCGGCATGCCCACAGTGTGGAGGCCAGCAATGTGGACGGGCATGTGGCTCAGAGCGAGACCGAGCAACCTAGACAGGCTTGATTCATTGCCCTGTGGAAAAATTCACAACAATCTTCGCGAAAGGTGTTGACTCTGTAGCCGCTACAGGGATTCAAATGGATTCAAAGAGATTGGATCTTCTATCGACGGACATGCCAGGCAACTTCCTTCACGTGTATTTGTCAGGCGCAACTCATTTCTGATCCACAAGGCATTTTTTTCAACCTATACTTGCCGCGCCATGCGTCGATTGCTTTGCTTGTTCCTGCTGATTTGGTTTCCGCTCCAGATGTCCTGGGCTGCGGTGGCCAGCTATTGCCAGCATGAAAGCAACCCTGCCGCGCAGCGCCATTTCGGGCACCACGAGCACAACCATCTTGATCCGCAACGTGGGGAGCGCCCTGGCGATAAAGCCGCAAAGGACAAGAGCGGTAGCGACAAGAAGGCCAGTGCCGACAACGACTGCACTGTCTGCCACATGAGCGCTGCCTCGCCGGTCAGTGAGACGCACACCCCTCAGGTGGCGTCCAGCAGGGAATGGTTTGGCCACTCGATCGAGGGCTACGCCTCCAACATTCCAGCGGGACCCGAGCGTCCCGACATACGTCTCGCCGTTTGATTCGGCGAGACGGCTGCTGCGCAAGCTTTTTTCCTGTCTTCAGATAGCGAGGCCACGGCCTCTCTCGCCGGATTCCTTCTTGTTGTTGTTCCCACAACCCGGAGAATTCGATGTACAGGCACATGGTGCCGATGACGACGTTCGCGTTGGTCACGGCCACACTTTTTTCTTCCGCCACCTTTGCTCAAGTTAGCCCGTCCAATTCGGATGGGCAAGCCGTGCACAAGGCGGTGCCCGTGGCGCAGCCCTTGACGCTGAGCGAGGCCATCAGGCTGGCGCTTCAGTTCAGTCCTCAAATCGTGGCCAACCAGCAGGAACTGGCAGCCAGCGAAGGGGCCGTCATTCAAGCGGGTGCACGTCCCAATCCTGAAGTCCAGGCACTGCTGGAAGATACGCGGCGAGACAGCCGGACGACCACGGTGCAGTTGAGCCAGCCCATCGAGCTGGGCGGTAAACGGTCAGCGCGGATCTCGGTCGCCGAGGCCGCGCGGGCTCAAACCGCCGTGGACATCGAAGGGCGTCGCGCGCAGATCAGAGCGGATGTGGCCGATGCATTCTTTGCTGCCGCCATCGCTCAGGAACGGGTGAAGCTGGCGCAGGCCTCCGTCGACTTGTCCATGCGAGGCACGGATGCGGTCTCCAAGCGAGTCCAGGCCGGCAAGGTCTCTGCAATGGACGAGACCAGGGCGAAGGTTGCTCACGCTGGTGTCCGACTGGAACTGCTTCAAGCGCAGAGCGAACTCCGATCCGCTCGCCAAGGGCTGGCAGCTCTGCTGGGCCCAGCATCTGCCGTTCGTGCTCAGACACTGGTTTGGCAATCGGGTGTCCAGCCAGCCTCTCGCAATCTGGAGGCTTCTCAGTTGTCAGATGTGCCGGTGCTGCGGCAGGCACGCCTGGAGGTCGACAAGCGGCAAGCCATGGTCGAGCTTGAGGAGGCGCGCCGTGTTCCGGACGTGACCCTGACCTTGGGTGCCAAGCGGGATCAGCAGGTCGGACGCAATCAGGCTGTGATCGGCCTGGCCATTCCCATCCCTGTGCTCGATACCAACCGGGGGAACCTGCTTCAGGCCTTGCGCCTGCACGATAAGGCCGAAGCGGACTTCCAGGCAACGCGGATCCGCGTCGAGACCGAGTGGGTGCAATTGACGGAGCGTCAGCGCTTCGCCCAGGCTGAGGTGGACGTCCTGCGCAGCGAGGTACTGCCGGGCGCCGAGAGCGCGTGGCAGGCCGCCACGACCGGCTTCGAGCTGGGCAAGTTCAGCTTCCTCGACGCCCTGGATGCCCAACGGACCTTGCTCCAGGCCCGCGCCCAGTACCTGCGTGCGCTCAATGAGCTGTACCGCACCAACGCCAACATCGATCGCCTGCTGGGGACCAGCGGCGAAGAACAGACGACGTCCAAGCCATGAGAAAGCATCGCATGACACGCTCCCAATCACAACGCCAGGCTGGGCGCATCAGCCAAAAGCAACTCGTTGCCATCATCGCCATCGTTTTGGCGGGGTTGGGCGCCAGCGCATTTGTGCTGACGCGGTCTGCCAGCGCGCCTGCCGGCGAAGCGGCCGAGGAGAGCCATGGCCACGGTCACGGCGAGGCCAAGGGACACGATGACGCCGAGCACCACGGCGAGAAGAAGTCCGAGTCCGGCCACGACGAAGCCAAGGGACACGATGACAAGGAACATCATGAGAAGGCCGAGGAGCATGGGGCGCATGACAAGCATGAAGGCGAAACCGCTTCTGAAAAGGGCGCTGCCGCCGCCAACGCTGGCAAGCACGAGGAAGGCGAGGAAGAGCCTGTCTCTCTGAATGCTCAGCAGATCGCAGCAGCGGGCGTTGAAGTCCAAGCGGCCCAACCTGGCAAGATCCTTTCGACGGTGCAGCTGTCCGGCGAAATCAAGTTCAACGAGGATCGCACGGCACACGTTGTGCCCCGTGTCGGTGGCGTTGTCGAATCGGTGTCGGCCAACCTGGGGCAGCAGGTCAAGAAGGGCCAGGTCCTCGCGGTCATTTCCAGCGTGGTCCTGTCCGAACAGCGGAGCGAGTTGCAGGCGGCCCAGAAGCGCCTGACCTTGGCGCAGACCACCTACGACCGAGAGAAGAAGCTCTTTGAAGACAAGATCTCGCCGCAGATGGACGTCCTGCAGGCGACGCAGGCCCTGCGCGAAGCCGAGATTGCCGTCAACAACGCCAACCAGAAGCTCAAGGCATTGGGTGCCTCGCCTTCGGCTGGCGCATTGAATCGCTACGAGCTGCGCGCACCGTTTGACGCGGTCGTGGTCGAGAAGCACATCGCGCTGGGCGAGTCGGTCAAAGAAGACGCCAATGTGTTCACCCTGTCCGACTTGTCCACCGTTTGGGCAACGATCAACGTGCCTGCTAAGGACCTGAACCTGGTGAAGGTGGGCGAGAAGGTCACCGTGCGATCCAGTTCCTTCGACGCCACGGCCAAGGGCACCGTGACCTACGTCGGATCGCTGATTGGCGAGCAGACGCGCACAGCCACCGCCCGGGTGGTGTTGACCAATCCCGACCTTTCGTGGCGTCCCGGCCTGTTCGTCAATGTCGCGGTGACTTCCGGCGAGGCGGAAGCACCCGTGACCGTGACGGCTGGCGCGGTGCAGACCATGGAGGGCCGTCAAGTCGTGTTCGTCGAAGTACCGGGCGGCTTCCAGGCCAAACCCGTGGAAGTCGGCCACACCGATGGCAAGCGCACCGAAGTCGTCAAGGGCTTGAGCGCCGGTACCCGCTATGCGGCGACGAACAGCTTCGTCATCAAAGCTGAAATCGGCAAGGCTTCGGCCGAGCACGAGCATTGAGCGCGAGGTCCACCCATCATGTTTGAACGCATCATCCGATTTGCCATTGAGCAGCGCTGGCTTGTGCTGCTGGCCGTCTTCGGCATGGCCGCCCTGGGCGTCTTCAGCTATCAGAAGCTGCCCATCGATGCCGTGCCGGACATCACCAACGTCCAGGTCCAGATCAACACCCAGACACCCGGCTATTCGCCGCTGGAAACCGAGCAGCGCGTGACCTACCCGCTGGAAACGGTGATGGCGGGCCTGCCCGGCTTGGAGCAGACCCGCTCCCTGTCGCGCTACGGCCTGTCCCAGATCACCGTGATCTTCAAGGACGGCACCGACCTGTACTTCGCGCGCCAACTGGTGAACGAGCGGATCCAGGAAGCCAAGGCGCGGCTGCCGCAAGGCGTCACCCCAGCCATGGGGCCCATCTCCACAGGCTTGGGCGAGATTTACATGTGGACCGTCGAAGCCAAGGACGGCGCCAAGAAGCCAGATGGCACGGCTTACACGCCGACTGACCTGCGCGAGATCCAGGACTGGATCATCAAGCCTCAACTGCGCAATGTGACAGGCGTGACCGAGATCAATTCCATCGGCGGCTATGCCAAGGAATACCAGGTCGCACCCAGCCCCGAGAAGCTCATGGCGCATGGCCTGACGCTGGGCGACGTGGTCAATGCGCTGGAGCGCAACAACGGCAACGTCGGGGCAGGCTACATCGAACGCGAAGGCGAGCAGTATTTGATCCGTGCACCTGGTCAGGTGCGTGGCACCCAGGACCTGGGCAGCATCATCGTCAAGCAGACGACGGATGTGCCCATCCGCATCCGCGACATCGCAGAAGTTGGGCAGGGCAAGGAGTTGCGCACGGGCGCCGCCACCGACAACGGCCGAGAGGTCGTCCTGGGCACCGTGTTCATGCTCATTGGCGAGAACAGCCGCAAGGTCTCGCAAGCAGTTGACATCAAGATGGCGGAGATCAACAAGTCCCTGCCAGCTGGTGTTCATGCCGTGACCGCCTACGACCGGACCGTCCTGGTGGACAAGGCGATCGCCACGGTGAAGAAGAACCTGATGGAAGGCGCCATCCTGGTGATCGCCATCCTCTTTTTGTTCCTGGGCAACATGCGGGCCGCGGTGATCACCGCCATGGTGATCCCGCTGTCCATGCTCTTCACCTTCAGCGGCATGGTCAGCCAGAAGGTCAGTGCGAACCTGATGAGTCTGGGTGCGCTGGACTTCGGGATCATCGTCGATGGCGCGGTGGTGATCGTGGAGAACTGCGTGCGCCGCCTGGCGCATGCGCAGGCGCATCACGGCCGAGAGTTGACCTTGCGAGAGCGCTTCCATGAAGTCTTCGCGGCTTCCCAGGAGGCCCGTCGTCCGCTGCTGTTCGGGCAACTGATCATCATGATCGTCTACCTGCCCATCTTCGCGCTGGCCGGTGTGGAAGGCAAGATGTTCCATCCAATGGCGTTCACCGTGGTGACGGCGTTGTTGGGTGCCATGATCCTGTCCATCACCTTCATCCCCGCTGCCGTGGCGCTGTTCATCGGCAAGAAGGTGTCGGAGACCGAAAACGTGGTGATCCGCACCGCCAAGCGCTGGTATGAGCCCATGCTGAACACGGTGATGGGTGCCAAGCCCGTCGTTCTGACGGCGGCTGCCGTGCTCGTTCTGGTCTGTGGCGTGGTGGCTTCCCGCATGGGCAGCGAGTTCGTACCCAGTCTGAACGAAGGCGACTTCGCGGTGCAAGCGCTGCGTATTCCTGGCACCAGCCTCAGCCAGTCGGTGGCCATGCAAACCAAGCTGGAAAGCCATCTGAAGGCCAAGTTCCCGGAGATCGAGCGTGTTTTTGCCCGAACCGGTACCGCCGAGATCGCGGCCGATCCGATGCCGCCCAACATTTCGGACGGGTACGTGATGCTCAAGCCAGTGGACAAATGGCCCGAGCCGCGCAAGACACGCGACGAGATTTTGGCCGCCGTTCAAGCGGAAGTGGCCAAGCTGCCGGGGCAGAACTACGAGTTCTCCCAGCCCATCCAACTGCGCTTCAACGAGTTGATCTCCGGTGTACGCAGTGACGTCGCGGTCAAGCTGTTCGGCGATGACATGGATGTCCTCAACAACACGGCCAACCAGATCGCGAAGGTTCTGCAAGGCATCCCGGGCTCGTCCGAGGTGAAGGTGGAACAGACCACGGGCCTGCCCATGCTGACCATCAACATCGACCGCGAGAAGGCGACGCGCTATGGCCTGAACATCGGCGACATCCAGGACACGCTGGCCACGGCCGTGGGTGGCAAGGAGGCTGGGACGCTGTTCGAGGGCGACCGTCGCTTCGACATCGTCGTGCGCCTGCCGGAAGATGTCCGCACGGATCTGGAAGCCGTTCGGCGCCTCCCCATCGCCTTGAAGGGTGGAGACGGCGAGGGCGCGCGCTTCATTCCGCTGTCCGAGGTGGCTTCCATCGACTCGGCGCCTGGTCCCAACCAGGTCAGCCGCGAGAACGGCAAGCGCCGCATCGTCATCAGCGCCAATGTGCGTGGCCGTGACATCGGCACCTTCGTCGGGGATGCCCAGAAGGCGCTGGAAGCGGTCAAGGTCCCCACGGGCTACTGGACCGTGTGGGGCGGCCAGTTCGAGAACCTGCAGTCCGCCACGCAGCGCCTGCAGATCGTCGTGCCGGTCTCGCTGCTGCTGGTTTTCGTGCTGCTTTTTGCCATGTTCGGCAACGTGAAGGACGGCTTGCTGGTGTTCACCGGGATCCCGTTCGCGCTGACGGGGGGCATCCTGGCCCTGTGGCTGCGGGACATCCCTTTGTCGATCTCAGCGGCCATCGGCTTCATCGCACTGTCAGGGGTGGCCGTGCTGAACGGGCTGGTGATGATCTCCTTCATTCGCAACTTGCGTGACGAAGGGCGGTCGCTTGACGAGGCCATCCACGAGGGCGCCTTGACGCGGCTAAGGCCGGTCCTGATGACGGCACTGGTGGCTTCGCTGGGCTTCGTGCCGATGGCCCTTGCCACCGGCACGGGCGCGGAGGTTCAAAGGCCGCTGGCGACCGTCGTGATCGGGGGCATCCTGTCTTCGACGATGCTGACTTTGCTGGTGCTGCCTGTGCTTTACCGCATCGTCCATCGAAAGGATGAAGAGGACGCCCAGACCACCGAAACCAAGCCCTCTCCTGACGCACACGAGGATGGGGCGATTGCATGACCAAAGCATGGGGCCGGTGGCCCCGGCTTTGGCCCAGTGAGAGAAACGCGTGCGCCTTCCCTCGCGCGACGTTCTCTGCGCCCGGCATGGTCTTGCTGGGGCTGTTCGCCGCGGTGTTGCAAGGCTGCGCCCTCCCCGAGAGGGATGAGGCCAAGCGGCTGAAGCCCATATGTTTCACCATTCTCCAGACGAGAACTTGCGTGCCGGGGCCGTCGCCGAAGTCTGCCGACGCGGTCAAGGTGCGCAACCTGGCATCGCGGCCGGACGCGGGGCGGGTGGTGATCGTTCGAGCACGGGACGGCGACGTCCAAGGGCTGGTGCCTTTGGGGTTGAGTGGGCAGCCGCTGGAAAGCCTCATCCCCTATTCGGTCGTTGCCGTGGACGTTTCGCCGGGGCTTCACGAAGTTCGCATTCAGGAGGGGGTGGACGCGACCATTCCCCTGGAACTGCGAGCAGGTGATGTCGTTGTGCTGGAAGTACGCAGGCGTGGAAGGTATGGGAAGAGATTCGACCTTGTTCGCTTGTCGCGGCAGGAAGGGCGTGCGCTGATCGACGAAAGCCGGATTCTGCGCGTGCTGGATCGTACGGTTCCGTCACCGACTACAACTGGTGGCGAAGGCACGGTTCCCTGATCTGGCGGTTCGCCTGCATAGCGCGTCTGAACACGTGAGCTTTGCGATGGCGAGAAATGAAGAAGGAGCTTATGGATGAGCAATTCAATGCGAAGCGTGCCTGGACATCTCGCCAGCAGCTCGATCGCGCTGGCATGTCTCTGCATGACCCCTTACTGTTGGGCCGAGGAACGCATCCTCTACAAGTCGATCATGCCCAATGGGCAGGTCGTGTATGGCGACGAACCTGAGGCAAAGGCGAAGCGGTCTTACGCGATATCTGTCGAACCTCACCCGGCTGATCCGCAGCAGGCCGAAGCTGCGCAACGCGCGCTTGCGATGACGCGAGAGCAGTTGCTGAAAGACGCTGCTGCGCGATCTCTTCGGCTGAAGGATCTGGACAACCAGATTGCCAGTGTCTACGAAGAGCTCAGGGGCCGTCGGTCCGATCAAGAGGCCGGGCGCCAAGTCGTGGAGGGGGATCGGCAAGGCCGTAGATTTTCTTCACAGTATGGCCGCCGTCAGCGCTCGTTGGCTTCGGAGACGGAACAGGCCCAGCGCAAGTTGGACAAATTGATCAAGGAACGGGACGCACTTCGATATTGATCTCGCGGATATGCCTGTGAGGTCGGTCAAAGCATGGCGAGATTGTCGTCGCGTCTTTTACTGAGATGCATTTACCAGGCAACTTACCGAGGCAAGCAATCGGCATCGGTGGCGTGAGCCATTGCCATTCAACTTGAAACGATCACGTCTTCGTTCATTTGTCAGACGTGTTGGGAATAGGGTCGATACCGCCCGACACACATCAGAATCACCTTAGATGTTTTCAGTTCCCACGAATGCTTTCAGGTCCATGGGCGTTCCCTGGCTGGTCGCCATCATCTGGTTGACTGCCTTCACCTGCCTGCGCATCGGCCTGCTGATCACGCTGGATGCGGGGCAGGTCGGCATCGATCTCTGGCCCTATGTGCTGACCAAGGGACTTCTGTTCGATTTGGCGACGCTGGCCTTCCTGGTCGCGCCGGTTTGCCTTTACGAGGCGGTGCTGCCCAATCGTTGGCGAACCAGCTTTTTGCATAAAACGCTTCGGCTCAAGTGGCTGTGGTTTTCTGTCTTCGTCATGCTGTTTGGCATCGGAGCGGAGGTCACCTTCTGGCTGGAATTTTCAACACGGTTCAACTTCATCGCGGTCGACTACCTGCTTTATACGCAGGAGGTGATCGGCAACATCCGGCAGTCCTATCCTGTTCCAACCGTCTTGGCCGCCATCGCAGTGGTGGCTGGTCTCATTGTCTGGTTCTTGCGGGGCGCCGTTCGAAACATGGACAACGTCAAGATCACACGCATCCAGCGCGCCAAGCTGGTGGTGGCGGGCGTGGTTCTGCCCGTGATCGCGGGGTTCACGGTCAGCGTGGACCAGATGGAAGGGGCAGGCAACGCCTATGCGGACGAGATCTCCGGGAACGGTCTGTTCACGCTGGCGGCGGCCATGCGGCGGAACGAACTAGATTTCGATCGCTTTTATCGAACGATGCCGCAAAGCGAGGCAGACCGAATTCTTCGAACCATGGGGATGCAACGCAGACCGTTGTCCGATCTTTCTGCTCAGGCATTGAAGGGCGCCGCGAACCACGCATGGCCCTTCATCCGGCGTCCACGGAACGTGGTGCTGATCTCGGCGGAAAGCCTCTCGGCTTCATTTCTTGGCGCATACGGCGACTCGCGAGGGTTGACGCCCCGGCTCGATGCACTCGCCAAGCAAGGACTGCTGTTCTCGCACGCCTATGCCACGGGAACACGCACGGTCAGGGGGTTGGAGGCGCTGTCGCTGGGAACGCCCCCAGTTCCCGGGCAAGCCATTGTCCGCCGACCTCAGAACGAACACCTCGCCACGCTGGGAGAAGTGCTTGGCGCTCAAGGCTTCAAGCCCTACTTTTTCTACGGCGGGGACGGCTACTTCGACAACATGAATGCCTATTTTGGGGGCAACGGCTACAAGGTGATCGACAGGACGGACATGGAAAAGCGCACCATCGTCTTCGAAAACGTCTGGGGTGTGGCGGACGAGGTGCTGTTCAGCCAGGCCTTGAGCACGCTTGATGAGGAAAGGGCGCAAAGCAGTCCATTCTTTGCGCACATCATGACGACGTCCAACCACCGCCCTTACACCTATCCCGCTGGCCGCATCGACATCCCTTCGCCCGGTGGGCGACTCGGCGCCGTCAAGTACACCGATTTCGCGATCGGCGACTTCATCGACAGGGCTCGTGCACAACCCTGGTTCAAGGACACCCTGTTCATCATCGTCGCCGACCATGGCGCGTCGGTGGCGGGAAAGACCAAGTTGCCACTGGATGGCTACAGAATCCCTTTGATCTTCTTCGCGCCTGATCTGCTGAAGCCAAGTGTATACGAACCGCTGGTCAGCCAGTTGGACCTGGCACCCACGATCGTCGAGCTATTGGGGAAAAAGGGGGCCGACTACTTTTTTGGACGCTGTCTCTTCGAAGAAGAGGAGCCGTTGAGAAGGGTCTTCGTCAGCAACTATCAGTCGCTTGGCTACCTGCGAAGCAACACGCTCACGGTGTTGCTGCCTCGGCAACGGGTGGAGAGCTACAGGGTCGATCCTCGGACGCTGGAGACGACGCCCAAAGCAGTGGATCCGGTCTTGTTGAATGAGGCGATCGCCTACTACCAGACGGCATCGAGGTCCTTCAAACTGGGGGCATTGAAGCTGCCCAATTGCCCCCATCAGCAATGATCTGGCAGCGGATGCATCAGGACCTGCGCTGGCCCCGAAGCAGCCGAGTCATCGGCCAGCCTCGGGGGCTTGCATCACTTCAGCGCAAAGCGAACAGAGACTGGCTTCTTGCCAGGCAGCGTCACGACAGCCACCGCCTTGGCGCCCGCGATCACATCGAAGGTGCCTTTGGCTTCCAGCTTCTCACCCGCTGGCGCGAGTTGCACTTCGTTTTTGTCGGCGCCCTTGATGAGGGTCAGTTTGCCGCTGGCACCTTGCATCTTGACAGCCTTGCCGTGATCGCGCACATACAGGCTGATCAGGTCGGCCTTGGCCACCAGTTCGAAGTCCATTTCGCTGGCTTCCACCACCACGCCGCCGTGCAGCGGTTCATGTTCGTGCCCGTGTTCGTGTCCATCCGCCGCAAAGGCGCTGGCACTGATGGCCAGGATCGAGCAGGCAATCAGGCTGTTCACTTTTCTCATCTTCAGTCCTTGAAGGTTATGGAGGTGAAAGCCTATGCAGATGCAGGCGACAGAAGGCCAACTCAAAGATGACAAATTCGTCATCTTCCTTGTGTAACAGCCATTTAACAATCAAACGCATGAAAATTCTGGTGATCGAAGACAGCGTCAAGATGGCCGAGTACCTTCGCAAGGGTCTCTGCGAGGAAGGCTATGTGGTCGACGTGGCCAACAGCGGCATTGACGGCTTGCACATGGCGATCGAGATCGACTATGACCTTCTCGTCCTGGATGGCATGCTCCCCGGCATCGACGGCCTGGCAGTGCTCGCTGCTCTGCGGCAAAGCAAACAGACGCCGGTGCTCATGTTGACGGCCCGCGGACAGGTCGAAGACCGTGTCAAAGGCCTTCAAGGCGGAGCGGACGATTACCTCGTCAAACCGTTCGCGTTTTCGGAATTGGTTGCGCGCATCCAGGTTCTGCTCAGACGGTCGGGCGGGCAGCGAAATGCTGGCGAGCCGACGGTTTTGAAGGTGGCCGATCTGGATGTGGATCTGCTTCGTCGAAAAGCCACGCGATCTGGGCAGCGGCTCGACCTCACGGCTAAGGAGTTCAACCTGCTGAGCCTGCTGCTGCGACGCCAGGGCGAAGTGCTGTCGCGTACCGAATTGGCCGAGCAGGTCTGGGACATGCACTTCGACAGCGAGACCAATGTCGTGGAGGTGGCCATTCGTCGCCTGCGCTCCAAGCTGGATCAGCCTTTTGAGAGACCGTTGTTGCACACGGTGCGCGGGATGGGCTACGTGCTGGAGGTTCGCGAGCCGTGAGCGACATTGTCACGACGGCCAGCCTTCGGGGGCGGCTGTCACGCTGGTTGGCGCTCCAGACCATGCTGGGCCTTGGCCTGGTTTGCGTGGTGGTGTACGTGCTGTTCGCGCTGACGGTGTCCGAGCGGCAGGATGAAGCGCTGTCACAGAAGCAGAACACCGTCGAACACCTGCTTGCAGGCAGCGACGGTGAGCGGGACCTGGCTGATGTGCGTCAAGTGCTTGGCAGCTTTCTGGCAGGGCATGACGAACTTTCTTTGCGCTTGATGGGGCGTGATGGCCAAGTGCTTTTTGAGACATCTTCATGGCGGGCCGGTCCAAATGAGATCAAGAGCAGGGCGTTCGACATCAAAGTGCGGTCTGAAGATGGCGGAATGGCTCGGGCCATCTTGGTACTGGACAAACGCATGGATGACGCCTTGCTCGCCCGCCTGGCGTGGACGCTGGCGGTCGCGGCGCTGGTGGGTGCCCTGGCGGTTTCCGTCGGAGGGTTCATGCTGGTTCGCCTGGGTCTGGCGCCACTGCACAAGCTTGTCGAGCAGACCGGACTCGTCACGGCCACGGACCTGGAACGACGCCTGGACGGCGCGGGTCAGGCCTACGAACTGCAACCCTTGATTCAGCAGTTCAATGCCTTGCTGGACCGCCTTGGCGTTGCCTACAAGCAGATGGAGGCCTTCAATGCCGATGTGGCACACGAACTGAACACGCCGCTGGCGACGTTGATCAGCAGCTGTGAGTTGGCGTTGCGCAAACCTCGAAGTGCCGATGATCTCAGAGAGGCATTGGCATCCAATCTAGAAGAGCTACGCAGTCTTGCCAGTATCGTCGGCGACATGCTGTTTCTGTCCAATGCCGAACGTGGTGGGCCTGCGCGGCGCGAATGGACGCCTTGCCTTAGTGTCTTGGCGGAAGAGGTGATCGAGTTTCATGAGGCGGCGCTCCTTGACGCGGGGCTGACTGCCAAGATCTCGGGCGATGCTTTCGCCACGGTGGATGGCCCGTTGTTGCGGCGGGCGCTGTCGAATCTCTTGGGCAATGCCACGCGCTACGCTTCACCGGAGTCATCGGTGTTGATCCAGATCGATCGCGAGAAAATCGGCTGGGTGAGGATTGCCGTCTACAACAAGGGGGCGACCATCGGTGTGGAGCATCTGCCCAGGTTGTTCGACCGCTTCTACCGAGCCGATCCCGCGCGCAGCCCTGCGGATCGCAACCATGGGCTTGGCTTGTCCATCGTGGCGGCCATCGCGCGAATGCATGGCGGCCATGCATTCGCGGAGTCAGCCGCAGGCGTGACCCGCATCGGGATGATGTTGCCCGACGCCGCTGGACCTGGCCCAACCTTGTGATGGGCCGCTGCCCCGTTCCGTCAATTGCTTTCGTGCAGGTTGGGGGTGATGTAGACCTTCAGCGATTTGTTAGTGAAGCCCTTCGGTGCCACGGCCATCAGGTCCACGGCCTGATGGTTGAGCACCTCGAACTTCCAGCTGAAGCTCTTGTCGCCGCTGCGGAAAGTGACGGTTTCGCCGCAGACCACGTTGACGAACTTGGCGGATTCGACATCGACGACCTTGACTGCTTGGGATGGGCTGGACATGGCGCCATACATGGACTTGCCGTCGCGGGTAGTCGATCGATCCGTCGTGGCGCTCGCCAAGGCCGCAGACAATGCGAGGCTGAGAACGAAGGCGGTTTTGGTCAGGCAATGATTCATGATCAGCTCCAGTTGGTTCCGGGACAACCGGCACATCGATTGATGGGCTTGAGCGGCATGTCCTGGAGGTGACTCTAGAAGTTCGTGCCCGACACGCTCCGTACAGATTGGTTACAGTTTTGTCATCTCCTTTTGCCGCGCCGAGCAACTTGCTGGGCCTATGGCGAGAGTGCCGAAGGCGTCTTTGTTTGTCCAGAATCGGCGTACTTCGTCCAGCTGCGGCCCATGGCCGCAGAATCTGACTCCAGCGTTGGAAAGTGACCATACTTTGCCGAGAGCTCATCATTGGCCACCGCGATCGGCGCCCCTCGACTCAATTCCAGGCCTGTTCGATCGGAACCCGATGCACAGTGAACCAACAAGGGCGTGGGCGATGTCTTCATCAGGAGACTGCTCAAGTGTCAGTTCTCCCTGTAGGCGGACAGGGGCACATCCAGAAGCCTGACTCCGGTGGTTTCCGTGATGGCCACGTCGCTGTCGTACCAAGGTTGACCATGATTCGTGCCACGCAGGTTCAGAACAGTCTTGACGCCATGCTGGTCGATGGTCTGACATAGCGCAGGGCCAGCCTGGCCCACAGGAGAAGGTGGCCGAGGCAGCCAAGTATCTCGATGATCAGCGGGGCAGGGTGTTGCCCATGTACGAAAATCTCCGTTCGCTCTCCAAGGCGTTGCTTGATGTTGGCCAGTGCATGGCGCATTCTTCGCATCTGATGAGGGCTTGCGCCACTTCGAGTTGATCCTGTTGCAGCACAGCCGTCTGGATGCGGTCCTGAGCGATGTGGCTGCACAAAGACGGCGGGCCGAAGGATGGACCTATCTCGCGGATGCGGGGCGCATTGCATGGCTACAGGAGCCTGATGCGGTCACGCACATGAAGGACAGACATGGCCACGCCACGCTCAAGAAGCTGGCCATCGCTTCAAATCTGTTCGACGTTTTTGATGAACCGTTGCTCGACGTTGGATACCGCACTTTGTACAGAGCCAGGAGCTAACTGATGTCATCACTGCTATCGGATGTGGCTCTGCTTTCTCTGTGGACGATCAGTCTGTCCGCGGGCCGTACATGATGATGGCCATTCCACACAGGCTGACGGTTACCCCGATCCAGTCTGTCGCTGTTGGCTGGACTTTGTCGACCAGCATTAACCACACGATGGCCACAAGGATGTAGACCCCGCCATAGGCGGCGTAGACGCGGCCAGCCGCGCTGGGGTGCAGCGACAGTAGCCATGCAAAAAGGGCCAAACTTGCCGCCGCTGGCAACAAAAGCCACGCCGAGCGGCCCTGGTGAAGCCAAAGGTAAGGTAGGTAGCACCCAAGGATCTCGGCGATGGCCGTGACGACAAACAGCAGGAAGGTTTTGAGCAAATCCATGTCGGCATTTTCATACAAACCTCTTGCATCTCAAGTAGCTTGAGGTCGTACCGTTGTGATGTGGGCGACGTGCTCACTTACGGAAAGACTGAAATGAGACCTTGGAAAGCCGCTGTCGGTGTCGGAGCAGAATGTGCTGCCTGCTGTGCCGTCCCCCTGCTTGGTGGTACTGCTGCCCTGGCGGCAGGATCTACCGCCCTTGCTGCAATCGGAGCATCCATGGTTGCATGTGCTGATGAGCTTGTCCTGATTGGTGGGGTATTGCTGGTGTTGGCCTTAGGCAGTGTGCTGATGGCCTGGCGCCGTCGGCGCACATCGGTCAGTCCTAAGGTCTCCATGTGTTCGGGGGGCTGCAATCTCAGATGATCGGCATGGCCCGTTGACCTAAGCTCGGCAGTCTGGGCAACGGGCTTGGTGGTTGAACTAGAAGTGCACGGGTGATTCGAGCCGCTTGGGCTTGTGGCTCGCAGGTGCCGCCGCGTCCACTCAAACCCTGTGGGTGTGCAGCAGGAGTCTGCGCGTGATCTAAGATAGAAAGATGGCTGCACCAAATTTATCAATCTGCGTTGTTGCCAAACGGACGGGTTGCTCTGTCCCGACCATCCGCTACTACGAGGATATTGGCCTCTTGCCAAACGCAGATCGGACGGATGGATGTCGACGAAATTTCTCGGAGGCGACCATCGCACGTCTGACTTTCATCCGTCGATGTCGAGACTTCGGCTTCTCCATTGATCAGGTGCGAGAACTTGTCTGTCTTGTCGATGAGCCAACTCGACCTTGCGTTGAAGTCCGAGACCTCGCTGCCAAGCATTTGGCTGAGGTGCAGCGTAGGCTGTTGGAACTCCAGGCACTAGAGAGCAGCCTGGGAGCCTTTGTGCGCGCATGCGACAGGGATTGCGCGGGGGGCCCTACGCTCGATTGTTCCATTCTGGAGGATCTGTCTCGTCCGGCCGCGGCCGCGCCGAGCCGAAGCTCAGGCTGCTGTGGTACTTGAAGCAAGGTTCTTGCAGGCCTGATGTTCAGATTCTTGCGTGAAAGTCCCTGATCGCCGTCCCCATCAACGTGCCGATGACCACAGGCACGCATGGCACGGCCAGGGGATGCAAGGTGAAGGGCAGCACAAACGCCAGGACGGTTGCGCAACTGGTGAGGATGGCCAAGCAGGCATACAAGGCGAACATCTCCGGGCTGTGGTGCAGGAACTCTTTGGCTTTGACCACTCGTACAAGGCAGCCATCCACCAAGGCAGCAACCGGGAAGGCCGACAGCCAGGGGAGCCACTCCAGCAGCATGGCCAGGCGGAAGCTGGCGAGCAGCAGCAGTGCGTCAATCGAGCGGAAGTAGGGGTTGTTGAACAGCCGTTGGTTGACCGAGGCCATTTCTTGCCCGACAGCCGCGTTGACGCCACCCGCGGGGGCCGCGTCTTTGGATGAGGGGACGGGTGATGCCTGACGTGCCGACTCCTGCATGTTCATCGCACGCGACAGCATGCGGGTGCCTGCGTCCTTGCCCCAGAACACCGCCGCATTGGTGTATTCCGTTCGCAGTTGCTCTATGAACCGTTCTGGGGGATGGGCGGACGGCACATAGAGCACCAGAACCAGCAATGCCAGCAATGACACCACGGCCATCGCCCTGATCATGCCGCCCTCCTGATGGGTTGATCGTCCCCTTGCGCATCCGGATCCAGGATGGGAAAGCGGCCTTTGATGATGCGCCCGCCAGACACCGAGGCAAAGTACTGAAGGTTGGGCAGTTTGCCCAGGACATCGGCAGGCACCATCTCCTCGAAGCTCTCGGAGAGCTGGCTTGAATAGCTGGTCGAGAAGTCACCCAGATGGGTGTCCGCACCATGCCCCAGCCCAACGCGCATCGAATGGATGGCCGTCTTGCCAAAGGTCTCCACGATGAAATCCTGTGTGGGTCGGTCTTTCGAGCGCAGCGCAATCAGGTTGTTCAGATTACCCAGCGCCATGCGTGCTGCTGCTTCGCTGCCCAGGCGTTTGGCCAGGTCGGCCAGCGTCTGCATCGCGCAGGTGGTGTAGATACCGCCTTCCGCACCCTTGTTGAGGATCTCGATCAAGGGCTGGTTGATGACGTTGGCCACCTCATCCACAAACAGCGCAATGCGCCGGTAACCGCCCAGGTTGTAGCGCATGCCCGCCCGAGCGGCCAGGTCGGCCAGTGCCAGTGCACCGATGGCTGATGCCACCGAGGGGTCGGGCAGCGAATCCAGACACATGTACAGCACATGTCCGCCGCGCTCGATTTTCTCGAAGTTCATGATCGGGCGCGTGTCGTTGGCGTCGAACGGGTCGGGCGACAGCGTGCGGCCCAAGTCGCCCGAGGTCAGCATTGACAGCACGGGCAACAGGTTGGCGGTGATCTTCTGGTAGTGCTCGCGGTTGTGCCTGAAGGTGCGCACCTGGGCATCGATCACCTTGCTGCGTTGTGACTGGGCAATGTGGTGTTCGTAGTACGCGACAAAGGTCATCAACTCGGCGCTGGCAGCTTCTGATGGGCGCTTCATGTGGCCTCGGTGTGCCTCCTGCATCAGCTTCTTCATTTCTGGCAACTCACGCCAGGCTGGCCCCAAGGTTTCCTCATAAAAGCGGCGCAGAGAGCCCTCCAGCACGGGTTCGATGCCACCCTCGATGTAGCGGGTCAGCTTGGCCAGGTTGGGGCGCTCTTCCAGTTCAACCAGACCTTGCACGACCACGTTGACCGCATCCCAGCCGAAGGCGGAGAACGCGCCAGCCGTGTCCGGCGGCATGATCGATTGGATGCGGGATGCAATCTCGGTGGGCTTTTGCCAGTTGAAGGTGAAGTCCAGCCGCACACCGGCTTCCGGGAAGGCAGGATGAAACTCCATGAAGGTGTCGGGCTCACGCCAGTCTTGGCAGGCGCGCTCAACCACGCGCTTGAGGCGACGGCTGTTCTTGGGGTCGATGACGATCACCACGTCGCCGCGCCTGACGGCCTGGGTGATGAGGTTGGCCAGGGCCACACCTTTGCCGGATTGGGTGGTGCCGACCAGCAGCGTGCCGCCTTCGAAGTTCTGCAAGGGGCGATGCAGTGCAACCTCATGGGGCTCGACGCCGTGTATGTAGGGCAAGCCGATCTCGGCATCTGGTTGGGGGGCGCTGTCATAGCCCAGCAGACTCAAGAGGTGCGGAGACACCGTGAACTCGCGGTAGTCGATCTTGGCCAGTTCATACAGACGCTGAGAGTGCACGGGCCGCCACTCGAAGCCGAAGCCCAGGAAAACGGCTGTTGGATCCTGACACCACCGCGCCTGGGTTTGCGTGCTGATCACCTCGATGGCATGACCAGCCAGTGACGCCCGCAACACGAGAATGCGCAGTGCCTGAGAGACCCTGAGGGCGCTCATGCCAAGGCAAGCGATGGACAGGGGGAAAGCGAGAACACGGGGCAGTTGGCCGGTGGAGCCGACCGCTGTGAAGAACATCAACGCGATGCCCCAGGCAAGGGCTGCGTAGGCCTCGTAGGCGTGGCGCCATGGCATCTCGTAACGGCGGATGGGCATGTCACCCTCCCTGAGCCGCGGGCACGGCAAAGGCGGCCATGTCTACGCCGCTGAAGAAGCGCGGATCAATGGTCAAGCCCACGGTTGGTGTGCCGTTGAAATCCCTTGAGGTTGTGGGCGGGCCTTTGCCCTGGGCGCGAACCAGCATATGCACATCAGACAGTGCACGCAGAGCCATAGAGGGCTGAATGCCACGCCGCTCGAACTCGTGCAGAGGCACAAACACCCCAAAAGCGACAGTGCAACATTGGGCGGGTCCGGCACCTGTGTTCAAGGTGTTGACCACCTCGGTCAATGCGTCGCGCACCACGGGGTTGAGGCGCAACGGCGCCTGAAGATCAATTGGCGCTTGCTCGGCTGTCTGGCCGTTGCTGGTCGATGCCACAGTAGATGGGGGAGCGGTCGACAGAAGTGCCGTTTCGGCTGGAGCAGCTGGGCCATTCGACGCAGCTTGTTGAGTTTGCTCTGGCTCTGGGTTACCAGGGATGAGCGAGAGTTGGGTGCCAGATGGGCCATCCGGTTGGGACTGAGATGCGACCGGTACCGATGGACTGTTGTTGCGTGGGGTACCCGTGAGACTCTCCGCCAGCAGCGGCGGAAACGGGTCGTGTCCTACAAACAGAATCGCCGTTGACGACAGCTTGACGGCTTCGATCCTGGCTTTGGCACCTGGTGGTTGTATGAGCCAGGTAGGGCTTCCTGAGGGCGTGGGTTCGAACACCCTGGCCAGTAGGAGCACTTCCATGATGGTCTCTGGTGCTTTGGGGATGCCCGGCAACTGCGTGGTGTCCAGCAGCTTTTGGATGTCTTCTGCAGCGCTGGGCCAGGCCAGGAACAAGCCATCAGGGCCGAACCAGACGCGAGACTTCTCGCGATTGGCCTGCCACCCTGGGTTGGATCCTGCGAGATGCCTCAGCGCGTCAACAAGGTAGCGTTCAAGGTGTGAGCCGTATTGGGGCGTGCCGTAGCGGTCGGCGTTGGCCAGCAGGTTGCGGTCAATCACCAACGCCAAGGAACGGCGAACCAACTCGTCCAGCACGTTGTGATCTCGATATTGCGAAATGCCGCTGACGCTGGCCATGAGGTGGTGCACGATGACCGTGTTGTCTTCCGCCAGGTAGTGCATGACCGCTGGTGGCACGACATGGGCCAGTGTGAACACGCCCAGGCTGCGTGTCTCAATGGCTTGTGGGCGCCAGCGCAAGAAGTAGCGGTCTGCCTGGCGTGTCATCAGCCAATCACTCAGGGGCAACAGGTAGGCAGGCCAGACTTCGCCTGGGGCGTCGGTCACGATGATGTGGCTGAGTACTCGGTGGGCCTCGCAGCAAAGTCCGGCGACGAAGGTTGCCAGGCGCCAGCGCGGTTCCAGGTGGCGGCGTGCCGAGATGGTGGAGCGCCCGGAGAAGATGTGCGCATCCGTGCCTTGCAGACTGAAGAAGCTGACTTCCATGCCCAGGCGCAGCAGGCCGCCAGGGGTGCAGAAGTAGTTGTCGGATGTGGCCGGCAGCAGGTGTACCAGGCTGGCGTATCGCCTGATCAGCGACATGATGGTCTGCTCGAAATCGGCGCGGTCTGACCCGTGGCAGAGCTTGATGCGGGCGATCAGGTCATCGTGTTGGGGCAGCAGATCATCAATGGGCAGAGCCTCGAAGCCGGGGTCTGACGATGCAAAGGTGCTGTGTGGCAGAGATGGTGCGAGCATGGTGGTCCATTGCAAATGACCCAGCCATTTGGTCACCATGCATTGCCGCGCGCACCTCTAAATGCAGTCTGTTCATTTGGGCTTTTGCCATCAAGACTTGAAGAATGAGGGGCGATTGCGGATTCGAGCGACGGGCTCGATCCGTCCGGCGCCTTGGCCTTGAAGCTCGATGAGAATGGCCTAGCCTATGGCGCGACATGTCTTCAACGGGTACTGTCGACCAGAATGGGGTGATCTCGGTTTCGGCGCAGAAAGTCCCGCTTTCTACCGAGTGAAAACCCCAAGCTGAGTCCAGTAAGACAACTTGGTCATTTGACCCGGTGACGGATCACGCCTTTGTTGGCCAGCAC
>Ga0194137_10000043_pt1 | contig 74470 bp, 53 predicted proteins | sample TARM_MetaG_T3_14_FD_134025 | JGI IMG/M metagenome (GOLD analysis project Ga0194137, IMG submission 134025) | Freshwater microbial communities from Pennsylvania, USA, analyzing microbe dynamics in response to fracking - TARM_MetaG_T3_14 (version 2) | ecosystem: Environmental > Aquatic >...
CGGCGGCCTTGGTGGCGGGCTCGTCAGGCTGGGGCGGGGCGGGGGGCTCGGCGGTGTTGTAGGCCGCCTGGCGCACGGGCTTGTCGGCGGTTTCGCCAGAGGTGCCTCGACCGGCTGGCCGCCATTGCGACGCGAGGATCCAGCCAAACTGCCAGGGCTCATTGCTGCGTGGGTGCCGGTAGCCGATCTGGGACCATTCCTTGCTGCTGAAGCCGAAGTCGATGGCGCGACTCTGGCAGATCCAGACCACATGGCCCGCAGGCAGCCGATCCGTGCGCTGGCCTTGCCAGCCCAGGCCGGTCACGTAGCGCGGGGCCTCTTTGTAGACCTCGGCGCTGGCGCTCAGCACGGCCTTCTGTTCGCATGTCTGGGCGTGCACGCTGCCGGTGAGGCACCAGGCGCACAAGAGCCATGCCAGCCAGAGCCCGATTCCAAGCCGTCTTGGCTTCATCACACATTCCCCAAGGGTTTTGTCTGGAGAAAATTTTGTACATCAAGCCTCGGGGCTTGTCGAGGTGCGTCATGGGTTCTAGGGGGGCGTCTCGGCCAAGTAAAAAATCCCTTCCAGGGCTCAAGCGGTGGGAAATCAAGCCGAAAAACCGGGCGGATCATCGCGCTTTGCTGAGGCTGCTTCGGCAAAGGGCGTCGCGGATAGTCTGAGCAGCATGTCTGAGCGGGTGAGCGCCATGAAGCTGTCGGATGTCAAATTGGGCAAGAAGTTGGGGGCGGCCTTTGCCGCTTTGGTGCTGCTGACCGTCCTGGTGGGCGGCATGGCCTTGGGCCAGATGTCGCGCATCAATGCCAATACCGAAGACATCGCGACCAACTGGTTGCCCAGCATGAGGGTGCTCGCGGACATGCGCGATGCGCTGGATGAGTTTCGCCGTGGCGAGGCTTTGCACCTGATGGCGACCAGTGACCAGGATCGGTCCAGTGAAGAAGAGCGCATGGCCAAGGCCCACAAGCAGATCGATGATCTCCTGGTGCAATACGAGCCCATGATCAGCTCGCCCGAAGAGCGCAAGCTGGCCGATCAGATCAAGCAGCAGTTGGCGACCTACTTTGATGCCAACGCGACTTTGCTGGGCATGTCGAAGAAAGGTGCCGCGCAGGCGACCGAATCGCTGCTGTACTACAAGGGGGCGTCGAGGACGGCGTTCCGGGCCTTGAGAGTCACGCTCAATGCTGACATCGATCTCAACAACAAGGGCTCGGACGCTGCGTACAAGGAGGCCCAGGCCACCTATGGGCAGGCCCGTGCCTGGGTGCTGGTGTTGCTGTTGGGCGTGGTGGTCGTGGCGTCTTTCCTGGCCTGGTGGATCACGGGCATGGTGACGCGGCCCGTGAACGAAGCGGCCAGCGTGGCACGGCGCATCGCCGATGGCGATCTGTCTGCCCGGCTCCATGTTGAAGGGCACGACGAAATCGGCCAACTCATGCAGGCCCTGTCCGACATGAAGGACAACCTGGTGCAGATGGTCGGCGGCGTGCGGCTGACTGCGGAAAGCGTGGCCACGGCCAGCTCGCAGATCGCCCAGGGCAACCAGGACCTGAGCCAGCGTACCGAAGAGCAGGCGTCGGCCCTGCAGCAGACGGCGGCATCGATGGAGCAACTGGGCTCCACCGTGACCCAGAACGCCGACAGCGCCCGCCAGGCCAATCAACTGGCCAATGGGGCGTCTTCTGTGGCCGTACAAGGTGGTGAGGTCGTGAGCCAGGTTGTGGACACGATGAAGGACATCAACGACAGCTCACGCAAGATCGCCGACATCATCACGGTGATCGATGGCATCGCCTTCCAGACCAATATCCTGGCCTTGAATGCGGCGGTGGAGGCGGCACGGGCTGGTGAGCAAGGACGCGGTTTCGCGGTGGTGGCTGGCGAGGTGCGCAACCTGGCGCAGCGCTCGGCGGAAGCGGCCAAGGAGATCAAAGGTTTGATCAACGCCAGTGTCGAACGCGTGGAGCGCGGCAGCGCACTGGTGGACGAGGCGGGTGCCACGATGCAGGAGGTGGTGACCGCCATCCGCCGCGTCAATGACATCGTGGGCGAGATATCCAGCGCCAGCACCGAGCAGAGCTCGGGTGTGTCGCAGGTCAGCGAAGCCGTCAGCCAGATGGACCAGGCCACGCAGCAAAACGCCGCGCTGGTCGAAGAAAGCGCGGCGGCGGCAGAGAGCCTCAAGCAGCAGGCGCAGCAGCTGGTGCAGGCCGTGGCCGTGTTCAAGCTGGCCTGACGCTCAGCTCAATCTGACGTTCAAGCGGGCGTCAGCATGCGGGCGTGGTGAGCCAGGTGGTCCGCCACGAAGCTTTGTATGAAGTAGTAGCCATGGTCATAGCCCGCATGGCGGCGCAGCGTGAGCGGCTGACCGATCTGGGCGCAGGCGGCTTCGAGCTTGTCGGGGTGCAGCTGCGTGGCCAGGAACTTGTCGGCCAGGCCCTGGTCAATCAGGATGCCTTGCGGGTAGGGTGGCATCGGGTACTCGGCCATCAGCGCGCAGGCATCATGGGCCATCCACGGGCCGCGATCAGGGCCGAGGTAACCAGTGAAGGCCTTCTCACCCCACGGGCATTGCGATGGCGCGGCAATCGGTGCCAGGGCCGATACCGACTGGTACAGCCCGGGGTTGCGCAAGGCCAGCGTCAAGGCGCCATGGCCGCCCATGGAGTGCCCGAAGATGCCCACGCGGTTCAGGTCCACGGGCAGGTGGTGATCGACCAGCGCGTGCAACTCCTGCGTGATGTAGCTTTCCATCTGCCAGTTGGCGGACCAGGGGGCTTGGGTGGCATCCAGGTAGAAGCCGGCCCCCACGCCGAAGTCCCAGTCATCTGCCTCGCCAGGGAGGTTGGCGCCGCGCGGGCTGGTGTCGGGTGTGACGATGGCCAGGCCCAGTGCGGCGGCATGCTGCTGCGCACCGGCCTTGATGGCGAAGGTTTCTTCCGTGCAGGTGAGCCCCGCCAGGCAGAACAGCACGGGCACCTTGGCGCCGGCATGCAAGGCTTGCGGTGGCAGGTAGACGCCGAACTGCATGGGCAGGCCGATGGCAGCCGAAGCGTGGCGGTAGAAGCGCTGCACGCCGCCGAAACAGGCGTGCTCGCTGAGCAGCTCCAGGGGGCTGGACATCAGAACACCACAACGGAACGGATGGACTCGCCCCGCTTCATCAGGTCGAAGCCTTCGTTGATCTGGTCCAGGCGCAGCTTGTGCGTGATCAGGCTGTCGATGTTGAGCTTGCCGTCCATGTACCAGTCCACGATCTTGGGCACATCGGTGCGGCCGCGTGCGCCGCCGAAGGCCGAGCCTTCCCACTTACGGCCGGTCACCAGCTGGAAGGGGCGCGTGCTGATCTCGGCACCGGCCTCCGCCACGCCGATGATGATGCTGCGCCCCCAGCCTTTGTGGCAGCACTCCAGGGCCTGGCGCATGGTGGCCGTGCTGCCAATGCATTCGAAGCTGTAGTCGGCGCCGCCGTCGGTCAGTTGCACGATGGTGTCGACCAGGTTGCCGCCGCTGGCCGCGATGTCCCTGGGGTTGAGAAAGTGCGTCATGCCGAACTGGCGCGCCATGGCTTCGCGGCCAGGGTTGAGGTCGATGCCGATGATCTTGTCGGCGCCCACCATCCTGGCCCCCTGGATGACGTTCAGGCCGATGCCGCCCAGACCGAAGACGACCACGTTCGCACCTGCTTCGACCTTGGCCGTGAACAGCACGGCACCGACGCCGGTGGTCACGCCGCAGCCGATGTAGCAGACGGTCTCGAACGGCGCGTCCTCACGGATCTTGGCCAGCGCGATCTCGGGCACCACGACGTAGTTGCTGAAGGTGGAGGTGCCCATGTAGTGCAGCACGGGCTGGCCATTGAGCGAGAAGCGCGCGCTGCCATCGGGCATCAGGCCCTTGCCCTGCGTGGCGCGGATCTTCTGGCAGAGATTGGTCTTGCGCGAGAGGCAGAACTTGCACTCGCGGCACTCGGGTGTGTAGAGCGGGATGACGTGGTCGCCCGCACGCAGTGACTTGACACCCGGTCCGGTGTCGACCACCACGCCCGCGCCTTCATGGCCCAGCACGGCGGGGAAGAGGCCTTCGGGGTCGGCGCCCGAGAGGGTGTAGTAGTCCGTGTGGCAGATGCCCGTGGCCTTGATCTCGACCAGCACCTCGCCTTCACGGGGTCCTTGCAGGTCCAGCTCTTCGATGGTCAGGGGGGCGCCTGCTTTCCAGGCGACGGCGGCTTTGGTTTTCATGGGGGCTCCTTGCTGCTTGCTGTGGATGTGCTGAGCCGCACTATTCCACAGCTTGTGAGGAAACGCCCCTGCTTGGCCGCTACTTCTTGGTCACTACATCAGCAAGACGGGCGAGAGATAGCCTTGCTGGATCAGGTCGTCCTGCACATCGTTGCTGCCGGCGGGCACGGCCAGGTCGGACGTGACGCTCTGCCCTTCGCCACCGCCCAGCGTGCCATCACCATTGGCGTCGAAGCTCATGGTGCTGCTGGCGTTGCAGCTGTTGGTGGGCGCGTAGTGGATGTGCGAGGTGCCCAGTGCCCAGCTGCTGGCAGTGCTGCCCAGGCTCAGCATCTGGTACTGGTAGTTGTTGTGCATGGTCTTGTTGCTGCCGGGGCCGGACCAGTTGCAGACCATGCCGCGCATGGTGCCGTCGGTGTTACTGATGTCATCGGTGTAGCCGTGGAACAGGGCCATGGCGCGTGACTGCGTGCTGGTGTCCAGCGTGCCGTGGCCCGCAAACACACGGGCGTGGCTGGTGCCGCCCAGGGGGAGGTCCTGCCAGGCGTAGGCGAAATCGCTGGTCTGCGTGTTCAACACCAGGTCGGTGGCCATGCGCACGAAGCCCTGGCGCCAGCCCAGTGTGCTGCCGCGCACATTGCTGGCCAGGAAGACGGCCGGGTCCAGCTCGCCTGACATGGTCGTGGCGGCCAGCTCACCGAACTGGTCGCTGCTGCTCACGGGGTTGCCGCAATACTGGCCGGCACGCAGGCGCAGGCTCAGCCACTGGTCCTGGCGGTTGTAGCCCAGCGAGACCAGGCGGGCCACCTTGTAGCGGCCGCTGCTCATCTGGTCTGAGCAGCCGATGCTGGCATCCGTGCTCAGATAGCCCATGGCCAGGCGCAGCACGCCAGCGTAGTGCTGGTCGGTGTCATTGGGGGTGTGCAGCACGGTGATCTCCAGCGTCTGGGCGCTGGTGCCGCTGCCACGGCTGAGCAGCAGGCGGTAGGTGTACTCGCTGCTGTCGGTGTTGAGGGCGATGCTGGCGGCCTGCACGGTGACGCCGCTCAGCAGTGGCGAGAGCAAGGTGCTGGCGCGGGTTTGCAGGTCCACGCTGCTGCCGGCTGCCGGGAGGGTCAGGGTGCTGTCGGTGGAGGCCATGCGGCGCAAGGCGGCCATCAGCAAGGTGGCCTGATGCGCCTGCGCACTCAGGCCTTGCGTTTGCGCGTTGACCTCGGCGGCGGCGCAGGCCAGGGGCGTGCTGCTGTCGTCGCTGTCGCGCCAGATGGCCACCTCGCCGCTGGGCAGCGTGCCATTGGTGCCCGAGGCATCGTCGTGGTTGAGGTAGGCCACGGTCTGGCCGTAGCAGGTGGCGTGGCTGCGCGCGCTGGTGTCGAACAGCGCCGAGACGTTCACCAGGGCGCTGGCAGACAGGCTCAGTCGCCCGGTGGCGATGGCATCGGCCTGGCTGGAGGCCACGGCCTGTTGCGTGGTCATGGTGGTGTGCAGGCCGATGTCGCTGACGCCCGTGGCGCCGCTGATCACGGCGCTGCTGCTGGCCAGGGCCGTGGGCGAGGCCAGCGACATGCCGAAGGGGAAGGGCCAGGCCGAAGTGGGCACCACGCCGGAGCTGGTGGCCGAGCTGTCGTTGCTGCCGCCTCCACCACCGCCCCCGCCGCCACAGCCGCTCAAGGCGGCCACGGTCACGAAGGAGGCGATGCTCAGACCACGCCAGACTGCACGTTGGGTCGATACGAAAGAAGGCAGGGAAAGGGCGGAAAAAGTGGTGTGCATGAGGGTGCTCCAGGCGCAGGCCAGCGGCAGCACACACAATGCCGTGAAGCGAGCGGGTCTGATCGGCCATGAACCGGGGCGTTTGGACGCTTTTTCCGGCCTCGGTTTTCAGGACGAGTCGGGGGCGTGGCGATAATGCGCTCCATCACGCCATCAGCATCCCCACAGAGGACACCCATGTTCCAGCACGTCGACGCCTACCCCGGCGACCCCATCCTCACGCTCAACGAGGATTTCCAGAAAGACCCTCGCCCGGGCAAGATCAACCTCAGCATCGGCATCTACTTCGACGAGCAGGGGCGCCTGCCCGTGATGGCCGCCGTGCGCGAGGCCGAAAGCGCCATGCTCGCCGCAGTCGGCCCCAAGCCCTATCTGCCTATGGCCGGTGCGCTCAACTACCGCGAGGCCGTGCAGCACCTGCTGTTTGGCGCTGATCACGAGGCCGTCAAGAGCGGGCGCATCGCCACCCTGCAGACCCTGGGCGGCTCGGGCGGCCTAAAGGTCGGCGGCGATTTCCTCAAGCGCTACTTCCCCGACTCGCAGGTCTGGGTGAGCGACCCCACCTGGGACAACCACCGCGCGATGTTCGAAGGTGCGGGCTTCGTGGTCAACACCTATCCCTACTACGACCCCGCCACCTGCGGCCTGAGGTTCGACGCCATGCTGGACGCCATCCGCGCCCTGCCGGCCAAGAGCATCGTGCTGCTGCATGCCTGCTGCCACAACCCGACCGGGGTGGACTTGAGTGAGGCCCAGTGGAACGAGCTGATCCCGGTGCTGCGTGATCGCCAACTGCTGCCCTATCTGGACATCGCCTACCAGGGCTTCGGCGACGGCATCGACGCAGATGCCTATGCCATCCGTGCCCTGGCCGATGCGGGCGTGCCCTTCTTCGTGGCCAATTCGTTTTCCAAGAGCTTCTCGCTGTACGGCGAGCGTGTGGGCGGCCTGAGCGTGGTCTGCTCGGACAAGGACCAGGCCGGCCGCGTGCTGGGCCAGCTGATGTCGGCGGTGCGCCGCAACTACTCCAGCCCACCCACCCACGGTGGCCAGATCGTGGCGCGCGTGTTGCAGACGCTGGCGCTGCGCCAGCTGTGGGCCGATGAGCTGACCGCCATGCGCGAGCGCATCCAGCTCATGCGCCAGCGCCTCCACGACGGCCTGGTGCAGCGCGTGCCTGGGCGCGACTTCAGCTACTTCCTCAAGCAGCGTGGCATGTTCAGCTACACGGGCCTGAGCGCCGAGCAGGCCGATGTGCTGCGCGAGCGCCATGGCGTGTACGTGCTGCGCTCCGGCCGCATGTGCGTGGCCGGGCTCAATAACGACAACGTGGACCGCGTGGCCGAGGCGCTGGCTGCGGTGGTCTGAGGCCGGTCAGGGGCCTCTCAGGGCCCTCTCAAATGGCCCCGGCCATCCTCAAGCGGCGGATCTCCTGAGCCTGGGCCTCGCCGGCGTCCAGTGCCGTAGCCAATTCGCCACCCACACCGTCAACTGCATCCCGAGACAAATTGGCGTCATCGTTGGCAAACGTGGGGTCCTTTGGCGACGCCTTGGCCATCAGGCATTGCAGCCTGCGCTGCAGATCGCGGGCCATGTACTCCACCACGCTCCACAGCGACACCGCGATCAGCGTGGCCGAGCCCAGCAAGGTGGTCCACTTCAAGACGCTCGCCAGGCTGGCCGTTCCCAGCACGCCCATGACGAACATCAAGCCCAGCACCCGAAGGCGTGCTGTCACGCTGCACTGTTCGAACCACTTGAACATGTTGACACCCCTTGCTGACCGTCAATCCATGTTCGCCGAAGGGCTATCGACCTGGTGCCACGAAATGAGGGGCAAACCTCGCCTTGTCGCACTGCACCATTGGGGGCATCCCGCGCACCAGATGAGGGCCAACCGTAGAAAAATGGGCCTCGCGCGATGAGCTGAAAGGCTCACTGCAGAGGAGCCCTCTATGGAAAAGATCTGGCTGAAACACTATCCGCCAGGTGTCCCGCACACGATCGACACATCGGCCTACCGTTCCCTGGTGGCGTTGCTGGAAGAGGGACTGACACGGCATGCCAGCCTGCCCGCGTATGGCTTCATGGGACGCATCTGGCGCTTCGCGGACATCAACGTGGCGTCGCGCCACATGGCGGCCTATCTGCAGAGCCTGGGCCTGCAGCCGGGCGACCGCGTCGCGGTGATGCTGCCCAATGTGCCGCAGTACCCGGTGGCCGTGGCGGCCATCCTGCGGGCGGGCATGGTGGTGGTGAATGTGAACCCGATGTACACGCCAAGGGAGCTGGCCCACCAGCTCAAGGATTCGGGCGCCCGCGCCATCCTCATCCTCGACAATTTCGCGCACACCCTGCAAGAGGTCATCGCGCAAACGCCGATCAGGCACGTCATCCTCACCGGGGTCGGCGACATGCTGGGGGCGGTCAAAGGCGCACTTGTCAACCAGATCGTGCGGCGTGTGCGCAAGCAGGTGCCGCACTACGAGTTGCCCAAGGCGGTGACGGCGGTGACCTTCAACAAGGCGCTGCGAACGGGGCGCCGGTCGGCTTTCGTGGCGGCCCAGCCTGGGCCCGACGATCTGGCCGTGCTGCAGTACACCGGCGGCACCACGGGGGTGAGCAAGGGCGCGATGCTGCTGCACCGCAATGTCGTGGCGGCCATGCTGCTGTCCGAAGCCTGGAATGGCGGTGTGATCAAGCAGGTCCACGGCCAGCATGAACAGTTCACCATGGTGGCGGCCTTGCCGCTCTATCACATCTTCGGTTTCGCGGTGAACCTGATGCTGGGCCTGCGCCTGGGTGCCTGCAACATCCTCATCCCCAATCCGCGTGATCTGCCGGCCATGTTCAAGGAGCTGTCGCGCTGGCGTTTCCACAGCTTCCCGGCGGTCAACACCTTGTTTGCCGCGATGGCCCGCCACCCTGACTTTGACAGCGTGGACTGGAGCGGCTTGAAGCAGTCCGTCGGCGGCGGCATGGCGGTGCAGCAGGCCACGGCCAAGCACTGGCGCGAGAAGACGGGGCTGGTCATCTGCGAGGGCTATGGCCTGTCCGAGACCACGGCCGGCGTGAGCTGCAACCCGGGCCAGCAGCTGAGCTTTTCAGGTGGCATCGGCCTGCCGCTGCCTTCCACCGAGGTGATGATCATCGATGACGACGGGCATGAGCTGCCGCCGGGTAGTGCGGGCGAGCTGGTCGTGCGTGGCCCGCAGGTCATGGCGGGTTACTGGCAGCGGCCCGATGACACGGCCCAGTCGATGACGCCAGATGGCTTCATGCGCACCGGCGACATCTGCGTGATGGACGAGCGCGGCTACCTCAAGCTCATCGACCGCAAGAAGGACATGATCAAGGTCTCGGGCTTCAATGTGTACCCCAACGAGATCGAGGACATGGTCGCGCTCATGCCCGGTGTGCGAGAGTGCGCGGCCATCGGCATCCCCGATGAACACTCGGGCGAAGCCGTCAAGCTCTTCGTGGTGCCTGAAACGCCCGAGCTGACCGAGCAGGCCGTGCGCGATCACTGCGCGCAGGTGCTCACCGGCTACAAACGCCCGCGCGTGATCGTGTTCAGGCCGGATCTGCCCAAGACGCCGATCGGCAAGGTGCTGCGCCGGGCCTTGCGCGAAGAGACGGCCAGCGAGGCGGCCAGCCAGCCCGAGCGCGAGCTTACTGAGGCCCCATCAGCTTGATGGGCGTGACCTCGACGGTCTGCTCGCCGTCGTTGATCCAGGCCGTGCCGTCCTGCACGGTGAACTGCAGCTGCATGGTGCGCTGAGTGAGCGTGGCCAGGGCCTGGCTCTGCTCGGTGGGGATCTGCCAGACGGTCAGGTTGTGCGCGCGCGTGAGCTTGGTCTCGATGCCGCTCCACCACACCGGCGTGCTGCTCTGGAAGGCGTAGAGGCTGACTTTGCGGGCGCGGCCACAGGCTTTCATCAGGCGCTTGTCGTCGGGCTGGCCCACTTCAATCCAGTGCAGGATCTCGTCAGAAAAGTTCTTGTGCCACAGCGCGGGCTCGTCGGGCTCCCACATGTCCTTGGCCAGCTCCAGCGTGCCTTCGGATGTATCGGCGGGCCAGTTGAGCGCCAGGGCCAGCACACGGACCATCATGCGCTCGTCGGTTTCGGACGGGTGACGCGCGATGGTCATGCCCGGGTCGGCATAGACGTTGCGGTCCATGTCGGCCAGCTGCAGCTGGGCTTTGTAGATGGTGGCTTTGAGCGCCATGGTGACAAACGGGTTCTGAACGACAAAGACCGCGATCATCCCTTAAAAACGCGCCCCAGCCAATCACCCATCTCCTGGAGCACCTCGCTCTGCTCGACCTCGTTGAAGATCTCGTGCGAGAGCTTGGGGAAGGGGCGGTGGTGTACCAGGCTCTTGGGCGCGGCGGCGGCAAAGGCGGCCGAGCCTTCGGGCTTGACGCAACGGTCCTCGCCACCCCAGATGATCAGCGTGGGCACGGTCCATTGCGCGGCGCGGGCACGCACGTTCTCGCCTGCGGCCAGGATGAACATGGTCAGGCGGCCGGTGATGCGGTTGTGCACCAGCGGGTCGGCGATGTAGGCCTTGACCGTGGCGGGGTTGTGGCAGACCCATTCGGGCTTGAGGCCATTGCCCACGGGCACGTCGGGTGTGAGCTTGCCCACGGTGGCCAGCAGGCCGCGCTGGATGGCGCTGATGGGCACGTCCAGCGCGGGCGAGGACAGCACCAGCGCATCCACAGGGCGCGACCAGGCGGCGGTTTCAAAGGGTGTGGCAAGAGCCGAGACGAAGCGCCCTGCAATGGCCCCGCCCAGGCTGTGTCCCACGATGACCAGGCGCTGGCCGGGGTAGGCCGCGCGGGCCGCGTCCACGACCTTAGCCAGGTCATGCAGCAGGTCGTCACCTTGCTGGAGGCCGCCGCGCGGGCCGGGTGAGCGGCCATGGCCACGGTGGTCGTAGCCCACGGCGGCCCAGCCTTGCTGGTTCAGGTAGGCCGCCACGTGCGCATAGCGCAGGCAGTGCTCGCCCAGGCCATGCACGATCACGGCCACGCCATGGCTGAGCTGGCCTGCGGCCAAGGGCCAGTGCTGGGTGACCAGGTCCAGGCCATCGCGGGTGCGAACGGTGGCGGGAAAGGCGGAAGAGGCGCTCATGATGGCGTGTGTCTCAACAAGGGGTGATGCGGTGGTCGGCCAGCCAGGCCAGGCCGGCCGAGGTGTGGGTGCGTGGGCGGTATTCGCAGCCGATCCAGCCTGACCAGTTCAGGCGGCGCAGCTCGTCGAACACCCAGGGGTAGTGCAGCTCGCCTTGATCGGGCTCACCGCGATCGGGCACGGCGGCCACTTGCAGATGCCCCACGCGGCCGGTGGGCAGGTACTGCCGCAGCTTCATGCTCACATCGCCTTCGACGATCTGGCAGTGGTAGAGGTCCATCTGGACTTGCAAGTGCGGCGAGCCGATGGCCTGCACGAGCTCATGGGCCTGCGCCTGGTGCGTCAGCAGGTAGCCGGGCATGTCGCGCGGGTTGATGGGCTCGATCATCAGGGTGCGGCCATGATGCGCGGCCTGCTCGGTGGCCCATTGCAGACGCTGGGTGTAACGGGCCCAGGCGGCATCACGGTCAGAGGCATCGTGCAGGCCGGCCATCACGTGGATGCGTGGGCAGCCCAGCTCAGCGGCCAGGTTCAATGCCGCAAGGATGCTGCTGCGGAAGTCGTCGTCACGACCTTCCAGACAAGCCAGGCCCCGCTCGCCTTGAGCCCATGAACCGGGTGCGGCATTGAAGAGCACCAGCTCCAGCCCATTGACACGCAAACGTGCGGCGATCTCGGCACTGGGGTGCTCATGCGGGAAGAGGCATTCCACACCATGAAAGCCATCGCGTGTGGCGGCTTCGAAGCGGTCCAGAAACGGCAGGTCGGTGTAGAGCCACGACAGATTGGCCGCGAACTTCAATACGGGGCTTGATGCGCTGTCGGGGGCGGTGGAGGGGAGGGCCATCGTGCGTGCGGACGAAAGCGCTAGCGTAGCCCAAAAGCCAAGGCCGACGGGCACGAGGCCGGTCGGCGTTTCAAGCGTATTGAGATGACGGGGCGTGCCAGCTCGGCAGCAGGCCGATCAGAAGGTTTCCCAATCGTCGTCGCTCTTGGGGGCAGATACCGCTGTGGCCGCTGCAACCGCTGCAGCCGGCTGAGGCAGACTCGGGCGCAGCAGTGGCGCGGGTGATGCCGCTGGCGCTGGCTTGGCCGCAGGTCCGGCCTTGGTCAGTTGCGGCAGTGGTGTCACCGGTGTGATCGTGGTGGCCGCCCTGGGGGAGGCTTTCACCAGCGCAGGAGCCGCAGCGGCAGAGGTGTGGGTGCCGCTGCCCAGCTTGAAGGCCGACACGGCGTCGGCCAGCTTCAGGGCCTGGTCCTTGAGGCTCTCGGCCGCAGCGGCCGATTGCTCCACCAGCGCGGCATTTTGCTGCGTCATCTGGTCGAGCTGGTTCACCGACTGGTTCACATGGCTGATGCCCTGGCTCTGCTCGCCAGCAGCAGCCGTGATCTCGCCGATGATGTCCGACACGCGCTGCACGCTGCCCAGGATCTCGGTCATCGACGAGCCGGCGTCCTGCACCAGCTTCGAGCCGGACTCGACCTTCTCGCTCGACGAGTTGATCAGCGACTTGATCTCCTTGGCTGCCTGCGCGCTGCGTTGCGCGAGGGTGCGCACCTCGCCGGCCACCACGGCAAAGCCACGGCCTTGCTCGCCGGCACGCGCGGCTTCCACAGCGGCATTGAGCGCCAGGATGTTGGTCTGGAAGGCGATGCCGTCGATCACCGTGATGATGTCGTTGATCTTGCGGCTGGCGTCATTGATCTGGGCCATATTGGCCACGACCTGCGACACGATCTCTTCGCCACGGTGCGCGGCCGTGGCGGCCCCCGATGCCATCTGGTTGGCCTGGCGGGCGGCATCGGCGCTCTGGCGCACGGTGTTGGTCAGGTCGTCCATCGAACTGGCGGTCTGCTGCAGGTTCGAGGCCGTGTGCTCGGTGCGGTTGGAGAGGTCCTGGTTGCCCGAAGCGATCTCGGACGAAGCCGTGCTGATCGAGTCGGTGGCATGGCGGATCACGCCGATGGTGTCGCGCAGCTTGCGCGTCATGGCGATGACAGAGGCATTCAGTGAGTGCGTGTCCTGAGGGTTGGCACGCAACTCGACGCTCAGATCACCCTCGGCGATGCGACCGACCGCTTCGCGCAGATCGGTCGGCTCTCCACCCAGGTCTCGCCAGACCGAGGCGATGACGGCCTGCGAGGCCACGCCCAGCATGCCCAGCACGATCAGGCCGGTGAGCACGGTGACCCACAGGTTGGTGTTCACGCCTTGCGTGGCACTGGCCTGCACCGTGTCGATGGCGTCCTTGGCACTTTGCTTGTGCTGTGTCAGCAGCTTTTGCAGGCTGGCCTGGGCGCTTTGCATCTTGCCGACCTGGTCACCCGGATTCTGCTTGCTGACCAGCGCCCGCGTGGCGCCGATGGCCGAGCCCTGGTAGGCGTCGAAGGCCTCACCCAGCTCCTGGGCGATGGTGGATTTCTCAGGCAGCTTGCGCATGCCGTCGATGGCCTCGCGCGCCGATGACACCATCGCGTCCGTTTCCTTCAGGCGCTCGCTGTCACCCTCGGCTGCAGCCGTCTGCAAGGTCAGGCGCAACTGCTCGGTGCTGCGGTCCAGGGCCGTCACATAGGCCATGTGGGGATTGTCCACCGCGTGCAGGTGCGCCAGCACGCTGGAGGTGCGCTCACCCACGATGAAGCTGATCGCCACGCCGACGACGAACACGGCCGCCGCGCTCAATGGCAGCATGCGGATTTTGGTGCGAAAGTTCATGAAGCCTCCTGAGGGCCGAGCCGGGCGTGTCGACACGGACGAGCTGTATCGACGCTGCCTGCATCATCTCGCCAGGGGCGTTGGCTCAAACGCGCAAAAAAGCGTGCAAAAGGTCCGCTTTCCAGATAGCCCCAAGGACCATGCCCAGGGCTTCCTACAATCCCGGGCATGAAATCGTCGTCTTCGAGCACGTCTCGGCCCGAGTCGGGCGCCTCTCCCCTGTCCAGCCCGCGAACCCTGATGGCCTGGGTGGCCCTGTTGTATTTCTCTGAAGGGCTGCCACTGGGCCTGTTTTATGACCTGTTCCCGGTCAACCTGCGCCAGGCCGGCGTGGGGCCTGCCGAGATCGGCCTGCTGAGCCTGCTGGGCCTGGCTTGGACGGTGAAGTTCCTGTGGGCACCCTTGATCGACGCCTGGCGCCAGCACCGCTGGTGGATCGCCGGGGCCAACCTGGGCATGGCCCTGGTGCTGGCGACGCTGGCCATGCACCCGCAGGCCTTGGGGCAGGGGGCGACCTGGCCCTGGGCCCTGCTGGCGGCTTTCACGATGCTGTCGGCCACCAACGACATTGCCACCGACGGCTACACCATCGAGCTGTTGTCCAAGGACCAGTACGGCGTGGCCAACGGCCTGCGCATCGGCTTTTACCGCGTGGGCATGCTGGCGGCCGGCGGCTTGCTGGTTGTGGCCGGCAGCATGGGCACGCCCGGCCAGGCCAACTGGGCAGCGGCTTACGGGCTGGGTGCCTTGCTGATGCTCATCAACGGCGGGGCGATCCTGATGGCGCCGGCGCAGCCGCCTCGCGCCGAACGCGAGGCGGGGGCATCGGCACGCGAGTGGGCGGCCGTGCGCCAGCAACCGCTGTGGCTTCTGGCCCTGGGCTTCGTGATGGCCGGCCTGCTGTGGCCCGTGCTGGGCCCGGTCGCCAAGGCCCTGGGATGGGCGGCGGTGCAGGCGGTCAGCGGCACCTGGTGGTTCAAGGGCGCGGTGCCGGTGGGCCTGATGTTTGCCGGTGCGGGCCTGATGGTCAAGGCGGCGCGTGGCCCGCAAGCCCATGCCATGGCCGATGGCCCCATCTTCGGCGCCTGGGTCGAGCTGCTGGCCCGGCCGGGCATGCTGCCCGTGCTGCTCTTCATCCTGTTGTTCAAGCTGGGGGATGCGGCCATGGGCTTCATGGTCAAGCCCTTCTGGGTGGACGCGGGCTTCACGCCGGCCCAGATCGGCCTGGTCAGCGTCAACGTCGGACTGGGGCTGTCGATCGCCGGTGGCCTGGTGGGCGGCTGGTATGTGGACCGCGTCGGCATCTTCAAGGGCCTGTGGGTGCTGGGCCTGGCCCAGGCCCTGTCCAACCTGGGCTATGCCCTGGCCGCGTGGTATGTGCCGCATGGCCATGCGGGCACCGATGTGGCCATGAGCTACCAGGCGGCGGTCTATGCGGCCAGCGGCCTAGAGAGCTTCACCAGCGGCCTGGGCACAGGTGCTTTCATGGCCTTCTTGATGGGCATCACGAGCAAGGAGCGCGCAACCACCGAATACGCCATCCTCTCGTCCATCTTCGCGTTCTCGCGCGCCGTGGCCGGCTGGGCCGGTGGCCTGGGCGTGGAGCAAATGGGCTATGCCGTGTTCTTCTTCTTGACTTTCTGGTTGTCGTTCCCAGCTTATTTGTTGTTGCCGGCCGTGCGGCGTATGCTGAGCAAGGCCGGGCTGCGTTGAGCGAGAAGCCCGTTTCGTCTTTCCTTCTACATGATGACATTCACGAGATTCCATGGCGTGTTAGGCGCAGCCTTGCTGTCCCTGCTCCTGAGCGTACCGGCCCCGGTGTCGGCACGCGAAGGCGTGGACGTGGGCAAGGAGTCCGGCTTCACCCGTTTGGTGCCGGCCGAGCAGATCGAGGCGTCTGCCCAGCAGCAGTATCTGCAACTGGCCTCACAGGCCAAACAGCAGGGCGCCTTGCTGCCTGACGACCACCCTCAGGTGGTGCGCGTGCGGGCCATCGCGCGGCGCATCATCCCCTTTGCCTACGAGTGGAACCCGCGTGCCAAGCAGTGGCGCTGGCAGGTCATCGTGCTGAACTCCAAGGAACTCAACGCCTTTTGCATGCCGGGCGGCAAGATCGCCTTCTACACGGGCATCCTCGATCAGCTCAAGCTGACCGATGACGAAGTGGCCATGGTGATGGGGCACGAAATGGCCCATGCCCTGCGCGAGCACGCGCGCGAGCAGACAGGCAAGACCCAGGCGACGCGCTTGGGCGCAGGCCTGATCTCCAGCCTGTTTGGCCTGGGCAATGTGGGGGATGCCCTGCTCAACACAGGGGCTCAGCTGCTGACCCTGAAGTTCAGCCGCGAGAACGAATCCGAAGCCGATCTGGTGGGCATGGAACTGGCTGCGCGCTCGGGTTACGACCCACGTGCCGGCATCAGCCTGTGGGAGAAGATGTCGGCGGCCAACAAGGGGGCGCCACCGCAGTGGATGTCCACCCACCCGGCCAGCGCCAACCGCATCCAGGATCTTCAGGCCAACCTGCCCAAGGTGATGCCTTTGTATGAGCGTGCAGCCAAACCCGAGCAGCGCTTTGACGGGCCGCGCAAGTCAGGTGCGGCCTATCTGAACCATGAGCCGCTGGCCTACTGGGGTGTGGGCGACACGACCCGCTGAACTCACAGATAGGGGTTGCCTACCCGCTCTTCCCCAAAGGTGCTTTCAGGGCCATGTCCCGGCGTGAAGGTGACGTCGTCACCCAGCGGCAGCAGCTTGGTCTTGATGGCGTTGATCAGGTCGGCATGGTTGCCGCCGGGAAAGTCCGTGCGGCCGATGCTGCCTGCGAACAGCACGTCACCCACGAAGGCATGGCGCGTGGTGGGTTCGAAGAAGACGACATGGCCGGGCGTGTGGCCGGGGCAATGCAGCACCTGCAGCTTGTTGCGGCCGATCTGGACGGTGTCGCCCTCCTTGAGCCACTGCGTGGGGGTGAAGCCTTCGGCCTGCGGGAAGCCGAACATCTGGCTTTGCTGAGGCAGGGCGTCGATCCAGAACTTGTCGCCCGTATGCGGGCCGATGATGGGCAGATCCAGCTCGCGCGCCAGCGTGCCAGTGGCGCCAGCGTGGTCGATGTGCGCGTGCGTGAGCCACAAGGCCTTGAGCGTCAGCCCGCGCGACTCCACTGCTTCCAGCAGCGCGCCCATATCGCCACCTGGGTCGATCAGCGCGGCTTCATTCGTGTCGGTGCACCAAACGAGAGAGCAGTTCTGCTCGAAGGATGTGACGGGGATGGTGAGGCGTTGGAACATGGTGGAGAGTGTGTGTATCGAACTCTGTGTCAATTTTCCCAATTCTGTGTCAACAAATCGAGCACGTCATGGGGCGATCAACTCTGTGTCAACTGGTCGGGTCTGACGGCTTGGCCTGCGGGATGTTCCGCGCACGCAAAAGCTTGTCGATCCATTGCGCACTCTTCTGCTTGAGTGGCTCAGGGACTTCTCTTTCAGAGAAGGTGCTAATGAAGTTGTTCATCAAATCTTTGACCTCCGATTCGATTTCGTAGCGGGCGGCCACCTCCGTTGGGCTGTATCTGGCTGCCCGAATGATGCGATCCATGAGGTCCGTGCTTCCTGCCCTGTGGATCCAATCGTCCAGATGTGCGTTGAGCGTGGCGTCGATGTGCGTCAGAGCTTTGCGCACGTCTTTCAGGTGTTGCGAGAGATCGCGGATGGCTTCGCTTACCGAGGGCGGCATCCGGATATCGGCTGGACGCACGTCCAAGGCCTCGTTCCGGATCAACAGCTCAACCAGTTCTGAATTCGTCTCCGTCGCACAGCCCAACATCTGACGATCGTCTCTCAGCTGCACCAGACGCTGCTTGGCCTCAGCCGTTAGATAGATGGTGCACGGCCAGCGTTCGGGGGATGTTGGATCGACCCGCCCGCGGTTGGACATCTTTCGGTCAAAAGCGGCCTTTCGCTCCTTCGCAGATTTTGGGGGCGTCTTATCGCCTGGCGGCCTCACGTTGATCTCCGTTCTGGTAACGAATTATCCCCTCGAGCTGATTCTGTACGCTGAGCCCAAGATTCAAAACACGCCGAGGAAATGACCTCCGGCTGCTCAGGAATCCTGCTCTTCATGTCTACGCACTTCGGTGTTTGGAAGGGGGGTGAGATCGAGCGATCGGACGCCCATGGCTCGGCAAGCGCGAAGCATGAACGCGAACGAAAAACGCCCACGGTTGACCTTGTTGATCAGCGCCTGGACCGACTCGGTCTCGTCTGGCTGGTCCCCCAGGGCCTGCAGCGCCATGGCAAGACGCTTGAAGCTGAAGCCTCGGCGAATCATTTCCGCACGAAGCATGCGTTGAGCGTCTGCGACAAGTGGCTCCGGGTCGCGGCCGGAAGCGCGCTTGGGCGCGCGCGCACCTACAGGGTCTCTTTCCATGGGGCGGGAGAGTATTCCCGGCTGTGAATTTAGTCACAAATAAATTCTTTAAAGAATTAATAAATCTTTTAAGTGTTATTTGACTTTGGCGAAAACATGCAAAGAAGCAATGGAGACAGTGACATGCAGCACCAGGAAGCAGTGATGGCGGAGCAACTGAAAAAGTGGCTGTCGGATCCTGTGGTTTCCCGCCACTCCAACTCGACTGGCCGCAAGGTCATGACCAAGCAAAAGATGCGGGATCTCATCCGTTGCGGCTTTGGACAAGGCCGAGGAGAGCGCTATGTGCCGTGGATACGCGTAACGCGCTCCATGTCGTCGCAGGAAAGCGGCACGCTGCGGGCCAGCACGCCTGTGCATACAAGGCAACTGCACCTGCTTTCATGGCTGGAGTACAAGGCTGCTCTTTTGCTCTGCTGGCTCGGGGCAGAGGAACTCCGGGAGCAATACCCGTTGTGGACGGATGCCTATGTCCATCCGCGCTTTCATCCCGAAGCACCCTATGCGACCGCAGCTTTGCCCAAGGTGTCGATGCAAGAAGTTGCTCATGACCTTGGAATCAAACAAGGGTGCTACGTCGGGACGGACATCCCCTACGTTGCAACGACAGATCTGGTTGCGCAGTTTGGTGCTGAACACAACGACCTGATGTTGTTCGTCAGTTGCAAGCCGGCCGGCGTGCGTGCAGAGAAGTCACGAGTGGATGAGCGTCTCGCCTTGGAGGCTGAATACGCCCGCCGAGCGGGTGCAGTGCACTGCGTCTTTGACGGCAGCGTGCTCACAGAAACGATCGCGGCAAACCTCGATCTGCTTGCACCAGGTCGCGGTTACCTGTGCGATCGCAACATCGCTGCGAGACGCAGTCAGTTTGCATGTGCGTTCAACGAAACAGAGGCATATGTGCCGTTGCGTGAGCGCATGCACAAGGCGATGGCGATGGCCAGCATCCAGCTAGACGACGCCATCGCGGATCTCAAGGCATCGATCTGGCTGGGATTGATTCCCTTCGACATGTCCAGCGAACTGCGCATGAACAGACCTCTCCGGGTGCCAGGTAAGACAGATATCAAGCACCGCCTGTTCAGTCAACTTTCAGGGGTGACCGCATGATCCAGATTCAAGAGCGGATGATCATTCGCAAGCATGCAGCCGATGGCGCAAGCGATCCAGGGGCTCCCCCCTATCAAGACTTGGGCGTGATCCTGCATGTCGATAACGAGACGCAAAGCTACTGTTGGATTCCGATTCCGGAAACGGCTGTAATCGCCCGCGCACCGCTCGCAAATGAGGGTGAGAAGTTGGAGAGTAAGACCCGTCGGCGCCATCATATCAAGGCCCCACGGTGGACAGCTCTGGGTGACTTGCGAGAGCAGATCAGTGCAGGGACCATCACGCTCATCGTGCAGCAACGTGAGCCGTGGAGAACGCTCACGGACTATGCACTGAGCATGCCCTACGACAAATGGCATCAGACACAGTTGGAAGCCGGCGTGAGTGATCGCCGCAGGCTGGCACGTCAAAAGGCCATCCGAGACAAACAGTTCGAGTGGATCAAGCCGTTGCTTGATCAGTCAGAACGGTTGCGTCTGCTGGACAGCCATGAGGTCAGTCAGTACGCGCGTTTGCGCTCAGTGGAGATCGGTGTTCCAGCGCCGGCAATTGTCCGCGCTGTGCGGGCATATCTCCTCTGGGGGGAGGACATCAACGCACTTCTCCCTGCGTACGGACGATGCAACACCAGCGAGCGAAAGAATCACATCAAGCGCCCAGGCCGGCGTCCTCGAGTTCCTTACAAGGGACGTAATCCTGGAGGCTTTGCACTGAGCGATCAAGACAAGAACAACCTGGGTATCGCCTGGCGGCGATACAAGAAGGACAGAGGTCATACCGCGAAGGTCGCTTACACAGCCATGCTTCGGCAGTACTACTCATTGGGTACCACCACAGACGGGGCAGACCAGTTCACACAATTGAAGTGTCCATCGGAGATGCCGACGCCACGGCAATTTAAATGGCACGGCCCAAGATTTCCGGGTAACAAGACTGCACGACGAATCAACCTGGGTGAGCGTGTCTATCAGCTCACGCAGCGCGGCATGCGGGGCTCAGCCAGGGACGGTGTCAGGTCCGCCGGGCAAATCGTCCAGATGGACTCCACTCCTGTGGACGTGACGCTAGTTTCTGCCGGCAATCGAATGCAGGTCTTACAGCAACCCGTCCTCACCATGCTGATCGATACCGCGAGCGAGTACATCCTGGGCATCTCCTGCAGCTTCAGAACTGCATCCGCGGAAACAGCTTGTGCAGCACTGGGCAACGCCATCTTGGACAAAAAGGAATTCTGTCTGAGGTGGGGGGTGGAGATTGAGGATGAGGATTGGCTGAGCGTGGACATCAAGACCATCAGAACCGACAACGGGGAGATGAAGTCCGAGTCGTTCATGAATGCATGCCAAAAGCTGCTGATCACGACGCACTTCGTGAAAAGTAAAAGGCCTGATCAGAAGGGCATTGTGGAAAAGGCTAACGACCGAATCGGACGGATCAGCGCACATCTGACCGAGGGGACAACGTTTGGCAAAGCAAGGGAGCGATGCGAAAAGGATTGCGCGGACAAGGCTGCCTGGACATTTGAAGAGTTCATGCCGGTACTGATTGAAGCTGTGATGTACACGAACAACCATGAGCCCGTGGACCGCCTGTTGACGGCGGAAATGAGGGCCGCAGGGGTTCGTCCATACCGAAGAGACATCCTCAAGTGGATGAAGACCACCCTCTCCAATTCCAGAACCCAGCCGAACAGAGATGAGTCATTTGTCCGGGCCATCACTCTGTCCCGGTTCGATGCGGTGATCAGGGCCGATGGCGTTCGAGTGGTGGACCCATTCAGCGAGCGAGGACAGTTTCTGTATGGCTTGAAATACAGCTCACAGAAATTGTTTGACAGCGGAATCCTCGATCGGGCGAGGCGTCGTGCCATCAAAGCCAGTGTCTGGCTGGATCCAGGAGGGCTGGAGAGCGCCTGGTATGAGCATCCCATCCACGGCGTCATCAAGCTTGACTACAAGGGCGGCGATTCAAGCATTCGCGGCACGCACCTTGAAGACGTAAGGGCAATCGCAGAGCAGGCGCTGAGCCAGGCGCGCGATGGAGAAGCGGACGACATTCAGAACTTTTCGAACCACACCGAGCGCACGCACAAGCAGAACGTCAGCAGCCGAGAAAACAGAAATGCATTGATGAAGGAGGCAAAGGAGACCGGAGTAAAGCCAGCAAAGCCTAGTCGTGAGGGCTCAAAAGACGCGACAGCGAAAGAACAGAGGCGACATGAGCAGCAATGCTTTGAGTCGCTGAAGCAGCCGGATCAACCAGTGAGCCATGAACCTTCGAAGCGCGTTCGATCGAGGGCGTCAAAGGCGCTGGATCAGATCTAGGTCGATGACGGAGAGACATCTAAATGGACCATCAAAAGGAGATACGAAAATGAACATGAGCAACATGAAGCAGGACAATGTGTACGCAAAGCTGCCTGCCTTTCGAAGCCCTGAGCAATGGGCCAAGGCACTCAGCCACGATCCCTGGCAAGACCTAGACTTCGCTAAGTTGTCGGACCAGAACAAGGCCTGGTACATAGACCAACTCCGCTGGCTGTACGTTCCGAACGAGACCTCTGTCGAGATCGCCGTTCGCCTTCAGACGCTGATCTTCAGCGCGCTGGAAGCTGATGAGGCGAATCGCTCGGCGATCGGCTCAGCTGGGGTGCGACAAGCTGGATCGCCAAAGCGCAAGCTCTTTGCGCGGGGCATGCTGATTTCGGGGCCAACGCACGTTGGCAAATCGGTGACGGTGAAGCGGATGTTGGCAGACTTCCCCCCGGTGATCGATGGAGTTGCTGAGGTTCATGGCTCCGCGCCGCTGAAGCAGATCGTGCACCTGACCATTCCGATGCCGGCCGATCGAAGCAAGAAAGGATTCCTCTCGGCGGCGTTTCTGGAGATTGATCGGCTCCTTGGCTACAACTATCACGGCAAGTTCTTCGGTGCTCGACAAAGCGTTGAGTCACTGCTGGTGAGCTTGATCAATGTCCTGAATGCGCACCGCTGTGCCTTGCTGGTCATCGAAGAGCTGCAGCCCACAAATCTGGGCAGGCAGGACATGCTGTGTACCTACTTCTCACAGATCTTCCTGAGGATCTTGAATGAGGGCATCCCTATGGTCGTGATCGGTAACACGGCAGGCGCAAACCTCCTTCGCTCACACACGCAAAGCTACACCCGGCTCACAGAAAGTGGCCACTTTGAGATAGATCCGTATCTCAACCTGCCGCTGCCAGACGGGGTCGATGAGGAATTTGCACCGACATATTCCCGATCGAGAGACTGGAAGCGACTCGTTGATCGTCTCTGGGGTAAGACCATTTTTTCCGAGCCCGATGAGGCGATTCCAGCTCACTATGACTGGCTGTGGGAGAAGACGGGTGGCATGCCCTACTTCCTTTGCAAGCTCCGCGCGCGCACGCTGGAAATCGCGATGGAAGATGAGGCAGCCACACGGGTGGAGAAGAGCCATGTCGAACAAGCCTTGGACGCACATGGTTTCGTCGAAGGGCGAGACCTGATCTCTGCCTTTACGAGCAGGGATGTCACAAAGCTGATTCCCTTCACTGATGTTGATCGCCATCGTTACGGTCAGATTTGGTCCAACGCATTTGCAAGCGCAAAGTCGAAGAGCGCCGCCAATTCCAGGGGCCAGGCGTGACAGAGATCGAGGTGCCCGCCTGGATGAGTGGCGAAACAGTCTACGGATGGTGCGAGAGGTTCCATCGTCGATATGGAACGACGACCAAAGAGACTGGCGAAGTGCTGTTCGGGCGACCCTATGCGAGCCGCCAAAAGAGCTTTCCGTCTGAGCTGACGCGGTTTGTCCGCGTCACGCAGGGGCGCCTGGGTGATGAGTTTCAGATTCTCATGAGGCATACGCCAATAGGTTGCTATTGGCCATTCCTGAGCTCAGAGCAAAAGGATCGTGTTCGCAAGATCTCAGCACAAGGAAACGGTGACTGTATGTTCTTAGCAAGTGGCTTTACCGCGAGCCAGTTGCACAGCGCTCATCCATTGCGGTGCTGCATTCAATGCATGGATGAGCAACTCAAGGATTCCGGCGAGACCACATGGATGTTGATGCACCAGCACCCGGGTGTCTGGGTGTGTCCGGTGCACGGTAAGTTGCTGATCGAGTTTCAATCCCACGAGCAAATCTGGACTCAGCCATCTCCGCTACCAGAGGATCCGACCGCAGGCCTTCGGGTTCGGTCACAAAGGGAGCTCGACGCATTGCGTACGTGTGCTGGTATTTCGATGGCTTTGAGTAGGCGGGACGAAGTGTCCGAGGCCGGGTTGCGTATAGCGACCATCGACCGGATGCGATCTTTGGGGCTTATGGCGTCACCGGCGCGGATCAACATCGAGAAGACCAAGAAGTGGTTCGCTCAGACCCACTTGGGGCAATGCCTCGGCCGCTCGGAGCGGATGAAATCTGTACAGGCTGGTACCTGGATGAGGTCAACGGTCAGGGGAGCCAGACGAGCACATCCACTGAAGTGGATCTTGTTATGGTCCGCTCTATTTGAGGACGAATCATCCGATCACATCGTGAGAGCCTTTCAAGATGCCTGCACGGGGCTGTTGACGAATGGAGACTCATCGCAGTTTCGGCTGCCATTCGAGATTGCGTTCATGCAAGGTGGCGCGCACTCCGCACCATCGCATGTGGTTGATGCCTTTGATCGTTCCAACACCCTTGAACAGGCTGCGAGCCTCCTGGGCGTTAGTCAATATGCTGCAAAAGCTTGGCTTGAGCAAGACCCTCTGCTGGCGCACGACTGGACGGACCGTATCCGATTGGAGCGGCTGGACCATGCTTGTGACCGCTTACATCTGGCGCTCGACATGAACCCCACCATGAGTCGGGCAAAGATGTTGGCAACTTTTCGGGCAGAGGTTGAATACCTTCGCGCTCACACCCCTAAGAGGCTTCGAAGCATCCTCGATCGGATACCCGCGCGGAGGCATGCCCAAGGGCAATTGTTTCAATGGAGTGAGGAGTCACTTGATCAACGCTAATGAAATTCCCATCCATGCCACCGTCTATTCGCTCTTGGCCTACGCAAATCGTGTTGGGGGCCGGGACGATTTGCTGAACGAGAAGGCACTGAATGCATCGTCCTTCCGGCACTTTCTGAACTGGGGCTTCGATGCGCAGCGGCATTTGGAAGAGCTGGGTATTCAAGGGCTAAGCGGCCTTGGTCTTGTTGCTAGGCATACCTGGGCGCCACAGTTGCAGAATCGACATGGCATTTTTCAGTCCTTGGCAATGGACGTGGCTTTGGCGGAGGGCGATATCAAGCTAAAGCCTGACCTGAAAAGATGGACGCGGATGTACTCACTTGGGCGATATCGCTTGAGGAGTTGCCCAGACTGCGTTGCCGATGACGTCACGTCTTCGGGAGTGGCGCATTGGCGTCTGTTCCATCTGTGGCCTTTCGCGCATCACTGCATAAGACATCAGACCCGGCTTCAGTCCCGATGCGGGGGATGCGGTGTCCCATTCATGCACAGCGGTGCGGGGCTTTTGCCTTCGGATCCATGCGCAGCATGCGGATCGAGGTCTCTCACTTCTGAGGCCTTGCCTTGGGACTCGCCTCCCGAAGCCTATTGGGCATTGATGCGTGGCATGTGGGATGAATTGACCACGACGAGTCGAATCGTTCCGCCGACGATGCGCGACATTCGCAAGCGCGCCAGCATTATGCGGGGTAAGGGTCAATCCGGGGATCTGGTTGATTCGGTGCTGAAAGATTGGGGGGCCGACAGCGTGGCCGAGTTGTCTCACATGTTGGGGAGCACTGCCAGCGTTGATGCGTGCTTGCAGTCAGTAGTTCGTTGCCACACCTTGTCGATGGTGGTGGCTCAAGCTGTCGCTCGGGTGCGGCAGAACGACTTGCCTGATCGAGTTCACCTGCTCGATGAGCAGGGAGTCAATGGGGCTGCTTCTGCCGTTGGGCGGAAGAGCGCGTTTCAGATGGCACTTTTCTAGGCCATTGAAGTCGCCTGGTCGGTTGCTTGGTGTAGACGAGTATTCCAAGGATTAAGGAGGGCTGTATGGGGCGAAGAAATAGGCAAATTCACGTGAACATGAGTGTTATGCCCAGGCCGGATTCGACTTCCGCGGCTGGCGGGCGTGATGCAGTGGCTAACTATGCGACTGACCCAGATCATGTGCAAACGCCATCCCAAATGGAGTTTGGCTGTTTGACAAGCGCGTTGAGCCAACATCTCATGACCCTTGAGCAAAGTAGGCTCATCAAGTCTCCTCGTGCAGCGTCAATTGCGATGAGGCAGTTCTTCTGGATCGCTGATCACTGGTCGCTGACGAGACATGAGAGGCGCAGCATCTTGTCTGTGTCTGACTCAACCTTGAGGCGATATAAGGCGGGGCACTTCAAGCGCGGACTTCGGCTACCGGTACTGGTGCGCGTCAGCTTGGTTTTCAACATTTATGAGGCGACGCGAGACCTGATGGCAAGTTCCGAGCGCGCGCATGAATGGATGCACTTGCCCAATTCGGCGCGTGGCTTCGACGGTCGTTCGGCGTTGGACTTGATGTCGTCTGGATTGGACGGGATCGCTCTTGTGTGGAGGCACTTGTCTGTCCAAATCGTGGAGTGATCGGGGGGCAGTAAAGGCCCGCAGGCGCTGCGAAGTCCTCAATAGGGCGCTGTCCGGCCTTAGCGATGCGACATCGCCATGCCAGAGCAGTTCAGGAGGGTCAGTCCACGACCCGTGTGTGGGCCCTCACTGAAGGAGGTCGCGTTCAGATGCCTCACCTTGAGCTGAAGATCGGCCATGGTGGTCGAGTCGCACTATCTAGCGCGTGCCGCCCGGATCCGCCGAATCCCGAGCAATGTCTTCCGAACACCTCCGGAGGTTGTCGATGCCTTCGATCCCGGCCTCCAAGAGCTCCTTCATCTCCCGTGCGGCGTTGTCTCTAGAGGAGGGGCCATGGTGATGAGAGACGGATATGTCCGACTGTGCGAGTCGGTTCAGTAGGGCAAGCTCAATTGGTTCACGGACGACAGCCACGAACATCGCGATGGGGTCGTTGACAAGCTGGCGCAACTTAACAGCATTCCCAACGTCGTCGAGCGAGTCTATTTGAACGACATAGATCCCAGGTGCATGCAACCAACTGAGGCCGAGTTCATCGGAGGACATCTCCGCAACAAGCTCATCAATGCACGCGGCCGACGTCCACTCTAAACCGGAGTTCGGTGGCGCCTTTAATGTGCGAACGACGCCAGACGCCCAAGGTGGGAGTGCATCGGGCGCTGACTCTTCAACACGAGCTGTGTGCGGGAGCGGATCCATAGCGAGGAGGCTAAGAAACGGGACGCTGGCGGGGCGTCGTTGGCACCATTATGAGTCGTTCTTCCCTCGGGTGGCGGGTTGCGTTGCAGTTCTGTGTGACGGCAAAAGGCTGAGAGCGGCCGGTCGCATCTGCACGTTGGAGGGCAGCGTTCGTTCCGTTGCAGTCATTCGGCAGTTCAAGGCTGGCTACCCGAAAGTAGCTGGTCGGCTCTATGTAAAGTACCTGACCAAGAGGGGCAAACAGTGGCACAGCGGCATGATGAAGCAAACTGGCGTCGATATAGAAACAAGCCTCTAGCGAACCAATCGTATGCCGCGTCTTGCGGCGACGGCGTACCTTGGATCTCTCTCCAACTGATTGGTATGGCTGCAGGGGGGGGACACGTCAAAAACGCCACCCGGATCGGATCAGCGCTTCATCCTTCTTGCTCAGCAATGATCTGAGTGTCAGCTATCTCCGTGGCTAGATCACTCCACCCAGCAGCATTGGCATAGGCAACCATCCGATCCACTACAGCTGAGGGAGCCGGGCGCCGTTGGGCGGCAGGGACCTCGGACGGACGCATCCGCCATGGCTGCAAGACATGCCCCGCTTCCGCGGCCGCGCGGCTCAGATGCGCAGCGATCCGGAACCCGCCTTCATCCACATCCCCCCAATGGCACACCGGCAGGCCAGGCTGCAAACTGGAGAGCAGCCGCACGTACATGGCCCGCCAGGCAGGTGACGGCATCCCGGCCGTATAGAGGACCAACGTGTCGGTGTCAGCCAGTTTCCTGGCGGTAACGTGGAAGGTGGTCAGGTTTTCGATCGAGAGCACCCTGCTCGGCGCAGCCCCGCCAACACCCAATACCGTCGTAGGCGGCAAAGCGCAGTAGGGCCGATCCAGCGGAAACTCTCCGCGTTCTCTGCGGATAACGACATTGCCAGCCAAGCGCGCGGGCTGCTCCTCTCTGTAGAGCCCAAGCTCCTGCATGACCTCTGTGTCCGGTCGAGCCTGATCCTCAATGCTGGCGCAGAGCAAAGCATCAAGCAGCGGAATCAATGCTTCGACACGTTTGCTGTCCTTGAAAAGCCGCGCACTGACATCACGCACCGGCATCTCAGCAACACCAAGGGCTACCTGGTTGCGGCAGTGCGCGATCACCTGGCAAGCGGCAACCCAGCTCGGCGAATCCTCCGGGCTGCTGCCTCGGACCTGCTTCATGAGACTCCACTTGGAGATCACGTCCTGCAACACAGGGAAGTCATTCAAGAATCCCTGCAGGATCTGGCGAGCACCCTCCACGCGCTGAGCATGGGGAATCAAACCCAGCAGGCTGGCAAGCCTGCCCCCGTCGACCAGGTCAATGCGCTCTATCTGGCCATCTGGATTGTGACGAGGCCGGTGGATCAGGATCGCGCCCTCTGCCTGGCAAAACAGCATCGCTGCGTCGAAGTCCTCCATCTGCTTGAGCACCCGCAGCGCATGGTACTCACTCAAATCCTTTGAGGTCAGCGCAGGAGCACGCCCGGATATACCGGCCGCATGCCGGTTGGCCCTCTTCAGTAGAGTTTCAAGGGACTTCCTCGCCAATGCATCCAGCCCGGACCCGCTCCCCTGGTTCGCTGCGCTCGTCATGACGCGGTGACTCCACCGATCTCTGGTAGCAAGTTACCAGGAGGCTGATACTGCTTGGCGATCTCGTTCGCTAGCAACTCCGGATTCAACTCGGGCCAATCGGCCCTGAACATCTGACGAACCGACTCGTCGATATCGTGGCCCTCCAAAAGCACCACATTGCTCTCGGCGTCTCGCATGATGTCGTAGTAGCGATGCAAGAACGCCGTGAGTGTGCCCAGGGCGTCCCCAGTGCTGGCCATGAAGACCTGCAAGCCCAGTTCCTCGAAGTAGCGCATGATCGCAACGATGTTGCGGCCGTCCATCTTGATGAAGGCCTCGTCAATGACCAGGAGCCGGATACCCGACTCGTCGCCCCGCTCCAGGCGATAGGCCGAGGCCATGGCAGCGCCTGCGATGACATAGAGCGGCGCCCGGTGCTCGCCGCCCGAACCCGAGCCCACGCGCTTGCTGAGCCAGCCCACATGCTTGAGGCCGCCATCAGCCGTTTCGCGCAAGACCTCAACGTCGAAGTCGAAATACTCGCGGTAGTCGTCCAATGGGGACTTGATGGCAGCCGATCCTGGCGCCGACTTCTCGCGGATGAGTTCGGCGAACTCCGGCGGCATCTCGCCCGCGCCACCGAACAGGTCGTCGCCGGGACCATAGTCGGCCACGTCCTTGATGAACTTCAACAGGTTGGCATATGCCGGGCGCACCGTGCGTTGAAAGCGATACCGCTCCCCGTTGGTGAAGGTGGGCGCAGAGCGCAAGGCCGCGTTCATGCGATCCATGGTGTCGCTCAGCCAGTCGAGGTTCTCCTTCTGGGCCACAGCGACGTCGTTGCGGAAGGTGTTCTGCGCCGTGAGAAGGGCGGCCTCCATTTGAGGCTTGTATTCATTGAGCCGGGTTGAGCTCAGCTTTTCAACCCGCGCGGTCAGCCAGGCGCGTGACAGGCGCCAGTCGCCACGCGCTTCTGAAGGCAAGAACTCTTGGTACTTCTGGGTGAAAGCGCCGAGACGAGCGCCGCCACTTTCAGCCTTCCGACGCGATTGGCCGTTTGCCTCCTTCGCGCGTTCCTTGAGTTCCGTCTCGGCATCTCGGAACGCCATGTCATGGCGGTTGAGTAGCTTCTCCCATTGCTCAGACGCATAGTCGGCGTCGAAGCCCTCTTGCTGGCGCGCACGATCGGCGATATCAGTCTGTTGGGTCACCCAGGAAGCGCATTTCGCGGTGAAGTTTTGGCGCTGTAAGAGATCAGACTCGGCCCCCCCCACTGCTGTCGCGGCCTGCAGATGCTTTGCACGCAGTTCCTCGACGGTTTGCTTGGCCTGCTTGACGGCCTCGTCAAGCTGCCGGTACTCCTCTGTGTCCAAGGACGCGAGACGATTGACCAGAGCCCGATGATTCTCGACCTCCATCCCGGCGCGGTCAAAGTCTTCAAGCAGCGACTGAACCTTCTCGTTCTCGCTACCGGAGAAATTGGAGACCAGGCCAAGTACGCGTTTGGCGTCGTCATACGCCTTCTTCAGATCAGAAGCGCGGATCTCCAGGCGATGGATCTCATCGGCAATGGCGGTTCGAGTTGCGTGCGATGTCGGGCCGATCTTGAAGTTGGCTGGATCAGTCGGCTGAATTCTTGTGAATTCACCATCTGTCACCAGCATGCCGTCCTTCGTTAACGCAAAGCGGTTCGAGAAGCACTCGTCTTCACTGTCGGCACGGTAGGTCTCACCGAACTTATGGCGTAAGTAGTTCACCGCGGCCACGTTGTTGCCAACGATGAGCTCACCAACTGTCCCTCGTTTAGGGCTGGACCGGGAGGCAAACTTGCTCGGCATAACGACTTTGACGCCGAAGATGCGAAGCCCACGGGCAATCTGAAAGGCCTTGCGCTCGCTCTTAACATCACCCTCAATCACCAGCGCCTGCATGTTCAATGGGCCCAGATATGTCTCGATCACGGGCTGCCACAGCGGATCCTCGACACGAACCATGTCGCAGACAGGCGTTGAATCGATTCCCTCATCAGCCAACGCGCGCTTGAGTTCGGAAACCTTCCTGTCAAGTGGTGGCTTACCTTTGGCAATGCGCTCCTGGTTCTCTCGCATCCCTTGAAGCTCAGCGTCAACGCGTGAGATTTCGCTGCCGAGGTCTTGCATCTCCTTGAAGATCTCGTCTGACAAACCCTTCACGGCACGCAGAGCAGCTCGTATGTGCCGCTCGATGTCCTCTCGGTTGGGCGCCCTTTCCTCATCAAGCAGGACCTGCATGCCCCGCTGGGCCATGCTGACCGCTTCGGCGCCCCTTGAGATCAGCTTGCCGGGAATCTTCACATCGAGGGCACTGTTGATGGCCATCAGCGTGCGCCGATATGCAGCCTGGCGATCCTTCATCCGCGCCTCTGCCTGCACGACCTGCTCTCGCAGGAGGGCCGTGTCGGCATGTGATGCGTGCTTGTCACGCCGCTCGGTGCATTCCTGCTCGTGAGCTACAGCGTTGGCCACCTTCTGAGCTGCAGCCTGCTCCATCTCCCTGGTACGATCGAGCCGTTGAAACGCATTGCCTTCCTCTTCCTCAGCCTTGGCTAACTCCTCGTTGGCAACGTCGAGTGCAGCGGCTTCCGCCAAAGCTGCGAGAGTTACACCATGGCAGTACTTCCGATCTGCCTCGGCATAATCAGCCTCGATCAGCTCAGCTTCCTTGAGCTTTCCATCAATCTCACGAACCAGGGCTGACACATCCTGGAAGGTCTGAAGCACCTCACGGAATCGCTTGACGTTGGTCGGGCGGGCTTCCAGCACCTGATTGCGCACGATGTCGTCAACGCTCTTGTCGAACTTCATGCGCAGGCCAAATCGGAAAGACTGCCTGAAAGCATCCAGGCTGGCGGCTCCCCGCGAGCCACGCAGCGCAAACAGCATCGCGCTGATGAACCGGTCGGAATCGTGGAAGAGCACCTCTTCGTCCCTGCCGGCACGGTGTTGCAGGCTCTGGCGGAACGTGTTCCAACTGCGCGGCCGCTCCATGCCGTCTGCGCTTTCGAGGTGGTCGTTCAAGGTCAGCGCGATCGGGGTAATGTAGCGGCCCAGCACCTCATGCTTGTCGCGGTCGCTGCTGGCAGCAATGCACACCCCAGTTGAGATGTACTCTTTGGTGACCGTGTCATACCAGACCAGGGTCACATAGGACGTGGCGTTTTGGCGCACCCGAGCGTCCGGTGAGTCACCGTACTGACCCAGGCAGTAGCTGCGAATGGAGCGCGTGTTTTGCCCACCCTCGTCGGCCTGCGCGTTGAACGAGACGCCTGATCTGCCGCGGCTCTGGTTGGCGCCCAGCATGACGATCTGCACGGCATCCAGAAGCGAGGACTTGCCGCTGCCATTGGCCCCGAAGACGCCGGTGAACTGCCCAATGCTCACCTCCCTCTTCTCGTAGAGGAAGAACTGAACCAGGTGAATCTTGATCAGCAGTTTCATCAGGCTTCACCTTCCTCATCTGGGTTGCCGTCAGCCGGCAATTGATCGGCGGCCATCGTGTTTTCGATATCAGCCGCTGGAGCAGAAAACTGAGCAAGCCGTTCGAGCGCGGCCTCACCGAGAACATCGGCGATGCCCGGGCGAATGATCACGATGTAAGGCTGTTCGCTTTGGTACCCATCACGCGCCAATGGCGAGGCGTCATCAACAGCAATGCGGGCAATGCCCCAGCGGCGCATCCACTGCATCAGCTCCTTGAGCTTGCCAGAGCTGGCAAGCTCGCGCCCGCCGGTGGCCTGCTTGTATTTCACTTCGAGCGTGACGAGATCGACTGCGACTTCCCCGTTTTCGTCGTGGTTGCCAGCTCGCGTTTCCTCATCGAAGATGATCCGCAGGACCAGGGCAAACAAGGTCTGATCCACTGTCACCGGAGTTGTCTTGGCGTGCAGCGGGATGGCACATGCGTAGCGCAGCTGGCTGTTGACCTTGAGGGTGATTCCAAACGGCTCAAGGGCTCGCTTGAACTCCTTTTGGTAGTCACGGATCAGGCCATAGGCCACCTTGCTGCCGCGGTCAGCTGCATAAAGGATTTGCTCAGAGATCAGCCGATAGGCTGCTGCCTCAAAGTCCTCTTCGAGGACTGCATTGCCCGTGGTCTCGGCGGCACTTGTCCAGAAACTCATCCCTTTGCTCCCTCAGTATTTCTGCGTGTGCTCACGATGTCGAAGGGCATGTGAGTGATGCCTGCGCCCGCCAGCTCTTCATCGTCGGTTCTAACCGTCGTGAAGCCACTGCTCATCGTCTTTGCATTCATTTTGAGCAATGGGCTGTTCGAGTCATTCGCGCTGGCAATCGTGAGCAAGACCTGAAGTGCACGCACCGCCTCGATGCTGTCGGCGGGCAGTGCTGTGCTGGGGATCGACTTTGAGCCGCCCAGGTGATCACGCACGAAGGCTGCTAGCTTGGGCATGTTCACATTGCGCCGGTCGCGCGCCAGAAGGTGCAATCGGCTTCTGGCCTCCTGCTCTGCAGACATCACCTGCTTGCGCAGCTCTCCCGGATCGGCACGCTGAGACGAGACCCTCGGCTTTGCCAGCCGCTCAGGGCCGATCATCTCCGAGGGCGCACAGGGCAAGACCTCGGCCGCTGCAGCGCCATGTTTGATGACGGAGTCGATGGCGTGGCCGACCAGCTCATCGAGCGGTCGTGTGCCCCGCAAGCGGTAATCGAGGAACGCCAGGGCCAGCTTGTTGGCCTTGCGGATCTCGTCATCGAGTCGGTCGAGGTATTCGTCGATTCGACGCAGGTCCTCGATCTTTCCGATGTCCCTTTGGAACAGCGCCTCGGCACGCTTGGGGTCATCGTTGGCCTGCTTTTGCCGGTACCAGGTGATCAGGCGATCTCGAATCTCAGGGGTCTGCTGGATCTGAAGGATGACCTTGAGGATCTCCTGGCGGCGAGACAGGGGGTGCTCACGGGTGCGCAGTTCCTTGTAGTCACCGATGAACATGCGCTCGATGTAGTCGCTGAAGAAGCGCCGCACGAACTCGCCAGTGGCGTCCACGTCTCCCAGCTCGCGCATCAGGTCACGGACGTTGGTGCCTGCAATGCGCACATGCTCCAGCAAGGCTCGGGTTTGCTTGGCCGCCTCCTGAAGCGATGCGCCGTCTGTGGCTTCATCAAGCAAGAGCTTGACGTTGACCTCGATGCTTCGGATCTTGCCGGAGACGAAGACGGGGCCTGTCTGGGCGAACTCCAGCAGCCGATTCATGAACTGAGCGACAGCCGGCGGCATGGTCACCATTTCGCGCACACCGACACGGTCAACGCGCAGCCAACCGGCATCGCGCAAGCGGTTGAAGACAGCGATCGCGCGGATGGCCAGAGGGGTGGCAGACGTGACGTCTTTCAGCTCGTCCTCGGTGCTCCACTCCTGAAACTGCAGCTCATCGGCGATGTCTCCGGTGATGTCTCTGGATGGAAAGCCATGGCTGGGGGGTAGCTCTGCCTCTGGGCCGAAGCGTTTGGCAAACAGCGCGCAGAGCAGGCTCCAATACTGGAAGCGGTTCTGCGATGCCAGGGGGCCAAAGAGCCGGTCTGGCAACGACTTGAACAGAGGCGGATATCGCTCCTGGGTTCGAGCCAGGCTCAGCTGGTCTGTGATGGGGTTGGTGCTGCTCATGGTGCTCAGCCTTGGAACAGCCACTGACGGCATTCATCCATGTTCTCGATGGCCAACTGATAGTCCGGTGGCCGTTGAACACTGACGTCCGTGGCGGCGCGGATCTCCTGTACCAAGTAGTTCAGCAGGGCTGCCCGGCATTTTTCGACTCGGGCCGCTGTTCCGTTGAAGTATTCGTTGCGCACAACCAGCTGCTGGGCCTCGCTCAACTTGGGATGGGCGACGATGCGCACGTCCACGAATGTTGACCAGGCCTGATCGCCGCTGGGGGCAGCTGTGCTAGGGTCGGTCAGCAGCTTGACCTTGCTCATGCGACCCAGGACGAAGTCACGGAAATCCTGCTTCTCTACGCAGTAGCCGCGGACGTGCCACCGTCGGCCGGTCTTCACTAGGCAGTGCGGCTCCACAGTTCGTTCATGTGGCTCGGGATTGCCCATCGAGCAGTATGAGAACTTCACCCGAACCCTGTCTGCGATGGCTAGGTTGATGCGCGAGAAGGTGTGCGGTGAGGTGTGCGTGAAGCTCCAGTCGGTTGACAACTGCCCGCCGCCTTCTTCAGACAGGTACGGGGCAAGCATCAGCGCTACGGGTTGGTCTCCGGCCGCTCGCTCGGCGGCCACGTAGGCAGCGTGAGTGGCCACATACGCCTTGAGCTTGGGATCCCAGGCGGTCCATGTCGGGAAGGACTCGCGGAAATCGCGCAGCCATTCGCTTGCCCGGATCGGGCTCATGTCAAACCCGGCGATCAGGCGTGCACGACTGACACGCCCTTCCCAAAGAAGGATTCGACCGACACGAATTTCCCGTTCTTGACGCGATCCAAGGACCATGGGGCTCAGCTAGTATGTTAATTGTAGAATGGTATGGTTTTACATATGATATGTCAAAACATATCATCAAGCCAGGAGTCGCCGATCATCACCGGCCTGCCGACCGCCCACGGCCCCCCTGAATCGACCTAGATTCTCTAGGCACTTTTGAGCCGTCCGGATTGAGCGACCGCTTGCTGGCCGTTTGCGTAGTTGGGCTGTTGTGGGCGGCGGACCGCAACCGCTGTGGAGCTGGCGACCGTGTTGGCTGCTCCAGGCTGGGAGCGGCCAGCCGCCAATGACAGTTTTAAGGCGAGCCGGAGCCGTACTCTCGACAAAGAAGATTCCCCCCCTCGACAAGCGACTGCCAAGACAAGGTCCGACTACCGTAGCATATGGCTACCTGAACGAGGTCAAAAACTCAGGAGAACGAGTTGCTAAAGGTCGAATTGCGCCACTTTGAGCGTGCGGCGCGTGATGTAGCGAAACATGGCGACAACGATACGCTGCCGTTTGACATAGACGTCCGGTTTTGTGGCGATCGTGCTCAAGAACTAGCCTCAATCGCTTACGGCTTTTTTTCCGAACTTCGCGACAGCCCTGCGAGCAAAGACAACCACGAACGCATCGCTGAGATTCACGTTCACAGCGAGCGTTTGCTTTCGCCCGCCGGCCCCTCGGGCTTCCGGGTGATAACCAAGATTCATCTCTTCTGGAATATTTACCTGAATGGCCTCGCAATTGCAATTGCTGAAGCGCTAGAGCCTCAACGCTCCCCTGCTGCTTGTTCTTACCGCTTCCTGCCTGATGGTGGCGATCAACTATTCGACGAGGGGAAGTCTTGGCGGGCGTACAAAGAAGCGACGGTGGCTCAGGCTGCAATTGCAGGAGACGCCGCCATCGTAGTGCAGACGGACATTTCGAGCTTCTACGAGCACGTCTCACATCACTACATCGAAAACATCATTATGTCCATGGGTGGGGACGCTGCGGCAGTTGCCAGGCAAGTTAATGCGCTTCTGAGCAAGCTGTTTGCTGGTCGCTCATTCGGCCTTCCGGTCGGCGGCCAAGGAGCTCGCGTTCTGGCGGAGCTGCTCCTCAACCAGCTTGACGCAGCGCTCACGGTAAGAGGCGTTTGGTGGAGCCGCTATGTGGATGACTACGTCCTGATCGCTGCGAACACAGCTGAGGCCTATAAGGCACTTGGCACCCTTGGCCACTCCTTGATGGACTACGGGCTGAGCTTGAACAAGTCGAAGACGGTATTTTTGACTTCCAAGCACTATCAGGACTACGTGAAGTCTCAGCTGGGTGATGATGACGCCGAAGCTGCGAAGCTGCGACGCATTGATCTCAAGTTCGACCCCTATTCAGACAGCCCTAGGGAAGACTATGACGCCTTGGTGGAAAGCGTGGAATCACTTGAGGTGCATCGGCTTCTGAATCGTGAGCTCGAGAAGGCATTGCCGGACTCCTTCTTGGTCACACAGATCGGGAGAACTATCAGGCTCCACGAGCCTCACGTGACTCTAGAACTGGCTGAGACCTTGCTCAAGGAACAGAACCTCCATGCCTTCAGGTCATCGTTCTCGACAATCATGCGTGGGATTGCGAATGTCCGGGGTGATAGCAGATTCGTTTCTATTCATGAGGCACTGGACCAACTGCTGGATGCGGTCCCACTGCATTCAGCCCACATCCTGACGGCAGACACCAGCCTTCTGCACTACTTGCGCTGCCTACGTTTTCGAAGCACACCCAATCGAGCTTACTTCATCCGTAACTTGTTTGATTCCTCGCAACTGGATACCGTACGTCGGGCGTGCATCGATTGCTGGCGAGGTTGGCGGGACAGAGGCGCCTTCAACCATTTGCGCAATCGTTGGCAGCAGCTGAGCCCCGAGTGCCAGCGGCTGTATTGGCTCGCTTCCTTTGCGTTCGACGACGAGGGAGACAAAGCCCGGCAGCAAGCTAGGCGCGCTGCAAAGCAATCTTGGATGCTGGGGGTTGAACTTCCCTTTGATGAAGAGAAGGACAAGCAGAAGCTGAGCCAAATGCCCCGAGGATCAGAGCCGCGCTTCGCGCCGTTATTCATGAAGTGGTCGGAGGGAGTGACAGGTGCAGTTTGATCCTCGCACCGTTGCCCGCGAAATACCGGGCGTTCTTGATGAGGTGTTTCCTCAGCTCACTCCAAGCGTGGTTGCTCGCTTTAACAACACTGCTTCCACTGTGGCTGTGGCGCCTTTGGCAGACGACCTTCTTCAACAGTCGACAGTGCAACGGGCCATCTTGTTCGAGCTCGGGTGCGTGGTTGGAGAGCGTTTCCTCAAAGGCGCCGCCGCCGTGGATTGGCCAGACTGTATTGATGAGACCGTGCAGCGTCAGAGGAAGTATTTTGATGTTGAGTTGCCGGTCAATCTGACGTTGGAAGACCAAATTCTCGCCGAGACAGTTGGCCGCAATCTGGCTGGGATTCTCGGCCAGATCACCGCTGCTGAGGGCGCGCCCGTCGTGGTTGGTCCACGTATTCCAGGACTCGAATGGATAGCCAGCGGTAAGGGCGATTTCTCCGTGGGGCGGACTCTGATAGAAGTGAAGTGCACGTCTAAGCGATTCTCATCTGCAGACTACCGCCAGGTTGCCATCTACTGGCTATTAAGCTTCGCGGCCGCCGTCGAGGGGCGCGGTGCTGAGTGGACTGAACTGATGCTGCTTAATCCACGTAGTGGCGAAAAGGTATGCATGAAGATTGACGCGTTGCTCGCTGTGATCAGTGGTGGCCGCACGAAGGTGGATATCCTTCAGTTGTTCCAAGGTCTGGTTGGGTCGCGACTCACACGTTAGCCGAGAGCATAAAGGCGCTCACCCACGCCCCCCCTGCGCACACCGCTCAACTTTCGTTGAACGACTACTTTCTAGCGTCGAGTTCCGCAGGACAAATGGCAGAACCCGCTGCAGAACAGCGATCTACCAAACAAAGGCAGATTTAAGCCAAGCTGAGTCGTTTGCATTTGAATGCCTTGGCGATGTCGAAATCGCACAAAGGTCTCTCCCGCGTTTCGTATGAGATTTTCCAAATTAAAGACCCATGGCCGCAACCATCCTCGTATGGTGATTGCTGTCAACCTGCTCGATCAAATCTAAAAGGTCGCGAAGGATCGTTGGGGCCTCAGCCAATGCCGACGTTTCGTCATGTCCTTCACTTACCTGCTCGGCATGGGAGTGGGTATCAACAAAACGAAGCAACCGAGTCTTTCTTGGCTCGGCGAAGTCCACCTCTTGCAAGCGTGAGTGAAGAGAGCCTTTGTCCGGGACTTTGAAGACAAGGAAGGTCTCCAAGAGTCTTCGCGCGAGATTTGGTAGGTCGTAGTACACCGCCAAAGGTTGCCCGGCAGGTAGTGCCGAAGCCTCATGCACGCGCTTGAACAGGTAGTGGTACTCCGACTCATAGTCCCGCAAAAATGGGTCCAGAGACTCAATGCGCGAGCATCGCTGCCCACCCTCCGTTCGGGCCCTCAGCATATAAAAATGTGCTGGTAGAGCACGACGGTTGACCCCTCTGTTCAAGAACTGAAACCAATTTCGAACTTGTCGAAAAAAGGTGAAGTTGTGCGTGAACACAAACAGTTGATTGGCCTCTTTGAGCTTTTCTTTGAGGAACCCGAAGGCTGAGTAGGTCGAGTTGGAGTCGAGACTAGTGATCGGGTCATCAATCACAACAATACCTGTCGCTAAGTCAAAGGTTCTGTCGCTGAGACTGCGCAGAAAGTGGAGGAATGCTATGGCGGTGCGTTCTCCTTCGCTAAGGTTTGTCGCAGGCTCGCCTCGACGCATGAGCCGATAACCTGTCTTTTCTGCCGCTACCTGAATCTCATCATGGCCGAGATACGCAATCAGATCGGCGTTTAGCATTTCTGCTGCGGGTCTATGTTGAAGAATGTCTGCTTCCAGCTCTCTAATTTTGTCTTGTGCATCTGCGAAGGCCTTGGCTGCGCTGGCTCGCAGGCTGACGGCAGCATCTCTTTCAGCAGACAGGAGATGCCACTCGTTCATAGATGTTGCAATCTCATGGTCATGCAAGCGTCGTCGTGCATCTCGGACTTCTTGGTCGAATGAGGCAGATCGATTGTTATGCTTTTTGATGATGGCCTGAAGCTTGGCGTAGCTTGTTTTACCCATGAACTCAGAGACGCTCCCACCTCCCGAGATCATTGCTGCGAGCAGCGTCTTCAAAAGTGACGGTTCCTGAGGTGTCATTGCGCCCCCGCCAAGAAGGAGATCATCCAGGGTCAGCGACTCAAACATACGGTTGGTCTTCACCTGGACGCAGCGTGCAAGTGTCAGAAGCCCTTGAACGACGTTTGACAGGCTACCTTTCAACAAGCCAAGCTCTCGAGCGTAGTCGGTATCAAGGTCCGTATAAAGCTGACTTGAAGCTGGAAAGCTAACGCGCTCCAATCGCAATGCGGCTTCTTGAATTCTCTCTTTGACTGCATGAACCTGCCGCTCGAAGTCCTTGAACCTGTCGTTGAAGTGAGCCTCCAGTTCACGCAATCGCGACGCTTGCAGTGGCTGCCGACAAAATCTGCAGGTTGATGCGTCGCCCTCCTTTGTATGCAATTCAAGCCCATGCTTCACCCAGTCGGCTACCATAGGTGCATCAAGCAAATCCTGCACGACAGACGCAGTCACGGTCTGCTGTAGAAGCTCTTGCACCTCAGCACGAAGGGCCAGCAGGTCAGGGAAGGGAACTTGCGGCAGCGATAGGGCATCCTTGGCTACGGCTCCCTTCAGCTCAACAAGACGACTCCGCTCCTCATCGAGCAACGAGACATCACCCGCCTCCAGCGCAGCAGTCACGAAGTTGCGATAGTCGCCTGCGTTGTAGTTGTTATAGGCACCGCCAGGAGCAAGAAGTAGGTTCTTTATCTCTCTTGCTTTGTTCGATTCAAAAGTGCCAATCTTCTTTTCGCACTCATTTGCTGCAGCATCCGACGCGTTTGAAGTTTCACGCAGCGCGTCCAATTGGTGCTTCAACGCTTCAACCTGACGTTGCAACTCGACGCTGTCCTCACCAAAGACAAACACCGGGGGAAGATGCGCGCTGCCAGGTGTTTCGAACACGCTCCTGGAAACAGAATCTCGGTTGAATACCCGCACCTCCGGCAATGCCGCGTCTGCAAGCTGAGCTCCGCGGATGGCGTTGCCGTCGAGCTCAAAGGTCACTTCGCCATCCAGGTCAGCGGTCTTCAACTGCAGTGCACGCAATATGTTCGAAAGCGTCGTCTTGCCGCTACCGTTCCAGCCGTAGATCAAGTTAAATCGGCCAAAGGGCTCCAACTCCGCGGGCCAGACGAAGTGGTCAAAGATGCGATGCCCACGAATCCTACTGATGCGGTCGATTTTCATTTTTCTTTCCTGCGTATATGCAGAACCTTGGATCCCTGAGACCTCGGAATTTGTATGAAGGCTTGGCTAACCGAGATGATCCGATCTGCAGTGATGGCTCGAACTTGTGTGATCAGTTAGCCGTTCGAATGATCTGGCTACCCGGGGTTGGTCAAGCAGTCCTGCGTTCAGATGTTTGCTCATTGGGCAAGGCAGATTCCATCGAACGAACTGAAGATTCAAAATCCAGTGCACTGCTGTTTCGGGACAAGTTCAGTACCGCGTTGAGTCCGGTGCTGCTGGACAGGAGAACCTCGTCATACAAGCAAACAGGCATCTCGCGGTTGTCCTTGAATCGTTTGTCCGGCCCGCCCTTTTTGTTCACGTAGCGCCAAGTGCGATCAACCACTTGTGCGTCTCTCGGTGGAGATCCATCTTCGATAAAGCGTGTCGATTTGACCGAGATCGAAAGAGACGCGTACGTCAGGGCGCCAACGCCAGAGGGAGAGAACACAAACAGCCTATCTGGAAAGAAGTAAAGCTTCTGCTTGCCCATTTCAATGCAGTAGACCGCAACGTTGGTCTTGACGTAGGTGGGCTCCTGGATCGAGATGCGGCAGTCCTTCCGTGTCACCAAGCTCCCAGCGCCGGCGTGGTACTTTGAGTCGTGGACCTTGCCTTGGGAGTCGATGTACCACGCAGCCGCACAGTCGGCCATCTTCTTGAGGCCGTCGAGCATCGATGCATATTTAGGTTCGAGCGACTCGTCTAGCTCATAGAACAAGACCGTGGACTTCTTCAGTCTGTCCCACGTCCATACGGCATAAGTCAGTGGCGCCCCGATCAGTAGCGCTGGCCACAACAGCCAACTCCACGCGGCGTTCGTGAGTACCACAAGCAATGCGATTCCCACGACTCCAGCGCAGAACTTCAGGTAGGCTGGTCTAGCGTGCTTTCTGTTGATCTCTTCAAGCAGCTCTTTCGAAGATGAGTCTGTCACCTCGGTTGAGTCTGCCGAGACGATCTGCTCCAACGGTGCATGCGTTCCCGCAGGAATGATGGGATCGGACCTGCCCGAGGATGAACCTCGCGGTGCCGTTGGTCTGCTGCTGGCGGGTGATGAAGAGGGGATCGTCGCGCGGTAATAAATGCCGCCTCGCCCCATGTGGACGTAGTTTCCCCTTGGCCCTGTTCCTACGCGGAAGCCTTTGATGCCTGCGGATACCCCCACGCCTGACTTGGACAGGTTGAACCGTAGGGGCCCGACCTGGATGCTCTTTCTTAGATAGATGGCCATGCTGTGTTTCTTCCCTGTTTTGTTGCGTCAACGAAGCGCTACTGCTGCCGTCCTTTGGCAACGGGCGTTGCGGTCCTGGTTCCGGTGCGCTCATCGGCTGCGGCTTCAACGACGCGTAAGGGAACCGCGCCGACAGGCAGGGCCTTCTCAATCACGAGCTCATCGCCATTGACACGCAGTTCAGCCTGCAGCTTTGTGAAGTCCTGGCACCATCGGGACTCGGCGTCAAGGTCGCGCGTCATATCTCTCGATGCGGAGAGCGCAACCGCCCGAACTTGAAGCCGTTCGTTGGCGGACCCGCCAGCGACTTCTATGCCGTAACCAGGCATGTCTGGCTTTTTGATAACCAAGCGGCCATCCTGAGCCAGTGTGGTCGACATGCCCTCTTGTACCGAGTAGCCCAACTTGGCCAATCCCTGAAGAACAGCCTGCCTGCGAGCAAGTGCGGCTTTGGATCGCAAAGCTTCAGAGAGTTCGCCTCGCCCCTCATCCACTAGCAAGCGAAGGGATTCCACGGATCTCTCTTGGGCAGCTTGATCAACCTTCGCCTGCCAACTTGCCACGTCGATTCCGGCCGTTGTCAACTCGGCGGTAAGCAATTGCAGCTCGCTGATGGCCTGGTTGAGAGCAATGATGGCTGCCTTTGCATCGCGGGCATTGATGAGCAGGCTGTCCATGCGCATGGCGTACTGAGTCGAGTCACCGCTTTGCATCAGAGATGTCAGTTGTGCATTCAAATTCTCCGACGTGCTGACATCTCCCAACAGGGCCAGCTCAGTGACCGCCTTAAGCAGAGCCTCCTGGCGTGGGTCAACCTTGATCTGTTTGGCCTTCCACTGCTCCAAGGTTTGAGTGGCTTCACCAGCGCGTAGACGGTCGGCAAGTTGCCGCTGTGCTTCTGTCAGCTGCTTGTCTTCTCGATCTGAGAGCAGCTGAATCCCTCTGGCCAATAGCTGATCAATTGCCGCGATGGCTAGGCTCCCCGCCGCTGCGCTTTCTAGCTCGGCGATCAGGCCGGCGTCGATACCGGTCTTTGCACGCAAGGCTTTAGCCAATGCCTTGGCGTTCTGCCGACCAGACACATCTCTGGCGCGCTCTCTTGCTTTGGCTTCAATGGCTGCCTGACGTCGCGTCTCAACATCGGATTGCAGAAATCCGATCTCGTCGCTTGCCCCTTTAGTGAACGCCTGGAACTGATCCGCGCGGAACAGCGCTTCCAGTGCGCCTCGTCGGGACATGGCCTTGGTCAGGTCCTGCTCGGTCATCTGCCCAAACTGACCACATTGGCGCCTCCACTCGTCCAGCGCCTGATCCAATCGAGCCAGCAAGGACTCGCCCAGGGCCACCAACTCCTCCCTGGTCACCACCCGTACAACTTTGGGGCCACTCATGCCGCAACCTCCGAACGCAGTGCTGCTTGGATGGCGTCCGCAAGTCGCCGACGCTCTTCCTCACCGTCGTGATACCAGCCATGGGACGAAACCCGATGCACAACGGGAATGGCCCGCCCCAAGACCTTGCGGCGCCACACCTCTCTGGCCCGAGCGCGAGCGAGGAGGGCATGTCTTGGGGCATCGCATTCGATGCCGATGGCAAATAATCCTGTGTCTGGATGCTCTACCGCGTAGTCCAAACCGAAGGCATCGTCTTCCTCTGACGCTTTGATGCTCAGATTCAAAGAGCGCAGGAACTCTCCCACTGCATCAAAGAAGCCATCGTCAGACCGCTGGCGCTTCTGAGATGCGGTAGCTTCTCTGGAGATGGTGAGCCTTGAAAGTAGCGTCCGCGCCGAGCTGAATTCACCGCCAGACACCGCCCGTGCGTACTCCATGTACCCCTGAAGGAAATCACGAGGCGTAGCCGGTGGGCGTCTGGTGGTCAAGATGTCGGAAATGTCTGAGATCGGCATGGAGGTGACCATGACGATCTTTTTCCGAGATCGGGTGACGGCAACATTCAGTCGGCGTTCTCCACCCTTTTGACCCAGCACCCCAAAGTTCCGTCTGAACGTGCCTTGCTGGTTTCGTCCAAACGTCGATGAGAAGATGATGACGTCGCGCTCATCGCCCTGTACGTTCTCAACGTTCTTGACGAACACACCCATGTCTTCGCCGTCTTCATTGCGCTCGCTCTCTAGGCGATAGGCCTCACGGAACTCGGGATCTTGTTCTGCGCGCAGCTCAAGCGCCTCTTCAATCAGGTCAGCCTGCTTCCGGTTGAATGTGACGACCCCAACGGATGGGCGCTGCGCATAGGGCGCCTTCCACATATCCGAGAGCAAATCCACCACTTTGTTAGCTTCTTCGGGATTGGTTTGATCTTGGTAGACACCATCGACTCGAACCATCTCGATAGGCTTTGCCCGCAGAACTGTGGAGTCTGGGTGCCGAACCGGGACGCTCAAGTCATTGCCATAGAAAGCAGCGTTTGAGTAGTTGATGAGCTCTCGGTATGCTGATCTGTAGTGAATCTGGAGGCGAGCATTGGGCAAGCAGGTGCGGGCAAGCTGCAGAAGATCTGGGCAGTCCTTGATCTCTCTGCGGTTCCAGGTCTCGTCAAAGCTTTCGCGTTCGTCCTCTGTGGCATCTTCGTCCGGCATTTCGCCATCAAACGCTTGAGCCTCATCGCTCTCGATCTTGCTGGAGAAGAACGCCGTCGGGGGCATTTGCTTCTCGTCGCCGCTCACGATGGTCACCCGTGCTCGGAACAAGGATGGCAGCGCAAACTCGACAGGCATCTGAGATGCCTCGTCATAGATGACTTTGTCAAACAGTGCCGCTTTGAGCGGCAGCACGCGGCTGGCAACATCCGGATTCATCAGCCAGATTGGGCGGAGCTTCATCAGCCCAAGGCTGCTCCCCATATCGATGAACTCTCGAAGACGTCGCGCGCGTTGGCCCGTCAGGCGCGTGATGTCCTCCCAAGCCTTCAGTGGCTTGATGGCTCCTGGTTCGAAGTCGTCCTTCAGCAGCTCTCGGTTGAGCGCACGCATCTCAAGATCAAGGGCCTCTAAGCTCGCGATCTTGCTTTCGAGCTCGTGTCGCTCGAAAGCTAGTTCTGGCGTGGACTGCTCGAAGGTGTTTTTCCAGCCCAGTCGGGCTTCTCTGTTGATGATCCTTCGCGTCAGCTCTTCAAGCTCATACGCCGGGACAGCCTCAAGCAGGGTCTCTCTGGACCGCATGGCGGCGAACACGGACGTGGCCAGTGGGCTGAGCCGTTGCGCTCGACCTCGGAACTGCTGGTACGCAGAAAGGGACGGCAACGCAGCATCAATTGAGTGGACGCTTCTCGCGTTGATCTCATTGGCCGCAATGGCCCGTGAGCATGTCTCCACCCATTCTGGTTGCATCCAGCTCGCGAGCGTCTTGAGTGCCTTTTGGCTCGCTGATCGAACTTCAAAGCGGGCAAACGCGGCGTCGAATTCGGCAAAGAGCTTCAGGATTGCATCTTTGGCTCCCTTCGCGGCAGCCTCGTCCATGCGGTCGGGCCAGGGCGCGCTTGCCAGGTTGGACGCCTGCACCGAGGTTTTTGTCACGCGCTCCAGCGTCTGCGTCAAGGTGGTCAACAGTGTCAATCCTGCATCTGCCTCGAGCTCAGGCAGTTTGAGTTGACCATGGATCTCGGCGATCCGAGCCCGCAGGGGGCGCCATTTCAGCTCAAGTGCCGCAGCAGATACCAGCGTTTCGAGGCGTTGTGGTGTCCCGGCATTACCCAACTGCTTGAGGAACTGAACGACTTGCCTCTTTCTGAGCGCTTTGAACGGATTGAGCTTGCCAAGCATCCCGCTGGGTGTGATGGCCTCCGTGGCGAGATTCTTCAACTTGATGAGCAGGACTACTTCAACCTTCGTCAACGCTGGCGACAGATGCACGTCGTGATCTGCAGATCGGCATGAAGTCAGTTCATCTCGGAGGGCAGACAGCTCAGCAATCAAGCGGTCGCCAGGCCTATCCGCGTTCCGGAACAAGGGCAGCCACCTGGCCAACATCAGTCTCTGCTCGTCAGGCAGATCCAAAAAATCATGCCCATGGGCAGCCAGCCAGGTGCGATGTGGCGAAGGGTCGTCTACTTCAAAGCTGCTTGACCGGGTCATCAGCACATCGGCCCGCAGTGCTTCGCATTGCACAAAGTGCTTGAAGGCCTCGGTGAAGTCATTCAGCGTGGCTTCATCCGGGGTGAAAGGCAAGAGCTGGGCCAGCGCACTTCCCTCATATTTCGCAGGCAACCAATGGCGCACCAAAGGTGCAACCTCCTCCTCCAATGAGGCCAAGTCGCCGATGTTGACCCGATCCAGAAGTGGGCGAAGCGCTGGGATATCGAGTGGCGGCGTGGGCTCTTCCAGGCGAATCAGTTCACTCAGCACTGTTCGGTAGCTGGTGCCGATTCGATCATCAACATGGTGAAGCGCCTCGTGATGTCGATCGATGGCACCCTCAAGCGCATCAATTCGTGCGGCAGTGGCCTCTCGCTTTCGCCGAACCGCTGATGCTGGGTCCGTGTTGCGGCGAGCCAGCTCTTCGAGTTGCTCTCTCACCATGCGAATAATGGGCATCCGATCGCGGTTGACGTCATTGACCATGACGATGCGTTGCCCAAGCCCTTCAGCAATGAGCCGCTTGCACACCACTTCGAGCGCCGCGTGTTTTTGACAGACGATCAGCAGGCTTTGCCGTTGGCCAATGGCGTCGCAAACCATGTTGACGATCGTTTGGCTCTTGCCTGTGCCTGGTGGACCTTCCACCAATAGACCTGGCGCTTCGCGACCGAGCATCACAGCATCTTCTTGCGATGGATCGCTGTGAACGGTGAAGAAGCGATCGACCTCTCTCGCAGCCTTTGCCTCTTTGGCTTCGTCGGTGGACTTCGCGGTCAAGCGTAGTGCTGTCTCAAGGCCGGTCCCCGCAGGCGATCGCTCTTTCAGCGTACGAATGTCCTCACCGATAGCTTGGCCCATGAAAGTCACGTGGAACAAAACGGCGGAGCAGTCCAGCTCGCTGCTTCGAGGTGCCACCTGCGTCTTGGGGCCAGGTAGTTGACCAAGCGTGCGGGATCGTGGCGTTGCAAGGGTGCCAAACGCATCGATCACGTCGGCAGCCGTTAGGGCAGATCGACCGAGAACCTCTACCGCTGCCTGCTGCCAGGCCTTTGCCGCCTCAGGCCCCAAGATGGCGTCAAGCGCTGGGTTAATCCGAACCTCCTCGCGATCATTGTCAAAGCTCAGTGTCGCGTTCCCTCTTGTCCCCACCTCATGATGTAGGCGAACCGGCCATAGCAATACCGGTGCGATCCGTGTGGTGGAGCTGGCTCGGCCGTCTTTGGTCAGGACAAATGGGAATCCCAGGTAAAGACCATCTATCCCTGTGTCGCGCTTGTAGAGCTGGTTGTGGCGCTCCAGGCTTTGGAGCCTGTAGCCAGTTGAACTGTCAGGCCTATCCAGTGCTGCTGGATCAAGCGTGATAGAGCGTTCGCCGCGCTGAATCAAGTGATTGAGCAGGGCGTTGGCATCGAGGCGGCTTGTTTGAAGCTCTGATAAGTCAACGCGCGGTGAACTTCTTGCGATGGTCATCCGCACCAGTGGCCCCCGCAGAACTGCGCTCACCACTTTCTTCTCAAAGAAATCCAGGATCTGAGAGATGTACTGCTGTTTCTGAGGCTCCTGCCATTCCTCCTGCGGAATCGACAGCAACACCAGCGCTTTTGATAGAGGCAGTCGCTTCTCTAGCCTGAACTGGTCAGCCCATTCATTCAGCAGCCCAAAGGCACATTTGGCGAAGCCCTCAATGCGTTCCGCGACCGCCTGCAATATCTCGCCGCGCGGCCATTGGATGACGTCCTGTGCGCCGGCTTCGTCAAACACCAAGATGCCAGCCTGTTGGGCCAGGCTCTTGGCTTCATTGACGATGGCATCACAAGATCGGAACTGGCTGATTGCCGCGCTCAGGACAACGATGAGGTCTTCTTCGCTGACATTGCGTCGCTCAAGCAGATTGAGCAAACCATGATGTTCTGAGTCAGGCAGGAACTTTCGCCGTTCTTCCCATTCAGCAGCAAGGCGCGCTCGTGAGGTGCTGAGGAGGTTGATGCGCAGCGTGTCTTCGTCGAGATCGATTGACAAGTTGTGGGCACGTGTCCGGACCGCGATGGCGCGAGACTTGAGTCTCAGCAGCCAGTTCTCCGCATCAAGTTCGGAGAGCAGGTCTGGCACGGCGCCAGACATCATGTCGTACCCTTCGATCGGATGGTCGAGCAGCCATTTCGGCGTGACGATGTCGCCTCGATAGATCGGAGGCATTTCTGGATTCAGGACTTTCAGCGCAACCAAGAGTCGACAGTCCTCGTCAATGGTGTCGATCTTGGTGATGCGGCGAAGACCCGCCAAGACCTGAGGTGGGAAGGCGGCGTCCTGTGCCCAGGTGGTGATGCTGCCCCTCGTTAGCTGGTCTTGAGCTTCCGCCCAATTGACGGCCTCGGCGGCGGCCAAGGCATAGGTCTGGGGTGAGTAGTACGAGACGCCACCCAGCGTAATGTGTGGTCCTCGGTGTTGATCTCCTCCGTGCGTCGCCAGAGGCGGGGCATAGGGGGCATTCCCGTCAAGCCAAGCCTGAACTTCCTGCCATTTCCATCGTTGATGTCGATCTCTTGCGAGCAGCCCTCTGAGCAGTACCTCTATGTCTGATGGCAGACCGGCAGGCAATGGGGCGCCGTTTGAGAGAACGTGGATGAGAAACGCATGCTGATTGATGCCCTCAAAACAAGCCCCTCGCGTGATCTGTTCCAAGAGGACGATGCCAAGGCTCCACCAGTCTGATGCCGCTGCAACGCCTCCCGCCACGGCCTCAGGTGCCATGTACCTGGTCACCTCCAGCGGAGAAACGATGTCCAGGTCGAATTCGGAAAGGCGCGCGGACCCGAAGCCTCCAATCACAAGGTCCAATGGATCGCGATTGCGGACGAGGAGGGTTCCTGGCCGGATATCTCTATGCCGAAGGCCAACCTCTGCCAATGCGTCCAGAGCCTTGCCGAGTTCATAGACAATTCTGCGAACCGATGCTGCGTCATCTGCGACGATGCCCAGATCCGCCAAGGTGCCACCAGTCAGCTCCTCCGCGACTTCAAAGGCTCGATCATTCCAGCGGCCAGTTGCGAGGATCTGTGGAACGTGCTCCAGCGATACGCGACGCAGTGCGTCGTACACGGCAGGATCAGGTTCGGCACCATGGTGGTATAGCGTCAGAACGCCTCTGCGACCAGAGTCTGCCTCTTCGACCAAGTAGCGATCTCGCAAGCCAACAGCGCTGCTGATCGACCGAAGCACTCGCCATCCCCCGATAACGGTTTCCTCCGTCTGTTCGGGCGTCGATTGCGTCGACGGCGAGATGGGCGTCTCTGTCTGAGCGGGATCCGCACCACAGATCGAACACATCAAGTCACCCGCTTCCATGCCATGGCCGTTGGTGCATGTGAGCTGAGGTGCTGTTTGTGGGGCTTGCGCAGGGATCACAGGCGCAGGACGCCAGCCGCTGGGACGAATGGAGACATCCAACAGGTTCCAGTCGCACCGATTGGCGCCAATCGTGCCTTCACAGAACATCTCCGTGAGGTTGCGCTCCGTTTGGCAGTTCGGGCAGAACCGAACAAGCGTCTTCTCGTTCATACAAGTCTCGGTGCTTCTGTGATGTGTGCCACATGGCCGTCCTCGCGCAGTAATGCCGCGAGGCGTGGCATGTCCCCCTTGCGTGGAATGCCGGCCAGCCACACGGTGCCTTCGTCGTCAAACATGACGTCCAGGCTTTTGTCGGAGTCGCTAAGGGGGCGATCGCATTGACTAAAGACGGCCTTGCCTAACTCGGTGAGGAAGTGCAGACGCTGGTTGTCGCTGCCTCGAAGATGCTTTGTTTGGTCTGCGTCTCTGACATACGGGTCAGTGATCAAAGCGTCGATCAACCCAGTACGCAACTCTGGGTACGCGTCAAGCTGCTCCAGCTCGTATCCGCTGTAGACGAGCACGTTGGCCTTGCTGTTGCGAGCCTTGAGCCGTTTGAGCAGGTCAAACAACCCCGCGGCTTGGTCGAACGGTTCTCCTCCGGAAATCGTGATGGCATCGCATTCGTCTATCCAGACATCCACGCGGCTCATGACGTCTTCCGGGAAGACGTCACCTTCACGAAATCGCCAGGTGTCTCTTGAAATGCACCCCTCACATCGGATCGAGCATCCCTGGAACCAGATGCCAATGCGTCGTCCAGGGCCCAGTGTTGTGACGGGGTAGTGGATCCGAGAAAGTGAGAGCTTCATGCTCCTTCCTCGATCAGTGTGATCTGCCCCTCGCCGATGGCGTCAACCCGAAGCCGTGCGCCTGTTTTGACGTCCAGGTCAAACAGTGCGCGGGAAAGCGGGTTCACCAAGTGGGCCTCCACTTGATTGCGGATGCCGCGTCCGCCATTGGACAGATCATTCAGACAGAGCGTGCGGAGGCTCTCTTTGGCCGCATCACAGATGCTGATCGTCAGCCCTTGAGACAGCAAATCGGCTGCAATGCTGGCAACCATTTGCTCGAATATCTGCAGGGCGACATCCTCCCTGATGAAGTCGAAGACGATGATGTTTTCGCCAATTCTGTTCAGAATTTCAGGGCGATTGAGGACCAGCTTGAAGTGCCGATCTATCTCTGACTCAACCCGATCTTTCACGACGGGGTATGGCTCTGACGACGAGACGTTGAGCACGCGTGCTCCGTCATCTGTGGCCTTGTAAATGCCCAGGTTTGACGTGAAGATGATGAGCGCTTCGGAGAAGTAGACCCGATCACCTCGACCAGAGGTCAGCAAGCCATCGTCAAGTATCTGGAGGAACTTATCCAATACTCTGGGGTGGGCCTTCTCGATTTCGTCAAAGAGCACCACGCTGAAAGGCTTTTCACGAATCGCATTGGTGAGCTCGCCACCGGCGTCATACCCGACGTAGCCAGGCGGAGCGCCGATCAAGCGTTGATCGGCGTGTTCCGCGCTGAACTCAGACATGTCGAAGCGGATGTATGCGCTCTCATCTCCGAACAGCAAGCTGGTCATCGTCTTGGCCAGCTCGGTTTTGCCCACGCCTGTCGGTCCGGCAAGAAAGGCAACGCCCCTGGGGCGTCCACCGCGTTTGCTACCCCCAACCCCAGTCATGGCGCGCTTGACGATGTCGAGCATGTGCGTGACAGCATCAGATTGACCTTTGACGCGCTGCCGGACAAACGCTTCCGCGTTCCTGATCTTTTCGCGGTCGATCTTCAGCCACGGATCTTCGGTGACGCCCACCTTGTATCGACGGACAGCGTCAGCAATCTTGTCTAAAGGGACGCCTTCCACTCTGGCCAGCAACGCAATGGCGTTCATGTCCAGCAGCAACATGCCTTCCGTGCCATCGACAAAGGCATCAACGGACTTGTGAACAAGTGCCTGATCTGCGTTCGCTGTGCTCGCTAGCGGCCGAAGGAGTGCCGAGGCTAGAGCTCTTCGCGCGCCGCCATCTGGACGCGAAATCGGGATATGCCGAATCCTGGGGTTACCAACCAGCAGCCAATCAGGCAGATCAGCTTCACGTTCGGTGATCCAAACGATGGAGTTGAAGTAGGGCTTGCGATCGGGGCCGGCAGGTCGGCTGCGGGCTTTGTGCGAAAGCATCAACGCCCTCGTGAACAGCTGCTGCTCGGCGCTGGTCAAATCCGATGGCCGAGCAATCAGCCGCGCAGCGAAGTCAACGATGAGCGCGATGGGCTCCCCTTGTCGCTCAACAAGCTGCTCCAAGACCGATGAGAGCATGTCGATGCCACCGGCAGCGTGGCCATTAGCGACAACGAGTCCAAGCTGGGTCAATACCGACTCAGCGGGGGCAGGGTCCTCCCCCGGTTGAGTGATGCAACTGAATCCGAGAATAGGTTCGTACAGGATCGCGTGGGCATACCCCGCTTGGCGAAAGCCGGCAGCAAGCAATTGTGGAAGTGGCTGTGCGGTCACCTGCCCAGGGGACACCTCCGCAATTTGCTGGTCTCTGACGTTGCCAGACAGGACGAACTGGCTTTTGAGAGGTAGGAACCTGTCCAGATCCTTTTGCCACCTTGGGCGCTCGTACGGGCGTACGGACTCCATCATCTACTCCCTACCGCTTGTAACATTTGACGTTAGCAGGAACCTACCACAAGTTGTGTGGTCATAAATAACGGCGGCATGAGGCAGGTAGTTTGACTACGTCGCTTCCTACTCCTAGGACAAGAACGTACCGCAGCTAAGCGCATCAGGGCCTAATCAGCCCGGACCTACTCTTGACTGGTGAACAGCAACTCTGCAGCGAACTCGGTCAGTCAGCGCCGCGCGTCGAGCGACCGGTCCTTGTCGCATCCCCGTCATCCGGTCTCCAGCCGCATCAACCTCTGACCGATCGGACTAACGCGTAGACCAGTCGTTTGACGACGCTACCCGCACTGGTGACTTCCGGGTGACCGCTATCGCGGCTACCATTGTCAATGCACGGATCAAGCCGAGACAGTCAGACCAAAACCAATCGGCCTCTGCGATTCCTGGGGCGGTTCAGGGCGACCTCTATCCCTCAGTTCACATGGAACTTCGGCTGCCACTTCTTACTCGCCAAACCGAGTTCTTCGGTCAGGGACTTTACCAACGCCTCGTCTCGACCTAGTACGAAACGCTGGCATTGCCTGGCGAAGTGCAGATTTGCCATCCGGAGGTAGTCGCGCCCAACGGCCTTGTATTCAAGGCCACCACTGTTGCCGAACATTTCAAGCGCGCAGGATTGGTGTAGCGGAAAGGCTATGAATGCATCAGGGCTACCAAAGCCAACCCCATAAATGGAAGGGGGCCGCGGAGTAACGGTGTTGAGGTAAACCGGCGCATCGGACGTGATAAACGACTGCTTCTCGTTGTCTCGATGGACCACTCGCCAATGCCGCACCGCAAAGTGGGGTGCAATCGCGAGTGCCATCTCGATGGCACGGCCTACGGCCCATTTCTCGTCGGTTTTGACAACAAACCCATCGGTCCGAGTCATCTGCACCATGAACTCGGCCTGCTTGCGCAACTCCTCATCCGACTCCTGTACGTATTTTTCGTCCGCACGCATACGCTCGAAAGTCTGGTCAATGTCGGAAAACAGCATCCTTGCTGCGTGCGTGACCATCTCGCCATTGAGGGCCTGAACAGAATTCACCATGTCCGGCGTTCGCGTGGCTGCCAAAGCAATGAACATTGAAAGGTCGCTCCGCTCATCTGCCGACAGGTCTGATTCAGCCGCTACAAGCTTGTCGATGACGGGCTTGGCCTTGCCTTCGTACTCCGACAGCAATGCCTCAATCTCATAGCGGCGCCGGCCTTCGGCATCTTCCATTGTGTAAAAGTGGCCGATGACCGCTGTGTTCACTGGCTGCTGGCGTCGAATCTCATTCCTATCCCGGTCGAACACTGCGACCAGGTCATCACGGGCGAAGCCCTGCTGATAGAAGCGCGGAAGAATGTGCTGCCGCTTCGGCCCAGTGAGCATGGGCGGTTGCACCTCAGCCGCTGCAGCTTGTGCCCGAGCCAGCGCATCGAGGTCTTCCGTCCGCGCTGGCTGAGCCGCTTCAAAGTCATCAGGCATGTGTACTGGTGGCAAGCCACCCCTCCCGGTCGTTGACAGCGTTAGCTGTATTTGCTTCCGATTCTCATACGGTTCAAGCCGACCCGCCGGAAATCTGAGGGAACGTCAGCGGTGACCGCATCAAGCCGAAGGTGTCCGTCGTGAAGCCACTGTCGCGGCGGGCGACAGCGTCATTCGCGCAGGCGCGATGCATGCGCACGACCTAGATCAGCCTTCGATAGGCAGCTCCCTTTGATTCTGGTGTTCTGCTAGGAGTCCTGCAAGAAAGTTGATTCGGTCCACTTGCGCATCCCAAAGCGAACCATCGGGCTGATCCAGAGCGCGCAGCAGAGATAAGCTACGACACGGCAAATCAACGACAAGGGCGACGAGGTAGTCACGCCTGAACAAGACTCACTGCATCGGTCACAGCGAGTGGGTGCGTAGGCGTTGCCTGCGCTGCTGACGTCACCGCTTTATAGAAGAACAAGGAGGGCAGACCATGGACCAATCCGCCTCGTACATCGAGCGATTCTTGCCAACCATTACCGCCACCAGCGCTCCTGCCGGACTGGACGAGCGGCTGCTGTTGGAGCGCCAGGGTGATTTGGCGGTCTACTACGCGCCCTTCGAGCATATCAACCCCGCAGCCCGTATGGCACTGGTCGGCATCACGCCGGGGCCGACCCAGATGGCCAATGCCATCGAACTGGCGCGGCAGGCGCTCCTGGCTGGCGCATCGCCCCTCGATGCCGTGAAGCAGGCCAAGGAGACGGCAGCATTCAGCGGCGAGCCTCTGAGAACGAACCTCGTGAAGCAGCTCAATCACTGGGGCGTCCCCCTATGGCTGGGAATCTCCAACGCCAGCGACCTCTTCGGCTCCGCAAAGGAGCTTGTGCACACGACGTCGCTGCTGCGATTTCCTGTATTCAAAGGCGGCAAGAAGTACGAAGGCACACCAAACATGCTGCGCCATCCCATGCTGCGACGATTCCTGCTCGAGTACTTCGCGCGAGAGGTCGAGCGGTTGCCGCAAGCTGTCTTTATCGCGCTGGGCCCGAAGGTCGCTGAGGTCTTCGAGGCGTTGGTTGATGAAGGCGTGATTCCGCGCGGTCGCGCGATCACCGGCATGCTTCATCCGTCGGGTGAGAACGGCTACCGGATCAAGTACTTGCTCGGTGACCGCGCCGGCGATTTGCCCTATCGTACGAACCCGCGACCCTACGACGATGGGCGGCTGGCATTTCGCCAGCTCTATCTGAGCCGCTAGGAGTACCAAACTTTTCGCTTTCAGCGCTCAGCGGCCACTCACGGCGAACGTATTCGAAGGACAGCTTCCGGAGGCCACCAACACTCGGTCGGAAAGCGCGGGTGACTCTCACCAGCCTCAAGCGGACTGCCTTGGCCAGAATCTTTTTCGCTTAGAAGAGCTTAGCTGCATAGTGCACTTTTTGACGATGTTCGCGCGCACCTCGTCGGCAAGTTGACACAGAGTTGATGAGCCCGGCAGGCTCATAAATTCGATCAATTTTTTGACACCCTGAGCTGTCGGGACTGAAACACGAGACCCGCCTAACCCATTGATTTGTTTAGGACCGGGTGTTGACACAGAGTTCAGCACACACAAGAGAAGGAATCTGAAAACATATTTTCGAACTTTGTGTCAATGTATCGAACTTCTGTCCGGCGAGGGCGAGAGCCCGTTGACCAAAGTTTCGAACTTGCATGACGGGCTTGAACAATTTGGGCGCGCAGCAATCAGGCAGGCGTACTCGGCCGAGTGCTTGTGACCGGGCAAGGCTGGGAGCAGCCGGTTACCACTCCTCGACCTCATCGCGATACGAGCACTGGGTTGAATGCCCGTCAGCGGTCATTCACCAGGGCCGGCGGCCGACCCTGAGCGGCCTCTCGAAATTCAAGGTAGCGGCCATTGCGCGACCAGTCTCCTGGCGCCTCATGCCGTAGTGGCCACACATCACCCTTGTTCGCTTTCTTCCTTGGGTACGAACACCATGCCAGTCTTGGTGTTGTGATCCATCAGACCGGCGTAGCGTCCCCATGCGATCATGGTCTGGAAAATTTTCTCCGGGTTGTCATAAGGCAGCGCAGCGGCGATGTCCTGGACGATGCGCTCCGAGTCAATCTCCTCATGCTCATTCAAAAGTGCCAAGATGATATGAAAGAGCCTGAGTTTGAAAACCTGCTCAGCGAAGATGGCCTTACGCCCTGCAGGATCCGACGCGATGAACTTGCGGCCCAACTCGGTGAACACGACCTCGTCCTTAGGTGTGTCAATGAACTCCAGGATCTCGGCGGCTTTGACAATGGCGATGGTCTCTCCGAATTCACGCCCGATCTCATCTGAGATGTCGTAGATATTGGAAAGCTCTGGCGCATCATGCAACAGGCTGAGCAAGCCCAGAATCTGCCCCACAGGCACCAGCGGGATCGACTCCATGCGCGAGCGCCCACGAGATATGGGTTGTCCTGGGACAGGTACTTCTGGCGGCAGGTCGGGCAGTGTCGTCGTCGTGATCGACTCATGGATCAGCTTGACCAGACGCTGAAACTCTGGGCTCTTACTGTCGCGTGGATAAGGCAATGGGTTCTCCAGCACCAGGCCCACACGCCCCGGCCTCGGGAAGAGCACCACAATGCGCGTGGCCATCTCGACCGCCTCTTCGATGTTGTGCGTGACCATGAAGATCGAGCTGAGATCGCCTCCTGGCGAGCGCCAAAGCGTCAGCAATTCCTGACGCAGGTTCTCAGCAGTCAGCACGTCCAGTGCACTGAACGCCTCATCAAGGCACAGCATCCTGGGACGAGAAACCAGCGCCCGGGCAATGCCCACGCGCTGCCGCATCCCACCCGACAACTCACGGGGATAAGCCGCATGGTAGTTGGCCAGGCCGATGATCTCGATGGCGCGGTCCACCGCCTCTTGCTTGTCTGCTCGGCTCATGTCGCGGGACATCAGGCCCACAGCCACGTTCTGCTCGACCGTCAGCCAGGGATAGAGGGCAAAGGTCTGGAACACGATGGACGCATCGGTGTTCACACCATGCAAGGGTGAGCCTTTATGCAGCGCCATGCCGGAGCTGGGCTTAATCAAGCCGGTGAGGCATCTCAGGATGGTCGATTTTCCTGAGCCCGACTGGCCCAGCAGCGCGACCAGCTCGCCATCACTCACGGCCAAATCGATGGGGTCAAGCACCTTGAGCTCATGGCCACCTTCGGTCAGATAAGACTTGGTGACGGCCTTGAGTTCGGCGATGGGTGTTTTCTTGTTGCCTGTGCTATTCATGTCAAACCTCTTTGGTCACCAAGGTCAATCCAGACGGAAGCGGCGTTCCGCGTAGCCGTACAAGCGTCGCCAGATGAACTTGTTCATCGTGACCACGAAGAGCGACATGACGCCGATGCTGACGATGATCATGGGGGTGTCGCCCGTCTTAGTCACGTCTGCGATGAATGCGCCAAGGCCATCGGCTTTCAGTGTCGTACTTCCCCAGGTAGCGGCTTCCGCCACGATGCTGGCGTTCCAGGCACCACCGGCCGCCGTGCAGGCACCGGTCACCCAATATGGAAAGATCGCCGGCAGGATCAAGGTCTTCCAACGCTGCCATCCTTTGAGGTTGTTGATGTCGGCAGCCTCCTTCAGATCATTGGGAATGGCCATGGCACCAGCTACCACATTGAACAGGATGTACCACTGCGTACCCATGGCAATCAACAGGATGCTGCCCCAGTTCATGGGTGTGTGCGTCGCCACAAACCAGCCCACCACCACCGGGAAGGTCATGTTGACGGGAAAGGATGCACCGATCTGGGCCAGCGGCTGTGCGAAGCGGGCCGCGCCTGGATGAAAGCCGATCCACACACCAATAGGTGTCCAGATCAATGTCGCAACGACCGTCATGGCCAACACGCGCAGCAAGGTCAACACCCCAAGCCAAATGACTTTGAGTAACAGCGGCAAGGTCAGTGCACCGTGCAGGATGGCAATTGCGGAGAACAACCCCGTGACCATCTGGTAAAGCAGCCACAGCCCGATGAGCGAACCCAGCGCCTGCCAGATGCGAAGCGACACCTCAGGTTTGACCCGCGCAGTTGAGATGCTGCTTTTAGCGGACCAGCGGTTGAATGCATCGCCCAGTGGCGTCCACACCCGCTCGTTGAGCCAGGTAAACAGCACGGTTCCTTGCAGCAAGTCGTATACCCAGGACGTGGGCGCGGCACTGGAGCCGGTCAGCTCGATCTTGAATCGGTCTGCCCAGGCCAGCATGGGCCGCCAAACCAATTGATCGCTGGCCAGAATCAGCACGAGCATGGCGATGACGGCAAGCAGGGCGGCCTGGTTATCGCCTCGTTCAATGGCTGAAGCCATGTAGGAGCCCAGGCCTGGCAATTTGATGTCCTTGTTCATGACGCTGATGGCTTCACTTTGCGCCACGAAGAACCAGCCGCCGCCGAAGGACATCATCGAGTTCCAGATGAGGCTGTGCACAGAGGCTGGTAACTCGACCACCCGAAACCGCTGCCAGCGTGACAAGCCGTAGTTGGTGGCCGCTTCCTGCATGTCATTGGGCACCGTGACCATCGAGTGGTAAAAGCCAAACGCCATGTTCCAGACCTGGCCTGTAAAGATGGCGAAGATGGACGCGCACTCCACGCCCAGCAAACTGCCGGGAAAGAGCGCCATGAACCCGGTGACCGTGGCCGACAAGAAGCCCAGCACGGGCACGGACTGCAGCACATCCAAGGCCGGCAGGATAACGGAGCGTGCCATGGCGTTCTTCGCAGCCAAGTAGCCCAGAGAAATCGCAAAGAACAAGGAGAAGGCAAAGGCGATCCACATGCGCAGCAGGGTTCTGCCCGCGTAGTAGGGGATCTGGCTCGTCGATGTGTCGAGCTCGGGCATCCTGGCAGGATCAAAGGACACCAACATGCCGTGCCCAAAGTGCATGACACTCCAGAGCAGCCCGAAGATGGCCAACAAGACGATGCCATCCACCCTGGTGAAGCTGGGCTGCACAGTCTCGACGACCAGTTGCGGAGAAGTGATCTTCATGGTCAGAACTCGGTATGAAAGCGCAGCGTGCCGACCGACACGGGACCGCGATCCGCGTTATAGGCGGGATTGAAAATCCGCTGCCAATCTAGTGTGATCCAGGCGGCCTTGCACAGACTCAGGTCATAAAAGCCCTCGACAATCGTCTCTGGCTTGTAGCGAAGGGCGCCATCGCCAATGAAAAAGCCGTAGCCGCCCTCAGCCAGATAGCGGCGGTGGGCCTGGGACAAACCGTTGCGCGCAAAAGCCAGGCCAACACTGTCCTGCCCTCGCCCCCACCCTTTTCCCTTGATCAAGGTTCCCGCAGACACAGAACGGTCGATTTCCGTGAAGGCATAGGTCTCGGTTGCACCGTCTGCCCAACTGCCGCGCGCAAACACGCCAATATCAGGTGTGATGGCCTGCTCCAGATTGAGCCCCAGACCGTACTTGACCTGATCGCCTGTGCGCACCGCGTTGATATCCGGGGCATCGCCAGTCTGTGCGGCCAGATTCAGTGCATCCTGGTAGCGCGACATCTTGGTTCGATTGCGAAACGCCAGCAGTCGAACCTTGCCGGGCTGCCCCTCGAATTCATGGGCGTGCTCCAACTCGATCTGGTCGCCGTAGTGCTTGAACAAGCGATCATCAAGGATCTGCTGGTTGGGCTCCTTGGGTTGGATGAAGCGCCCAACACGCACAACCCAGTCATCGAGGTAGCGCTCCAAGGTGATTCCCCATGAATAGCCTCTGGCATCGCCTGCGTAGTCAAAGGCGCCGTGGGTCATCACGCTCCAGTTGAGAAACTGGGTTCGTGGATCATGGTTGTAGGCATTGGCATCGAAGATATCGAGCACGGAGAGGTTGCCAGTTGTCAGCACCCATCTGCGCTTATCGACCATGCCCGCCAGTTGATTGGCAGCCGACTCCACAGCCTCTTGCTCACCACCGTCGCCCCAAGTCTGACGCAGGAAGGCGCGGGCACGGTAGATCTTGAGCGTCGGCCCCGAAGAGCGCGCCATTTCTCCATTGGTTAAGCCCCCCAGTCCCGTCAAATTGGAGAGCGGGACGCCTTGCGCAGCTTCGGGATCGACATAGAACTCGCCACCAGCCCAGGGGCGAAAGCCCAGGGCCACCGTGGCGGTAAAGGAGTAACTGCGCTCTTTGTCCGTCGACAGGCTGTTGGTGCCTGAGTAACTGGCCGACATGGGATTTTTTTGCTGCCAGACATAAGTCGACTGGAACTTGATGTTCCAGCTTTCTGGCTCAACGGTATCGGCTGCATGGCAGGTGCCAGCCCAAAACCATGCACACAAGACCACCCGACGCCCCAAGCTCAAACCGAGCTGGCGTTCATTCGTGAATTCAAAACGCATATCCGCTCCCCGACGCAAGCAGTGGACGCCGGTTGCGGCCCTCTTCGAGGTGAGGGCCTGTCAATCAGGATAGGGAGCGCGACGTTCAGCGCGATGGCGCCAAACAACTTGCTACCCGCCAAAACGGCAAGGTAGCAGCGAGATTTGACACCCGCTTTTACCTTGCCTGTGGTTTGTCGAAGCTCAATCGACGACTCGGTATGTCCACAGGAGAGGCCCCAAAAGTTGCAATGGAGGGCAGTGTAGCACCGCAAAACCCTGTTGCCAACATCCCCCCCTGGAGGATAGGATACGCCCATGCCGATGCACACAACACACCCGGATGTCCTCAAGCGCCTCAAGCGTGCCTATGGCCACCTCAACAGCATCATTCAGATGGTGGAAGGTGGTCGTGATTGCCTGGACATTGCGCAGCAGCTGCTCGCCGTAGAAAGTGCCATTTCCAAGGCCAAAAAACAGCTCGTGCATGACCACATCGATCATTGCCTGGAGCACGTTGTCAGCGAAGGCAAACACAGCGCGCAGGAAACGATCCGCGAGTTCAAAGAAATCACCAAATACCTCTGAGGCCCTTCATCATGGAATTCGCAAGCCTGCTGCAAAGTGGAAACGCCTGGATGTTCATACCGAGCGCCATCCTTCTGGGTGCTCTGCATGGACTGGAGCCCGGCCATTCCAAGTCGATGATGGCGGCATTCATCGTCGCAGTAAGAGGGACGGTCTGGCAGGCCGTCGTGCTCGGCCTGTCCGCGACGCTTTCTCATACGGCCGTCGTATGGGCTGTTGCGATGGCTGGACTCTATTTCGGGCGCAACTGGAATGTGGAGGGTGTGGAGCCCTATTTCCAGCTCTCGTCCGCCGTGATCGTGCTCGGCGTGGCCGCATGGATGATCTGGCGCACCAGCCGTGCTCAGGCCACTTGCCTTCACGATCACGGTTCGCATGGTCACCACCATGATCATGATCACGGGCACCGTGACCACCATGGGCACAAGCACGATCATGCTGATAGTCATGCCGCGGCACATGAAGCAGACATCCAAAAGCGCTTTGCCAATCAGGTCGTGACAACACCTCAAATCGTGATGTTTGGCCTGACGGGTGGGCTCATCCCGTGCCCTGCATCCGTGGCCGTTCTGCTGCTTTGCTTGCAGGTCAAGCGCATTGCCTTGGGGGCCACCCTGGTCATGAGTTTCAGCGTGGGTCTGGCCCTGACGATGGTGGCTTCGGGTGTTCTGGCCGCGTTGAGCGTCAAGCAACTTTCAAAGCGCTGGCCCAGCTTTGGTACGGTTTCTCAGCATGCACCCTATTTGTCCGGTGTGATCATGTTGCTCGTCGGCGTCTATATGGGCGTACAAGGCTGGCATGGCTTGATTCATCCCGTGCAAGCCTGAGACCGGGCGAAGTGTCACCCTTGACCGGTCTTGGTTACCTCACAAGAAAAGGGCTGCGCATGCCGCTTCGCTCGAATCGTGCATACCCATTGGCCATCTTCTTGATGGCGAGCCTGCTAACGGGGCCAGTGGCGCAGGGCAAGACCATCTACAAATGTGCCAGTGGCGGACGAGTCACGTTCACCGACCACCCATGTGAGCAGGGAAGCGATATCGCGAGCCAGGCGGCAGATGCGGGTCGCGTCAGCCCGCAGGACTGCGCTGTCGAGCGGCTCAGCACCACGGTAGCCAATGGCAAAGGCAGCAACCCCACGGGCGCCTAACAAGGGCATCTCACTGATGTGCCGGCGCGACACTGCACCCAAGACCGCATGTAGCTCCAGTACGACGCCTTGCAATCTGCCCATAAATAAATGGAAGCCATCAACAACATCAATCCGGCCTCCCTGCTAGACACGCTGGTCAGCCTCGTTACGGCGTTTGCACTGGGGGGGCTGATTGGCATTGAGCGTCAGATTCGCCAGCGCACGGCTGGGCTGCGCACAAACACGCTTGTTGCCGTTGGCTCAGCGGTTTTTGTTGACATGGCCAATCGTCTTGGCGGACATGATGGTGCAGTCCATGTGGTGGCCTATGTTGTCTCTGGCATAGGCTTTCTAGGTGCAGGCGCCATCATGAAAGAGGGAGCAAACGTGACCGGGCTCAATACAGCTGCCACGCTCTGGGGATCGGCTGCAGTGGGGGCCTGTGCCGGTGCTGACTTGATAGGTGAGGCGGTGATCGCAGCCCTGTTTGTGCTGGCCAGCAATACGCTGCTGCGCCCTGTTGTGAACCGTATCAACAGACGCCCTGTCAACGAAGAGGCCAGCGAAGCCATCTATCGCTTTTACGTCATCTGCCAGAGAGGTAGTCAGGGTGATGTTCGCGAAAAATTGGTAGAACTGCTTGAAGCGGTCAACTATCCAGTCCGCGACGTCGAGCAGCATGCGTTTGGCCAATCAGATGCGGAAATCGAGGCTACGTTGTATGCCACGGCGGTGGACTCACACGAGCTGGACAAAGTTGTAGCGCTACTTGAGGCCCAGCGTGGTGTGCTCCAGGCTTTCTGGAACTCCAGCAGCGAGGAGTAGCAGAGATGCCTTGCCATTCAGTAGGGCCCGCAAAGGAGCTGGCGAGTGATAGCTCGTGGCGAGCAAGAGCACTCCTTTTTGCCATACATCATCTGCATTGCCGTAAACCCTTTTGGGTGTCTTTGAGGGTCGCTTGTGGGCTTTCAGCAAGCGACTCACGGATGAATGTGAGGTTACCCCTGGCTCGGGAGCATGCGACATACAGCTTATCGCGCGTCTCCGCGTTGATGTCCCGAAAGCTGTCCTTACGGATCAAGCGCGGCTTGCGAAGCCTCGCGCTCTATGGCCCTTGGGCCATAGCCAAACCGACAGCCTTTCCTCAACGTGGTGCTTCAAGCTTGGCCAAGCGTTCTGCAACCTCGCGTTTGCCAAGGCCTCGCAGCTCAGCGATGGCGGGCAGGAACTTCGCGCGAGGTTGAGTCTTGCCACTCTCCCAACCGAAGATCGATTGCTGCGTTGTACCAATGAGCAATGCAAATTGCGCTGCCGACAAACCCAGGCGCTTGCGATTGCTGGCAAAGCCCTTTGCGCTGAAGCGCAGGTGGTTCGAGCCTTCATCGGCTTGCTCCATCTGCTTGTGCTTGGCAGGCGCTTGCACAGCCTGGAGTTTGGCCAGAGCCTTCAAAGCCTTTTCTATATCTTGTACCCGCTTTTTGAGTGAGGCGATTTCGGTACGTTGAACGGAGACGAGTTTCTTGAGGGCTTCAGTCTCGGCGCGTGATTGCTTGCGAGCCAGACGGGAGATCTCAGACTTGAGTACGGCAGCGATGTTTGTCATGGGCTGCATTGTGCGTCAGTGTTGACACGGAGCCAATACATTCGATGATTCGATCAATGACTTTCATTCGGCACGTCAAGCTGATGTAGCTGACTCTTCAGCGACTTCAATCGAGTGGTCCATGATGGCGTTGGTTTTGTTCCCCGTACCCCACGCAGCCCATGATCGAGGCCGATTTCCCGGACGCGTTCGACGCCATACTCTGCACCTATTACTGCGACTCCGGGGGAGGGGCTGGCATGGGAGATACGCCTTTGCCCTTATGGGCCATTCTGGCCTTGGGCAGCGGCTTGCTCGGAACCGTCGCACGCAACCGCAAGCGGGCGTAGTCACTGCCGCACTGTCCTCAGGCGCGCGCATAGGCTGCACACAGAAGTCAGCAGGGCCGTGCTGTTAGCGGCTGGCCTTCGATTGCACGCTGGCCCGCCCCAGCAGTTGCGCTGCGCGCCGGACGGCCCCAAGGTGATTGGACGCCAGCGACGCTGCGTTGGGGCGAAACAGCACACCGTTGAACTCGATCAACGCTCGGCCCTGTGCATCCCGCGGGCCAAAGGCTATCGAGGTGGTCGAACTGGAGAGCTGCGGCACGCCATACAGATCCTCGGCACCAAAGCTGCCATCGGCCAGACGGGGCAACACACCCAATGCATTCTCGTGTGCGACAACGAGATCAAGCCGGCCGTCGCCTGTCACGTCGATCAGTGAGATGCCGCGAGGGCTGGATGCAACGGGGATCGTGGTCGCGGCCGCAAAACTGTGATCCGAAGCTTGGCGAAAAACGACCACGCGTGATGCCGTCGTGCCAATCAGACCAGGCGGAATCGCGACGAAGATATCGAGCCGGCCATCCCCATCCAGATCACCGATGGCCGCGCCGGTCGCCCACCCGTCGCCTGTCGGCAAAACGGAAGGCGCACCGAAACCCCCGCCTGTCAAACCGTGTAGCACCGCCAATCGGCTGTCTTGCGACCCGATGGACGAGGCAACGACATCAACGATGCCATCGCCATCAAGGTCTGCGAGCTCAAGCCCTGTGAGCGCCCCGAGTCCGGTTTCAACCGTCGCGGTTTGCACGAAGGCGCCCGCGCTGGTTTGCGTCCAGACGCGGAATGCAGAACCATTGCCCGCCGTGAGCATGTCCAGTCGTCCATCACCGTTCAAGTCCACCAGCTTGACCACGCCCGCATAGTCGTAGCCTGGTAGCGAATAGAGTGGCCCGGTGGTGAAGGATCCGCTTGCGTCTTGCAACAAGACGCGGATGCCGCAACTGCCTCCAAGGACCAGGTCATTGCGTCCGTCACCATTCACATCGCCAATGGCGATGGCATAGAGTCCACACAAAGAAGTTAGCGGGGATGTGGCCTCCACCGCCGCAGACAAGGATCCATCGGCTTGCCCACGACGGACGAAGATACGCATCTTCAAAGGGAACCCGGAATCGTCCCAGGCCGCCCAGATCAAGTCGGGCAAGCCGTCACCATCGATGTCACCGATCGACATCGTCGGCTGCTGTCCCAAGGACGACGCAACGGGCTCCGGGTTGGAGAACAGCCCCGTCGAGGTTGAGAAATGAACCTTGATGTCAGTGCCCAATGTGTTGCCCACCGAGTCCGCCATGCTGGCTGGAAAGGTCACGGTGTACGTGTGTCCGTGCGGCCAGTATGTACGTGGCGTGAAGCTGATGGCGGCGGTGCCATCAAATGAGGCCAGCACAGGAGCGGCCTCACCGGTCGCGTCGTCTTTGATCGTGAATGCGGGCACACCGCCGGGCATCACGCTGATCGGGTCCAGCGGTTCACTGAAAACGTAGTTGAGTTTTGCGTCGGTGGCCAAGCCGACAGTACCGTCAACTGGCGCGGCCTGAGCAAGCGCTGGCGCAACGGTGTCCAGTACAAAGGTCCAGGATCGCGGTATCGCCGCATTGCCCTGTCGATCCGTTGCCAATGTGGAGATGATGGCTGTGTACTGACCGCTGGACCAGCTTGCGGTCGGTACAAATGTCGCTGAGGTCTTGTCCTGTGACAGCGTGACGGTCCCGCTCACTGGATTGTTGGCGGCGTCCACCACTGTGAATCCCCCTGCATTCAGGCTTGCGGCATCCATTTGCACACTGAAGGCAGCCGTGACTGCGACGGCGCCGGTGTGGACTTTCGCGTCAGCCGGCGCGACAACCGAAACCGTAGGCGCCACTCCTCCATGAGCGTTCCCTGCCCGGTAGGCGAGCAACACTGTTGAGGACAGCAATTGCGGTTGACCGGCGGTCATGGACGTCACATCCGAGCGAACCAGTCCAACATGGGCGACATACCAGTCGTCGACAACGAACTGATAGGGCTGTTGATTGCCCGTGGCGCTGTAAATCAGCGTCTCGTGTACGGTGGTGCGAATATGCATGGCGCCCTTGAAGTCACCTGCAGGTGTCGTCAAAGGGCCATTGGAGATAACTTGTACGGTCGAGAGCCAAAGCGCGCGCTCATTTACGCCATCCCCATCCAGATCGGTACCGTAGTCGATCGTCTTGTTGATCTGGACAAAGGAATCCCCAGCTTGCGCGGGCAGCTGGAACAATATGTGCGGCCCAAGGCTGGTCATGAACGCATCACCCTCGGACGGGAGCTCGGTCACACTGGACGCCGTGGTGACATAGGGTGTCACTTCATCCCGTGGCAAGCCTGAAAGCGTTGTTGGCACCAGACTCGTGCTGCGCTGTCCGTTCACCGTGTTGGTCACGCCAACATCTACCTGGTATGTGCTCGTTTTACCATCGGAAGTCTCTTCGTATACCCAGCGATCACTGGCCCCGAGAGGGAAATAGTCGTTGCTGGCCGATGCCTGTGTATTTGATGTATCGAGGTTGACACTGCCGCTATTGCGAGATGTGTCGTTTTTGTCACCTCCTCCACCGCCACAAGCGGACAACAAGCCAAGAGAGAGTGCACATAAGACGAGAGAAATCCTGTATGGGCGGTACGTTCTCATTGTGCGGTTCTCATTCGTTGCGATGTGGTCCCAATTTGACGTGCGACCATCCGTGCTGCTCGAGCCATACCGGTCGCACGTGAGGCGGTTGAGGTGCCACTGTCGGGTGTGCGTTGCCGCAACAGTTGTCCATCCAGGACAATGTCTGGGCGGGAATCACCCGTCAAATCGCCCACCGCCAATTCGGATGATCCATATCCCGCCACGTACAAGGACTCAGCGCTCAAAGTGCCGTCCGCTTGCTGCAGATACGTGCCCACATGTCCCCAGCCAGAATGCTTCACCACGATGTCCAGTCGACCATCACCATTGAGATCGGACAGCGCGATCTGCGCAGGGATGTCGTAGCTGCTGCGGTGCTCTGGCGCCCCGAAGCTGTGATCCGGCTGCTGGTGGAAGATGGCCAGGTAGACAGGTGAGTTGCCTCCTGCGGCGACTACGATGTCGGGACGGCCGTCGCCGTCGATGTCACCTACAGCAAAGTCGCTGGCCTGTCCCTCTCCTGTCGTCAAAATCTGGTTACGGATGAAGCTGCCGTCTGATTGCTGTCGGAAAACGATGATGTCCTCGGTGACCCTGCCGGTGGCGCTGATCACCAGGTCCGCCCGCCCATCGCCATCCAGGTCTGCCACCCGCACCTTGTTGCCGTAGCTGACTGACAAGTTCACGCGGCCAGGCGAGAACCGAAATCGATTTGAACCATCCTGATGCCAGACGAACAATTGCGTATCGCCGTTCAGTGTCGCGAGCCCAACCAACTCCAATAGCCCGTCGCCATCCAAGTCAACCGCACTGATGGGACCGGTCACCAAGTAGTTGGACTGCTCGGCTACGACAAAAACCCGCGAGGCCACTTGCCGCAGCACATGCCAACCGCACCATGATCCGCCCACCACGACATCTTTGCGACCATCACCGTCCAGGTCTGCCACTGTCAACTGGTCCAGCATGCAGCGCAAGGTATCGCCTGTCACCAATTGCACGGGATCCTCCAGGGTGCCATCGGCACGCCCATAACGTACATAGGTCGTGGCCAGTGCCCCATTGGGATTGACCGGTGTCGTGAAAACAAAGTCTCCCAACCCATCCCCATCGAGGTCAATGATCGATACGGCCTGTGTTCCAAGAGATGCCGCCAGATCTTGCGGATAACTGAATTCGCCAGGGTCCGAGCGGAAACTCATCGTGTAGTTTGTCTGCATGACGTTGCCGACGACATCCTTGACCGATCCGAGGGATATTTGAATGGTCTTTTGTCGTGGCCATGCGGTCATTGGCTTGATGGTCAGGGTCGAGCCCGAGACCTCCGTTGTCACCGCCAAGTTATTGCTGCCATCGGATACAAGCAGGTTGCCGATGTTCACGCTTGCCGGGTCGATCGGTTCACTGAATTGAAGGAGGATCGGCGACAGCACAGGTACATCGGATGAACGATCAGCCGGCGAGGCAGAAATGACGCTCGGCGAAACGCCATCCAGTGTGATCGTCCACGTCACCTCCTGCTGTAGCGGGTTGCCGACAAGATCCGTCACCGCCGTCGTCAATGTCGCGGTATACACACCGTCGTGCCAGCCACCATCTGGGATGAAGTGTGCTGTCGTGCCTACCATCGAAACATGCCCAGATAACACACCACCCGTTGCATCAACAACATGCCAGCCGACGTTCAACGTGGCCACGTCGACCGGCTCATTGAACGTCACGGCAATATCTGCCCCAACCGCGCGCTGTGCGCCGGAGGTCAGCAGGGGCGATGCCGTGGGTGCAATCTGTTCACTTCTCATGTCGCCGATACGGTAAGCCTGCAAGGTTCTTGTCTTTGCGGGCGATGCCGTGATGCCATCCGGGTAGTCTGTCTCGGCCCTGCGCACCAAGCCGATGTTGGGGGCATACCATTCATCAACAACGCTTCGATACAGATACGTTTGATTCGACGAACTGTAGCTCCAGCTGCTGTTGGCATCCGTGCGTACATGCAGGACATTCGCCAGGTGGCCAACAGGCAGATCAATGTTCTCGTAGCCTACGACACTCACGATCGAGTGCATCTCGATGCGGTCTTTTGTGCCGTCACCATCGACATCCCAGTCGGTGAAGACGCGGTCCAGTTGCGTGAAACTTTGCCCTGCCTCAGCTGGGAAGGTCAGGAGCTTGACGGGACCAATCGCCTGTTCAAATGCGCTGCCGTTTTCGGATGGGTACTCGCTCACCCCGGAGGCCGTGGCCATGGCCTCTGTTTGGTCAAGCAGGTTACCTGCTGCGTCTGTGACGCTGAGTTGAGCGCTCGATGCATCAGCGGTCTGCCTCAAACCCAACGCATCGATCTGAACCAAACTGTCATCGTCGAGTTTGTAAATCCAGCGCGCGTCTGACTTCAGCGGAAAGTAGTTTTGCGCCGTGTCATGGCTTTGCGCCGTTGCCTCGGTATCAGCCTGCCCACCAGATCCGCCTCCACCGCCGCAAGCTGCCAATGACATCAGCACTGCAGCAGCCCCGCCTTGCATCCAAATCTTGCGCATTGTTATCCATCCCTGCTTACCGAACGGATATTCTAGTTTGCTGAAAATCGCTTGGCCACCTGCATTTGCAGGTGATTCATCGCCCTGGCCTCCATATATCGGACAGCATCGTTGCGGCGTGCGACCTAGGCCCCGATAGTGAAGAATGATGCTGTGGCGACAAACAAGCGTGTGGACTCATGGGTACCCGTGCTGATTCTGGTCATTCGCGATGTGATCCACTGAATACCGCGTCCCGTTCATGCCTTGGCGCAGCAGCCGATCAGGTTGACAACGCGCTTCGTGGACGACACAGGACTTGGTGTGCCCGCAGAGCACGCGCCCCACGTTTTCGAGCCGTTCTACAAGTCCAGGAGCGATACGGCGGAGGGTACCGGGCTAGGTCTCGGGCCTCGGCCAGACCAGCACGGCGGATGCAGGTTCACCCTGCAACTGACAAGGCATGAGCCATTCGAGTGAGCAGACCGTCCCGTTCTGGTCATGTCCGCTCTCCATACTGGGCTTGTATCTACATGATCACGGAGCCCACTATGTCGCCATCGCGCCTTGTCGTTCTGGTCAGCACCTTGCTGAGTTGCTTGGCACTCAATGCCCACGCCACCGATCAGACTGCCCCTGGTGTGGGCAATGTCCGAGCCAACCAGATTGCTGCCGGTTCACCTCGGGTGCAGGATGCGCATCGCTTCCTGGTGGCGCAAGCTCAACAGATCGGCGATACCAAGTTGCGCCAGGCCACGCTGAACCTGTTGAGCAGCGACCGCTTCTGCGTGACTTCCCGTGCTGGCTTGAGCGATGCCGACAAGGCTCGCCTGTTGTCGCAACTGCAAGCCGCTGGCCTGGTCGAACCTGCGGATGACGCGGCATTTCCTGGCGGGCTGAAGACGGGCGTGTTCCCTCCGCTGCTCGATGAAGCCAGCACTTGCCCTCATCGTCCGATGAACTTCGACGCGGCACCTGGCAGCAGTTTCAGCAGCCACCATGGCTACCCGGGCGGCTTGCCCATCCACGAAGCCAATAACGAGCGTGCAGCACTTGGTCTGGCACACGGCTATCGCGAAAGCTATATCGCCGATGACCGTGATCACGACGAGGATCATGGCTGGCTGAAGTCCTCGGCCATACTCGACAAGGACGTCATCATCGCGGCGCCCATCTGGCACGATTGGGCCAAGACCATGGTGTTCCAGTGGACAGCCGAAGGTCAGGAGTTCCAGGAACTGAACTTCGGTGGGAACAAGGCCAATGGTTCGGCCACGGGCGGCCACCACATCATCAGCATCGCTGAAAGCATCAAGCGTGGTTTGCCCGCTGCTTTTGTCATTGCACAGGCATCGGCCCATGCCGCACCAACGCTGGGCAACGAGTTCAAAGTGGTCAACTGGGTCCGCGCGGCAGCGATTCTGGCGCAGGTCGACCCGGTGCAAGCCGGCTACCTGGCTCAAGACGCCTCCGGTGCTTTCTACCTGCCGGCCTTGCGCAAACTGGCCAGCAGCGTGGACCTTCATGCCGCAGGGCAAACCAATTTGCTTGCCGAGTACACCATCCACAACCTGTCGGACGGCGACTTCACGTTCTCCATCCCTGCTGCCGGCGACGCGGCGCTGCTGCTGGCCAAGCTCGCACCACAGTTCGGTTTCGACCCTTCCGATGCCGCCAACTACAACAACAAGTTCCGTAACCCCGTCTTCGCTCATCTGAGCCAGGAGCGCATGCTCCTGACCTATGCGAACAAAGGCTTGGACGCTGTCAAAGCGATGCTGGAAGAACTCAGAGCGCAAGGCGTATTTTGAGGCGCTCGACGCGAGTGCGGATAGCCCGATTCCAGGCGCAGCATGGCTGGGCCTGGGTCACGCCAACGCCTGTCAGCATGGCCACACACCTTTGATGACGTGAAGACGTCCGGCAGCCACCCGGCTGCCTTGATCGCCATGAGTTAGGGATGCCAGCGCGGGCTGTTACATGCCATCCTGCAAACATGCCCAAGTGGCCGGCCATCCCGTAGCGGCAAAATTGGCGGCCTTGGTCTGCACCCAGTTCACAAGCACCTTGACGGGCGGGAGTAAGGCAATGAAGTCGTTTTACATGCGGGTTGCCGCCCTGGCTGCCTTGGGCAGCAGTACCTGCGCCTTCGCCGTCATCCTGCCTGCGGGCTACCAGATTCAAGCGCCTTCTCCCACGCTCGATGTGAATGTCCGCACCAGCGGCACACCGGTCTCGGGCGTGGAAACTCAAAATCCCACGCAAGACATCACGGTTCATGCGCCGGGGCCGCAATCCGTTTCTGGCACATCGTCGCCCGGCGCGGCTGCGCCGGGCATCGCCCAGGCGGACGGGGTGATCAACTACGGCCCCTCGCCCAACATCAGCGTGCACACACTGGTTCAGCCAACGGGGTTGACGTCTGCGGGCGTTCAGCAAGCGCCTGGTCAGTATTGGGGTTACAACTACGCGGGCGCGGGCATCCAGTTGTACTACTTCATGGCCATTTCCGGGCCGACCCCTACGGTCAATCTGAATGTGGCTGCGCTGCTCAGCGCCAAGAGTTCGGCCAACTTTTCAGCTGGCGATGTCTCGGCGTCGTTCTATGTCCAGAAGCAGAATGCGGGCAACTATGTCGTCAATGACCAGGTTTTCTTCGACTTGGCCGGGTACGCCAACATCAACGGTACAGGCAACAGCACCACGGGCTTTACGGGCCAATACGCCGAGAACGGTGTCTATTCCTTTGAAACGGGGCAGGTGTATGTCATCGGCATGACCGCCAGGACAACGGCCACGAGGTATGGATCCAACTCGGTTCTACAGAGCCCTGAAGAAGCGAGTGCATCTGTCGACCCGACGTTTTCCATCGCAGCCGGCGTCCCGGATGCCGGCGCATACCAGATCATTTTGAGTGACGGCATTGGAAACAGCGCGCCGCCCGTGCCCGAACCATCCACCTGGCTCCTGACGCTCTTGGGTCTTGGCTGCCTGATCGGTGTGCGTGCCTCACGAGCTGGGTAGGGGCCATCGGCGCCGTCAAACTCAAAGCATCCTTCTGAATCTGCTTAGAATGGCCTGAGCATCTGGTGGGCGTGAGCTTCCCAAGGGCCTCCCGCGTCCTGCATGCGGTACAAACTCAGAAGGGCACTCCATGTATCCCCGCTTCGACATCGGCGGGCGCGGCATTGCCACGGTATGCCAGCTGCTGGCCGCGCTCGTGGTGCAGTTGCTGATGCAGGTGGCGCAAGCGCAAACCCAAACGCAAACCAAAACGCGAACCGACAAGCAAACGGTCGATGCATGCGCAGATCGGGCGGAAATGCCGCCTTTCACCTTCACCGAGCGCGCCAACGGCCAGTTGACAGGGCGCGTCGTGGGTGCCAGTGTTGATATTTTGGCCAGCATTCTCAAAGCGTCGGGGCAGCGCCTGGAGGTGCATTTGTTGCCCTGGGCCCGGTGTCTGGCGGAGGTCGATGCAGGGCGTGTGCAGCTGGCGCTCAATGTGTCCCAGAACGAGGCGGACCACCGCAGCTTTCGCCTGACACACGCCTATTTCCGCACCCACGCCGTGGCCTTGTTTGCCAGATCCAGGTACCCCAACGGTCTGGATCTGCGGGCGCCTTCCGCGTGGGCGAGCTTGAAGGTCTGTGGTTTCGGGGGGCACCGTTTCGAGCATTTCGGGCTGGACAGCAGTGTTGTGGACCGGGGCACGACGCAGAGCTACGATCAGGTCATCGCCAAGCTGAATCTGGGGCGCTGCGACCTGTTTATCGACAGCCGTGAGGTCATCGGCGGGACTTTCCTGGTCAACCACGGCATGCGTGCGCAACTGGCGCATGGCACCATTGATCTTCAGGCTCTGTCAGACGTGCCGCCACAAGCGCTGTACTTTGGGGTGGCCGACAGTGGCCCGTCTTCCACGGCGCTCTTGCAGCTCTTGAACCAAGGGCTCGAAGAGCTTGAGCGGCACAATGAACTGAACACCATCGTTGGACGCTACATGCAATGACATGCTCACCTTCCCTGGTGCGTTTTTTGTTCGGCGCTTGTTCGATGGGCGTCGTCGGGGCTGCCATGGCGGACAGTCAGGTGGCGCTGCATGCCTTCGGTACGCTGGCGGCCACCAAGGCGGATCTGGCGTGGGGCGATTACACACGAGACAACCTGCAGCCTCAAGGCTCCGGCCGCAGCCACCAGTGGACGATGGACACGGACAGCCGCCTGGGCGCGCAGCTTTCGTGGCAGGCAGGCGATGTGGGTGCGCAGGTTCAGCTTGTGTCGGACTATCGGCCGGATGGCAGCTACGCGCCGTATCTGAGCTGGGCGAACCTGACTTACGCCGTCGACAGCCAATGGCGTTTTCGAGTCGGGCGCATCGCGCTGGACAGCTTCCTGCTGTCGGATTCTCGCCTGGTCGGCTTGACCTACTACAGCGTCAGGCTGCCCATCGAGGTGTATCGCCTGCTGCCGCTGTACGACGCCGATGGCATGGACACCAACCTCAAGTGGCGCTGGGGCGCCTGGCGGCAAAATTCATCGGTGCTGGTGGGGCACAAGACGGTCGACACGGTGAGAGGTGCCCATGTCCACTCCACCGACGTGCTGGGTTTGTTTCACACGGCCGAACATGGGCCCTGGACGCTGCATGCGGCCTACCAGCAGCGGCGCGTCGACAACCAGTCGCCATCGCTTGGCCATTTCTACTCACTTGGCCTGCGCTATGACAGTTCGCCCTGGATTGCCTATGGCGAGTTCGTTCGAACCTCTGCTTTCACGGGGTCAGGGCGGGCCTTGGTTCGAGAGGCCGAGTACGCCACGGTGGGCTACCGGGTGCAGGCCTTCACGCCATTTTTACTCGCCTCAAGCTTGCAGCAGCTCAGCGATACCGGCCAGTTGCCGGTCGCGCAGCAATCATGGGCCATCGGGCTTCGCTGGGACTGGGCGCGGCACGCTGACCTGAAGCTGCAATGGGATCATGTGCGACCCCGATCGGGCTCCTACGGGACCGAGCAGAACGTGGCGCCCGGCACCGCAACAGGTCAGGCTTTCCACGTCATCACCCTCGCGGTGGACTTTGCCTACTGAGGAGGATCAGCGTGCGTGCCCTCCGACGGATCGTGGCAGCGGTCTTGCTCACCACCCTGGCCTTGGCGAGGGCGGAGGTCGTGGTCGTTGTCTCTGCGCGCAGCTCGGTGCAAAAGCTCAGCGAGGAACAGGTGGCCGATCTCTTTCTTGGTCGTGCGAGCTTGCCGGTGACAGGCGGTATGCTGGAGCCCATCGATCTGGCCGAGGGCGCGGCGGAGCGTGACGATTTCTACCGACGCATTGCCGCCATGAGCGCCCCGCAACTGACGGCCTACTGGGCCCGCATGATCTTCACCGGACGCGGGAAGCCGCCGCGTGAAGTGGGTGACGTGCGTGCCGTCAAGGAGCAGATGGCGCGCAACCCGCACCTGATGGCCTATCTGCCCCGGCAGGACGTGGACGACACGATGCGCATCGTGTTTGTGCCGCGCTGACGCATTCAAGTGCTGACGCGCTGTTTCTTGATCGATGCCGGTGCGAACGTGGCCAGCGCCACCAGCGTGACGATGCTGAACCCCGCGCCGGCATAGAACGTGGCGGCGGCGCCATGGCTGTCCCACAGCCAGCCGGCCAATGCACTGGCCACCAGCATGGCCACCCCGCTGACCAGGTTGAAAAAGCCATAGGCCGTGCCCAGCAGGTCGGGTGGCGCGGTGTCAGCCACCATGGCGGCCAGCAGGCCTTGCGTGATGCCCATGTGGATGCCCCACAGCGCCACGCCAGCGACGACGCCGTGCCAATGCGAGCTTTGGGCGAGCACGACGTCGGCCCCCACCAGCACGACCAGGCCCACGGCCAGCAAGGCACGGTGGCTGACCTGATCAGACAGCTTGCCAAAGGGGTAGGCCGACAGCGCGTACACCACATTCATGGCCACCATCACGAGGGGCACCCAGGCCACGGGGATGCCGCTGTGCTGCGCGCGCAGCACGAGAAAGGCCTCGCTGAAGCGCGCCAGGGTGAAGGCCGCGCCAATGCCGACCACCCACCAGTAAGTGGCGCCGAGCCTCTGCAGGTTGGCGCGGCTCAGCGGGTTGGGGCGCCGCTGGGTTGATAGTGGCGCGGGTTCGCGCAGCCCCAGTGCCAGC
>Ga0194137_10000044_pt1 | contig 74227 bp, 59 predicted proteins | sample TARM_MetaG_T3_14_FD_134025 | JGI IMG/M metagenome (GOLD analysis project Ga0194137, IMG submission 134025) | Freshwater microbial communities from Pennsylvania, USA, analyzing microbe dynamics in response to fracking - TARM_MetaG_T3_14 (version 2) | ecosystem: Environmental > Aquatic >...
ACCCCCACCGTGCAGGCCACCACAGCCCACCCCCTGGCCAAGCGACTCGGCCCTTCGCCACTCACCCCCTGGCGCAACCACAACCTGGCCCAGGCCGCCCGCCAACGCTGCGCCCAGCTTGGGCGGGGCATCACACCCGGCAACCACCGCTGCCAGCCACCCGGGATGCTCAAGGCCAGCCGGCTGGCCGACTGCTCCTCGCGCACGAAGCCGATGAACAAGGCATACGCGGGCTCGGCCTGCTCCGGCGACAGGCGGCGATCCGGCCGGGGCAGGCCGCTGGCCAGGGCCTCGTCCACTGCAGGGGACTCAAACCCCAGCGAGACTTCGCCATGGCTGCCATCGGGCTTGGAGGCCGCGCTCGCGTTCACCAGTGGTTGCCCCAGCGCTCCGCGCACCACCTCGCGCAACTCGTCCTGGATCGATTCGGGCAGCCTCGTCAAAAGGGCCAGCCTCAACCAGGCCGGCATCTGCGACTCGTCGCGCAACCAGGGCAGGCGCACCATCAGGCGCCAGTTGCGGGCCATGTGATAGCGGATGCGTTCTTCACTGGCACCACAGCGCAGGAAGTATTGCTCGCCCAGCAGCAGGGCCAGGCGGCGATGCAGCAATGGTGGCACCGCACAGGCACACAACCAGTAGAAGCCGTTTTCGCCCAGATAGGTCTGGAGCTGCGTCACCAGTTGCGACACGATGGCCCCCACCTTGGCCGGGTCGGCACTCAGGTCGGTGTCCGGTGCATCGCCCACGAAACGCGAGGCATGTGTCTTCAACAGGCGAGGGTAGAACTGTGGCTCGGCCAAGGGCACGGGTGGCAGCTCGTCCGGTGACTGCCCCTTGGGTAGCCATTCGCTCCAGACCCGCAGGGCATTGTCCTCAAAGGGCAGCACCAGCATGCCGCCATCAGCACCCTGCTGGCGCTCCAATGCGTCGACCTGCACCGGACGCCAATCACGCGGCTCTTCCGGTGTGAACAGGGCCCGCTGTGCCCAGCGCGTGAGCTGGGCCGCGTGGACCCATGCATGCGGCTCGCCTTCGCGGCTGACCAGCTCTCCCATTCGGGCGATGACGATCAGGCGTTGTCCAGCAGGCGGCGAGGGCAGGGCCTGCAGGGGAAGGCGTCGCCCCAATCCCCCGACTTCCTGCGCTTGCCAGCTTCGATCTGCCGCCTGCGCAAAGCGGAAGATGTCCACCTGCACATCCAGTGCGCGCAGGCGCTGGGCCCACAGCACACCCAGATCCTCGTCCTCCTGGGCATGCACCAGCACCATGTAGGACGGCCTCAAGCGTGCAAACAGATAGCGCACCGTAGGCCAGCCCAGTCGCGCCAGCGTGGCCTGCACCGTGCGTTGCGGGTCCAGCCGGGGCCGGCGCGCATACGACAAAGGCTCACCGGGCTGCCCCCGCACATGGCGCTGCAATGCCCCGCCCGCCGCTGGCGGCAGATCGAAGACCAACTGCCGAAGGTATTTGCTGGCCGGCCAGGCCGCCAATTGCACAGTGCCAGTGCCACGTCGCCTGCCGATGCGGGCCTTAGGTGCCTGCGCCCAGATCAAGGGCAGCAGGCCGGCCACAGGCAGGCCCAGCGCGAGCCACAACCAGGCCTGGCGCACTTCCTCGTTCTGGCTCAAGGGCTGAAAGTAGGCATAGGGCGTGATGTCGTTGGGCGCAGACGCCGAAGTAGAGGCCTGCCTGGGCGCCACGGGTTGGGCCGTCGAGCCCATCTGGGCACTCCCTTCGCTCTGAACCGGCGTGGGCCCCACCGGCCTTGACCACTTCGCGCGGGCCCATTGCCAGGCCTGCTCGCCCCATAACCAGCCGGCCAGCCCCATCACAAGCAGCAGGCCACCGGCCAGCATCGCCCAAGGCCCGGCCTTTGCACGTGGCGCCACGGCCGATGCAGGTGCAGACGCGCGGGCCTGCAACTCTGGTTGCACCGTAGCCTGCCCTTCGACTGGCGCGTTGGCCCATTGATCGAAGAGGGCGTCGAAGCGGGCGCGTTGTGCCTGGCTCTTGCACAGCACGGGTGCCAGCATGGCCTTGAGCCGTGCGCGCTCCTGTTTTTCCGGCGGGGTCGACGCGGCCAGGTGCGCCATGACGCGGGACGCGTCCACGGCCTCGGATGCGCCGATGGCAAAGTCCTGCCGCCTCAACATCTCCAGCAGGCGATCCAGGCCCGGCAGATGCCAGTGCCAGCTCAGGCCTGGTGCCGTCGCCCCCAACGGGCTCAGCGGCGGCACAAAGGGCGCGGCCTTGCCCTTGGAAGGCAAGCCTGACTCAGTTGGCGGGAAAGACATGTCGGTGGATCAGGTCCGCACCCCGGCGGCCAGCTGCGTGCGCAGCACCTCCGCCACCACCTGGCGATCGTCCGGGTGCTTGGCCATGGCGCTGACCCAGCCCAACAGGCGTGACACCACCGTCGGGCCCACGTCATGGCCGTCCATGCCCTGGTCACGTGCAGCCTGGGCCAAGTCCAGCAATTCTGACGTGCCGATCCGGTGGCGCAACTCCTTGTGATCCCGCAATTCGACAAAGGCCCTCAGCAAGCCCGCGTAGAGCGGTGGCAAGCCATCTTCATCCGTGGGTGGCTGGCCCTGGTCGCCAAAGACCCGTCGGCGCACGATGGCGGCCAATTGCTCTGGCGTCGGGTCGTCGATGTGCACGAACACGCATCGCCGCAGAAACGGCGCCGGCAGGTCTCGCTCGGAATTGCTGGTCACGACCACGATGGGCCGCAAGGCTGAGTCTCGCTGCGGCCCCTGGATGCTGGTGTTGCCCGCTTCGCGCAGCGTGAAGCTCAGGCGATCGATACCATTGAGCAGGTCGTTGGGAAAGTCGCGGCTGGCCTTGTCGATCTCGTCGATGAGCACCACGCTGCGGGCAGCCGTCGCTGGCAGATGGGACGTGTGCCGGGCCACCATCTCGGGCAGCTCGTCCCGGCCCAGTGCGCGCAAAACAGCCCATCCCAAGGGCCCGAACTCCACGAAGTTCATCGCCAAGGCATCTTCCTTGGTGGCTTGGCCGCCCTCCATGAGTTTGGTCGTGACCATCTGCCGCATGTAATCAAACCGGTAAAACAGGTCATTGGCTTCACTGAGGGATTGCGCCTCGAAACGCAGCACCGCTCCCAGATCGAACTCATAGGCCAGGCGCTCCGCCAGCTCGGACTTGCCGGTACCTGGCTTGCCTGTCACCAGCAAGGGCTTGCGCAGGATCAACGCCGTGTTCACCGCAGCAACCAGCAGGTCGGCCGCCACATAGGCTGCAGGATGGCCATCAGGCCAGGGCTGCCTGCTCGCGGGGCCTAAGTCCTCAACTGGGTCACCGGGTGCGCGCCACCAGGTACGACCTGGCATGTGGCCCGCGCCGACGAAGGTGTGTGATGGGGTGGGTGTCATGACACAGGATGAGGTAGGAAGTAGACAGGGCCGGGCTACTGACGGCCAAAGAGGCGCCCCAGCCACCCGGGCTTGCTGGGCGGGGGCTTGTTCACCAACGGTGCTTGAAGCGGCGGCAACGATTGGCCTGCGCCGTCGGGCGGTGCGTCCGGTATCAAGTCCGCGAGCGTCTTGGCGTGCACTGGACGTCCCTCGCAGGAAGGACAGGCCTGCAAGCCATGCCGGCTTAAGGGCACGATGCAGCCGTTGTAGATCTCATCGTCGACCAGATCCGGCTCCCGGTGAAATACACGCTTGTCTTCCGGCTCAGGCCCTGCCGGCAACACATGCCAGCGCGAGGCGTCATGCACAGGTGACAGATTGGCGAACTTCTGAGTGAGGTTGTTCGGGTCCAGCTTGGCCACCCAGAAGGTGCGATCCGTGTCCTCATGGCAATGCCGCAGCACTTCGGCCAATTCGTGCTCGTTGCGGCTCTTCTCGTAGTTCAGGGTGTAGAGGGCCAGGAAATCTGTCCAGAAAGAGCGCCTGTCGCGTACGTCGGCCTTGTTGCTGATCGCCGCAGCTTGCGTCGCCACCGTCGCATCACGCTCATAGAGCGGGTAGCTGGCCTCATTCCCTTGCCTGAGGTCGATGTAATCAAAGTCGGGGTCGTCGGTTTTGAGGCTTTCCAGGCGCTCGCACAGCCGCTCGACCCATGGCCCAACGGGGAAGACATAAGGGTTGGGCGACGGTCTGGACCAGGAAACCAGCACAACTCGACGTTTGGATTCGGTCTTGGCCACCTTGCATCACCTCCCTGCCTGCTTCTTGATCGTCTTGACCATCTCGGCGAACTGGTCATCGAGCTTGAAAGGCTCCTCGAAGGTCAGGCGCACCAGGCGTCCGGCTGCGTCATAGGGCCCCAGGAAGTTGAACTGCCCCATCGAGCGGATGCGCTGCACGCGGCTGGCCCCCTCGGCCTCTTCCTCGCCCTGCTGGGTGAGCACATCCAGCGGCTTGACCGCGAAGTCCGATGGCGTGGACTTGTCGGCCAGGATGAACAACATGCGCGGAACGCGTGGCACGCCGCTTTTTTCGTAGCGCGCCAAGGCCAGATCGAACTCACGCTTGCACTGCGTCGAGCGCCAATAGGGCACCGAGATCAGGGCGATGAAATGCGTGGCATCGAGCAGGAAATCGTCGATGGCGCTCACCCATTCATCACCCGCCTCAATGGCATGGCGATCAAAGAAGACCTTCACATTGCTGGATGTGCCATCTTCATCGAGTTGCACCTCCAGCCTCTCTTTCAGGCGCTCAACCGCAGGCGTTGTGTGATCCGCCCGCTTGTACGACAGAAAAATACGGTACTCCATCTGCTGTGCCTCCCCGCACATGGACCGCACCGGGCGGTCCGCACCGTCACGCAAAAATTCTGCCAGAAGGTGCCCCTGGCTTGCCCCCCTAGTTTGTTGATGCGCCCCAGACATCAGTTGACCAGATCAATCTGGCATCGCTTGTCATTTCCAAAGTCAGGTTGATCTGCGATGCTTGCGCCTGACAGCTGACCGTGAGTCAGAAACATGAATCGAACCAGGGAGCCTTTCATGTCCGACGACGTTTACATGGCGCGGCCTTGGCCATGGTTCTGGGTAGACACCATCCGTGGCGCCGTGCGCTTGACTTTTCCGCTGGCCTGTCTGGTCATATGGGCACTGTTGCTGTTCAGCCCTCAGGGCATGGACGTCTTGCGCGTGCTGATCAGTGCGTTGGCCGCAGACGAGGGTGGTGATCAGTCCGTCAGCGGCCTGATCTTTCTCCTGGCCTCCAGCGCCCTCTTGTCCACATCCGTCTGGTATGCCAGCCGATGGCTGCTGACGGCGCAGATGGTGGCCTTGCCTCTGCCTCCCACCGGCTTCTTCCAGACCTGGCTGCCCAGGACCATGGGCAGTGCCGTACCGTTGCTGGTGGCCAAAGGCCTGCATGACCTGAAGGACAAGCATGGCCTTCTTTCTGCAACGGCCCTGACTGACATCGATTGCTGGACGTGGGGCTTCCTGGCCCAGGCTCTGGCGCTCCTGGCCCTGTACTGGGGCCGTGGCCACCTCTTGGCCAAGCTCTCTAAACGGACCACACAGATCGGGATAAGTGAAGAAACCCCGCAGCTCACGCGCTTCGTGATGATCTGGTCAGTCGCGTTGTCACTGGCCATCGCGGCGCTCTTCATCCTGTTTCCCATCTCCTTGCCGCGCATGGTGGGAGCGGCAGCGGTGGCCGCATTGGCCCTGGCATCGATCAACCTGTTTGGCAGCTTTGCCTTGACCTATGCCCCGCTGCGTCACGCCATGCCGCCCCTGTGGCTGCCGCTGTTGCTGGTGGCCGGCCTGGTCTTCGCCCCCTTCAACGACAACCACATCGTGCAGGCTGCGGCCGACACCAGCGCCAAGCCTCCGCCCATGGATGCGCTCAAGGCGCTGGCCAAAGACTTGCCGCCCGATGGCATCACGATCTTCGTGGCCAGCGAGGGTGGTGGCATCCGTGCGGCCTACTGGACAGCGGCGGTGCTCGACGCCTTGCCGCCTGAGGTCGTTCAACGCATCCGTGTCTTGTCCGGCGTGTCGGGCGGCAGCCTGGGTGTGGCCGCCTGGCTGGCCACGCATCGGCAAACCTACTGCCCGCAGATGGCCGCTACATCGGGAGGCGGGGTTCGCGCCAATGAGGCTGGGCCGCCCTTGCTGTCCGCGACGCGGGCCCTGTCTGCGGACTTCGTCGCCCCAGCCGTGGCAGGCATGCTCTACGGTGACCTCATCCAACGCTTCGTCCCCTGGCCCTTTGGCAGACTGGACCGTTCGCGGGCCATGGAAGGCGCGTGGATGCAGGCATTCGAACACCTGCCGGGGCAACCTTTTGCCCGCACCCTGGATGCCTTCTATGCCGGTGCTTGTCCCGCCATGCCTCAACTGATGCTCAACGCAACGCGGGTTGAGACTGGCGCCCGGGTGGTGCTGACCCGACTGCATGAAGACCAGATGTTTCTCAACACCTTTGATGGCATGCAAGCCGGCAGTGACGCCAATCTGCAAAGCCTGGCCGGGCTGGTGCAACACAGTGCCCGTTTCCCTGCGGTGAGTCCGGCAGGTACCGTCCCCGTGGTGAAACCGGGCACGGGCGAACCCAGCGGCTTCAGGCTCGTGGACGGCGGCTATTTCGACAATTCCGGCGTCCAGTCCGTGCTGGACCTGATCCACGCGCTGCGCAAGCATCCCGAGTTCAGCAGGATGCAGCCCTTGTTGCTGGTCGTGCGCAACACCGATCAACCACTGGACCGTCCGGATCCTAAGGACGTCCCGGTCAGCAACATCTTTCCAGAAAGCCGTTCCATCATCGGTGCGCTCGCCGGCGTACGTGGTTCGCACGCCACCACGGTACGGGCCGAGGCCCTGCGGGAGTTGGGGCCCAATCTCGTCGATGCACTCGTGCCCACCGAACAAGACGTTGCCCCGCTGGGCTGGGCGCTGTCCGCTTCCTCGCGCTCGGCACTCAGCAGGGGGGCCAACAAGGTCGGCATGGACGTCGGTCACATCCTGGCGACGCGCATCAAATGCCTGTCTGCTGCGTCATCCCCATCCAGCCAGCAAACCAAGGAATGTCAAACATGATGCCTTTGAGCCCATTTCGGAGATGGATGCTGGGCTTGTGCCTCCTGGGTGCCATCGCCGCCATGGTGCTTTTGCAGACGGTTGCCGGCTCACCACGCAACAAGGCCAATCCGGCAGACATGGAACTCACCTCCGGTGCTGTCCAGTTTCGTGATTTGGCCCGGGCCAATTGGGCCACCCTTGATGGCGAGAACAAGGTCAAGGACTACCAGGCCCTGCGGCTCAACCTGCTGCTCGATTCCCTGTTGCTGGTGCCCTCATATGTGGGTTTGCTCATCCTCTTCACCTTGGCACTGGGGCCCTCTCCACAGCATGCCTGGCTGAGGCAGTGCCTGTGTGTGCCTGCCGTGGCGGCCGGCTTGTTTGATCTCGCAGAAAACAGCATGACGGGACAGGCACTGGATGACCTCCTCCATCGCAGCCTGGTCGATGCCACGGTGTGGGACATCACGCTGGCCAGCCGGCTCAAATGGGCCCTGCTGGCGCTTGCCTTGCTGATCCTGACCTGGCGCGCCTGGCCCGGCCTGACAGGCATCACGAGGTGGCTTGCGATGGGTGCCTTTGGCATAGGTGCCCTCAGCCTGTGGGCGGGGGCCGGCTTGATCAGCGTGCCACTGCTGCAAACCGGGCTGGGCTTCATGAGCCTGGGGGCACTGGTCCTGTCGCTTGGGCTGTATCGAATGCGCTAGCTTTTCAAGCTCAGCGCGTGACGACCGGGAAGTTCCCTGGCGGCTTGTCCAGCACCGCGAAGAAACGCGCCAGATCGACCTTGCTCCCCTCCAGCCGGGTCTCCTTGGACGTGAGCAAGTCCAGCGCACCGGCCTGGCCCGTCACCATGCGCAGAAAGAAGGGCTGGGTCAATGTCAGCGTCGCGTTGGCATCCTTGGCGGCCACCGCCTTGTGGATGTGCAGCACGGCGTTCTCGAGCTCCAGCACATAGCTGTCATGCAGATCCGAGAAGACCAGGTTGATGCGCAGCGTCAGCCCCTCGGCCTTGCTGCCATTGACCGAAGCGGCCATGCGGTCCAGAAAGCGCTCGACAGGTGTGTACTGCAGCAGCGCCGCCATCTTGTCCAGCTTGGGGCCCTTCGCTGGTGCGCCCATGCGAAGCTCCAGCGCACCGGTGAGATAGAAGTTGCGCCAAGGTGCCGACTCGGCCATGTAGCCCAGCTGGTCAAAGGTCTTGGCGAGCAGGTCTTTGGCGGCCTCGTCAGACGCATCGGCATACACCGCGTGCTTGAGCAGCTCCGCCGCCCAGCGGAAGTCGCCCGCGTCAAAGGCCTGCTGCGCGCTCTGGCGCAGCTTGTCGGCGCCTCCGGCCAGCGCCACATACCGCTTGGCCATGTCGACCGGTGGCAGGGCATCGAGGTTGGCAGGATTGGCATCGAACCAACCCATGTAGAACTGGTAGACGGCACGCACGTTGTGCCGCACCGTGCCGTAGTAGCCGTGAACAGCCAGATGGTCCTGCAGGGCGCGCGGCAACACCAGGGTATCGGCGATCTCGGGGCCCGTGAGCCCTGCGTTGATCTGGCGGACCGTCTGGTCATGGATGTAGCGGTAGACATCTCTTTGCTTGACGATGAAGTCGCGGATGCGCGCCTCGCCCCACACCGGCCAGTGGTGCTGGTTGAAGACCACCTCAGCGCCATCCACCCAGCCCAGCGAGGCATCGAGGTACTCGGCCCACTTCAGGGCGTCACGCACTTTGGCTCCTCTGAGCGTATAGAGGTTGTGCAAGGTGTGCGACATCAGCTCGGCACCGCAAAAGGCCTTGAGCTCGGGGATGGCGAAGGTGAACTCCGAAGGCGCCTCGCTACCCGGCACGTTGTGGAAGACAAAGCGCAGGCCGTCGATCACCAGCTCCTGCTGCGCCTGTGTGACCAGCACCGTGGGCGCCAGGATGCCCACATGCCCGAAGGCCACCGCCTTGCCCAGGCCATCGTCGACCAGGCCCTTGGCGTCACGCGGCAGGCGCTCGCCATACATATAGCTGGCGCGGCGCGCCATGGCCGTGCCCATCATCACGTTCTCGCTGGTCGCCTCCTCCATGAAGCCCGCAGGCGCCACGATGGGCACTTGCCGCCTGGCCGCCTCTTCCGCCGTGATCAGCCCCAGCACGCCACCAAAGTGGTCCACGTGGCTGTGTGTGTAGATGATGGCCGAGATGGGCTTGTTACCCAGGTGCTGACGGGCAAAGGCCAGGGCCGCGGCACTGGTCTCACTGGAGGTGGCCGTGTCGACCACGATCCAGCCGCTCTGGCCTTCGATCAGGGTGATGTTGGCCAAGTCAAAACCACGCAGTTGCCAGATGCGCTCGCTGACCTTGAACAGGCCCTTGTGGTTGTTCAGCAGGGCCTGGCGCCACAAGCTGGGGTTCACTGTCGCAGGGGCCGGTCCCTTGATGAAATCGAAGGCGTCGAAGTCCCAGACAAGCTGCCCATCGGCATCCTTGACCTGCCCGGATGGCGCGGCGATGAAGCCACGTTGGGCATCGGCCACCGAGGCCGGGTCTGACCAGTCTGCCGAAGCCGCCACGGCGGCCTGCGCCTTGAGCACCGACGGCGTGACGTCGCTGCCCGCCACCGGCACCTCACCCTGGTGTGCACAGCCCGACAAACAGAGCAGAACAATGGCGGCAACACGTGTACGGATCATCTTGTCGTCTCCTCAGCCAGATTGGCGCAAAGCTTACCCGGACCTCGCCGACAATGCGACACCCTTGTCCCCCTGCCCACGATGCCGCCCGAAGCCCTGCTCCAAGCCATTGCCGATCTCGATCATCTGCCCACCGATGCCCGGCGCCTCTTCCATGGCCGTGGCGGCGCCTACCCCGGCTGCGAACAGTGGACGCTGGACTGCTATCCGCCCGCCTGGCTGCTGACCAGCTTCCTGCCCGCTACCGACGAAGACCTGGCTGAGATCCAGTCTGCCCTGGCAGCGCGTTGCGCCCAGCTTGCTCCTGGTGAGCCGCTGAACCTGGTCTTCCAGCACCGCGATGAGTTTCGCGCAGACACACGTCCGCTGTGCGGCGAGGTGCCCGAGCCTCATGTGGTGAGCGAGCAGGGCGCGCGCTTTCGGGTGCACCTGCTGCGGGGCATGAACCATGGCCTCTTTCTCGACATGGCCGAGGGCCGCCGCTGGGTGCGCGAACAGGCCACAGCCCAGCCCGGCATGAAGGTGCTCAACCTCTTCGCCTACACCTGTGCCTTTTCGATTGCCGCACTGCAAGGTGGGGCAGGGCAGGTGCTCAATATGGACATGGCCGGCGGTGCCTTGTCGATCGGCAAGCAGAATCACCACCTCAACGGCCTCAGAGCGGGCGCGAGTTTCATGCCGCACGATGTGTTCAGCTCATGGGGCAAGATCAACCGGATGGGGCCGTATGACCTCGTCATCCTCGACCCGCCCACCTACCAGAAGGGCAGCTTCGTGGCCGAGAAAGACTATGCACGCCTCGTGCGGCGTCTGCCTGATCTGCTGACACCGGGTGGGCAAGCGCTGCTGTGCCTGAACTCGCCCAAGCTGGGTGTGGGCTTCCTGCAAGACCTGATGAAAGCCGAAGCCCCCGGCCTGAGCTTCATTGAGCGCCTGCCCAACCCAGACGCGTTCACCGACGTGTCGCCAGACCGGGCCTTGAAGGTACTGGTCTATCAGGCCGAACGGGTTTAGAACACCCCCAGGACCAACCCTGCTGCCATGGACTCGCCCAGCGCACGGCAAGCATCCAAATCCTCTTGCCCGATCTGCTTGGGCGCCAGGATGGCCTCGGTGGTCTGCGCATGCGTGCACACGATCAAAGGCTCGGCCACGGGCTTGAGGCGCCAGCCCGTGGCGATGCGCTCGATCTGGCGCGCCGCGTTGTGGCCATCGCTGCCCGCGCAGATCAGGCTGGCGTAGGGGCGTCCGTTGACGCGGTCGAGTGCGGCGTAATAGCTGCGGTCAAAGAAGTCTTTGAGCTGGCCGCTGATGGCCGCCAGGTTCTCGGGTGTGGCAAAGAGGTAGCCGTCTGCGGCCAGTACGTCGTGGGGCCCGGCCTGGGTCGCGTGCAGCAGGCTCACCTGCACGCCAGGCTCCGTCATGGCACCAGCACAGGCGGCTTCGGCCATCTGGCGTGCCCCACCCGTCATGGAGTGGTAGACGATCAACAGGATTTTGCCGGCACTCATGTCCCAAGTGGGCCGTCCACGAGAAGACAGCCTTCCAGAATATAGGCGATATCACGCCAAAAAATCACACGTTGCATGAAAGCGCCGGACCCGTGAATCGGTGCCAATTTGTCTCACCAAAAGTGCGTCAGTTTCTGCATGATGGTCATCAGTGACTTGGTAGTACCGGAGGATGACGCATGAACTGGTTCGACAACGTCTCGTCTGACAGCGATCACCCGATCGCGCCAGCCCGCCTCGTGCAGGGCCACTGGCGTCACCGGCCCCATCCACTTGCCGACCCGGTCTTGTGCCGCATGGTGATCGACCTGGCCGAACCCCGCGTGGTATCCGCCCAGATCATCGAACACGGCAACACCCGGGATCTGGGTAGCAGCACCCTGGAAGACCTCAGCCAGCAGATGCTGGCCCTGGAGGTGCACCATCAACCTGCGGCCTGGGGTTTCTCCCCCTGCACCATGTTGCCGCTCTGGGCCAGGCCCACGTTCAGCGAAAAGCAGATTGAAGAGCTGGAGCGCATCGAAGGCTATATGGTCGAGGCCTCCGAAGAAAACTTCGACTCGGTGCTGCAGCTGCGTGACGAGTTCCTGCGCGGCATCGGCCTGACCGACCGCGACATCTACCGCGCGGTGCGCCAACCACAGCAAGGACAGGTCAACCGCAAGAGCAGCCGCACACTGGTGAACTGAGTCCAGTGACGGCGCGCCGGATTGGGGCGACGAGGGCCATCTACACTGCCTGGCCATGAAGGTCTCTCAACGCGCCCAGTCCATCACCCCCTTTCTCGCCATGGAGTTCGGCAAGCGCGCCGCTGAACTCGAAGCCGCCGGCCACCGCGTGATCCGGCTCAATCTGGGCGAGCCTGACTTCGGCGCGCCACCAGCCGTGCGGGCTGAGCTGCAGCGCATCGCGCCCGACACGGCCTTGCCCTACACCGGCGCCCTGGGTCTGCCGGCCTTGCGCGAGGCCATTGCCGGTTTCTATGCGCAGGCTCATGGTGTGAACATATCGCCCGAACGCGTTGTAGTCACGGCCGGGGCCTCGGCGGCCTTGTTGCTGCTCACCGCCGCCCTGGTGGACCCAGGCGACGAGGTGCTGGTCGGGGATCCGTCCTACCCCTGCAACCGGCAGTTCCTCAGCGGCTTCGGCGCCGACGTGCGCCTGGTGCCCACCGATGCCGCCTCGCGCTTCCAGCTTGACCTGGCCGCCGTGCAGCGCCACTGGAGCGCCCGCACATGTGGCCTGATGATCGCCACGCCCTCAAACCCCACAGGCACATCGGTGCCCGCGCCTGAGCTGGCCGCCATCTGCGACTGGGCTCGCGCGCACGATGCCTGGCGCATCATCGACGAGATCTACCTCAACCTCAGCGACGCACCTCATGGCCAGGCCACGCAGACCGTGCTGGCCTTTGATGCGGGCGCCTGCGTCATCAACAGCTTCTCCAAGTACTTCGGCATGACGGGCTGGCGCCTGGGCTGGGCCATCGTGCCCGATGAACTCGTACCCGCCATGGAACGCCTGGCGCAGAATTACTACATCTGCGCGCCCACGCACTCGCAGATGGCGGCGTTGGGCTGCTTCACGCCCGAATCGATTGCCGTATGCGAAACGCGCCGCCAGGAGCTCGCCGCGCGCCGCGCCCTGGTGCGGCAAGGCCTGGCCGACATGAGCCTGAATGTGCCCGTGCTGCCTGATGGCGCTTTCTATGTCTACATCGACGTGAGCGGGACCGGTCTGGATGCCATGCACTTTTGCGAACGGGCTTTGCAGGAGGCCCATGTGGCGCTCACGCCCGGGCATGACTTCGGGGTGTGCAGCGCGGCCTCGCATGTGAGGTTGTCTTACGCGGCTTCGCGTGCAGACTTGCAAGAAGGTATCGCACGCTTGACGGCGTTTGTGACCCGATTGGATTCAAGGCACAGACAGCGCTGACAGTTGCTGCTCCAGCCGCGCCAATGCCGCGGCGAACGCCGTCAACAAGAAGTTCTGCGGGTCATCGTGGCCATCGATCAGGCCCTCATCCAAGGCACCGTGCAGCGCGGGGATCAGCCCTTCGCCCGCACGCACACTGGCCGCCAGATAGAGCAATGCCAGCATGTCATATTGGGCCGGCGTGAAACCGGGGAGAGGGGCCTGCGCATCGTTGCCCGCAGGCCCTGCTGGGTCGGACCTTCTGGGCTGCACCAGCTCCACGTGCAAAAAAAGGCCCTTTACCGGCACACCCGCCGCACGCATTTCAAGCTTGGTTGCGCGCCATGGCTCACTGAAATCATGCGTGGTCAAGGTACGGCCAAGCCGATTGACAAACACGTGAGCCAGCGCTGTCGAGGCATGAGCGTATCGGCTCAGATCATTCATATGCGGATCAGCCTCAGGCGGGAAATCGTGCGCGCCGAACCAAGGCCAACTGGTGTCGTGAATCACGAAATAGCGGGCCGACACCGCAGCGCCATCCTCCCGCGCGGCAGCAGAGACAGGCGCATCCAGGGGTCCACCGACATCCTGCTCCGATAAGCCCAAATGTGCCAGCCAACGCCGAAGCGGCGCCTTCCACGAGTCTGTGGGCTGGCCAACAAGCCGGCTCACACTCTCTGGCACCTCGACAGATGCCGTATCGACGCGCCCCCATGGGCGAACGTCGCGCAGCAGGCAAGCGGCTTGCACCAGGGGTGGCCCTTGAAACTGCATGGCCTGGCGATCAAAACCACAGGCACCGACCAGCTCAGGCTTCGCTGCCCAGGCGGCATGGCCAACAAGGCAGCCAAACAAGGCCAGTGACAATGCTGGTTTCGTACGACGCACCATGGCTTTCTCGATGTGCTTTCCCATTCGACCACTGATACACGCCTCCATCGGCGTTGCACTCACCCTGATGACCTTGAGCGCCCGCGCCGCCGACAGTGAGCCGATGCCTGCCCTGGCATCCGAACACCGCGAACATCTGCATGCCCAGATCAAACAGGTTCATCTCCATCGCCTGTATGAACGCATGACGCACACCCCTGAGGCCTTGCACCAGATGTGTCGGTTCGAATCCGATATCGCGACACCTCCGCCCAAAGGGCTGGTGGCCTTGACCTTCGACGACGGGCCCGACCCGGAACACACCGAACAGATTTTGAAGGTGCTGGACCAATACGACATCCCAGCTACCTTCTTTTTCATTGGCGAAAAGATGCAAAAGTACCCGGAGCTGGTTCAGAAGGTGCTTGCCAGCAAGCGCCACTTGATCGCCAGTCATTCCTGGTCTCATCCCAATTTCCATGAGATCGGCGAAGAGGTGCAAAAAGCCGAAATCGACAAGGGCCTGGAACAGATGCCTGGGTCTTCTGCACTCAAGATCTACCGTTACCCCTTCGGTAATTCCACCTGCTACGGCAATGATGTGCTGCACGAACAGGGCTACCGCATCGTCGGATGGCACGTCGACAGCTGTGACTGGGCTTTTGACCGGACGGGCACCGTCGATTTGCACGAAGCCGTCTCGTGCGGTGTGGCGGCGCAGTTCCGAAGTGATTTCGTGGGCCACGTCGCGTGGGCCGTGCGTGAACGGCAAGGTGGCATCATTCTGATGCACGAAATCCATCCGAACACCCTGGCTCGGCTAAGCGAAGTCATCGAGGCCATCCGCAAGGACGGCTTCGGTTTCACCAGGGTGGACGACCCTCGCCTGACGGCGTCTTTGCGCTAGGTGTCTGCACTCATTGGGTTTGCGCATTGTTGTTTTGCGCATATGGGAGCGGGCATGTGATCGACTGAGCATTGAGCCCTTGCCGATCCAGTTCAAATCTCACCTTCACCTTGGAACCGGTTGCCACACGCCGCACGACATAGATGCTGTCGAAATCAGCGTCATCCCATGTCGGGACTTGAGCAGCCTCGCCACCAGCTTGCTGCAAAAGCGCCTGCGCCAATTGAACGGCCAGATGGTGTTCCCACGCGATGGCATAGACCCCATCTGGCTGCTGGAGCAGACTGGCGGCCAATTGCTTGACCTGCGTCATGTCCCACTGGATATCGACAGGCAAACCCGTCTGAATGGCCAAAGGCTCGATGGTGGCCAGTGGGCGGATGTAGTAATACGGCTCGCCCTTGTCCTTCTTTTTGACAGTGGGGTTCGGTGCAAACAAGGCAGCCGGCTGACCATACTTCGACAAGATGACCTGGGGCAGGGCCAAAGCCCGATTCAGCCCCTGACAGGACAGTTGCCCCAGGCCCGCAGCAGGCTTCTCCCCGTGACGAAAGATCACATAGGTCGAATCGGCCATCGCCGGCACACAGGCATTCAGCAGACCGCCGAACAGCAAACCAAGGACGTGCTTGTTCATCATGCGTAGAGCGGGAAATACACTTGTGGACGAGTAAGACTTTGTTTCATGTATCAACCTCACACGCCTGATCAACGTTGTACCCTGACAAACACAAACCACGTCAGGAGCGTCAGGCATGGAGTGCAACGCAAATGGTGCCACGAATGACCGTCTGCTGGCGGGTATAGGCGTATCCAGTGTCAGCGCGGTGCTCACGGCCTGCGGCGGCGGCGGTGGCGCCAGCACGCCCGATGGCGGCGCCAGCCCTCAAGGCACGGGAGCAGCAGGATCAAGCGCCATCTCGTCTGCCCAGGCAGCCCGCTTCCTTTCACAGGCGGGCTTGGGCGCCAGCCATGCACAGATCCAGCGCGTGCAAACACTGGGCTACGCCGCCTGGATCGATGAGCAGATGGCACTCCCCTCATCCACGACGCGGTGCGACTGGCTGACCAGCCAAGGCTTCGATGCCGCGGGCACCAATAATGTGAACAAGAACGGCCTCACGGGCTTTGACGCCTGTGTCTGGCGCAAACTGCTGTCGTCACCAGACGTGCTGCGCCAGCGGGTGACCTTGGCCCTCTCTGAGATCACCGTGGTCTCGGTGTTGGGGCTCTCAGGCGGCTGGCGGGCTTTCTCTGGTGCTCATTTCCTGGATGTGTTGGAGGCCCATGCCTTTGGCAATTACCGCGCGCTGCTGGGGCAGGTGTCGATGAGCCCGGCCATGGGCGAGTACCTGACCTTTCGGGGCAACGTCAAATACAACCCCAAGACCGGCGCCATGCCCGATGAAAACTACGCGCGTGAACTCATGCAGTTGTTTTCCATCGGTTTGCTGCAGCTCAATCTGGACGGCACACCCAAACTGGTCAACGGCAAGACCGTGGAAACCTACTCACTGGATGACATCACGGGCCTGGCACGCATCTTCACGGGCTGGGATTGGGATTATTCCGTCGGCAACGGCAATACGCCGGACTTCCAGAAGCGACCCATGATCCAGGTAGCCGCTCGCCACGAAACCAATGCCTCGACCTTCCTGGGTACCACGGTGCCGGCCGGTCTGGATGGCGCCAGCAGCCTCAACGCGGCACTGGACATCATCTTTGCCCACCCCAATGTGGCGCCATTCATCAGCAGGCAGTTGATTCAGCGGCTGGTCACCAGCAACCCTTCGCCCCAGTATGTCAGCCGCGTTGCACAGACTTTTCTCGATGACGGCAGCGGCACCAAGGGCAACCTGGCTGCGGTGATCAAAGCCATCTTGCTGGATGACGATGCTCGCCAGGACAGCAATCTCCAATCGCTGAGTTTCGGCAAGCTGCGCGAACCCGTCCTGCGTTTTGTGCATTGGGCCCGGGCCTTTGGTGCGACCTCACCCAGCGACGCCTGGGCTATCGGCGATACATCCAACCCTGGTACAAGGTTGGGGCAAAGTCCGCTTCGCTCGCCCACCGTTTTCAATTTTTTCCGCCCTGGCTATGTACCGCCCAACAGCGCGATCGCGGCGGCCTCTCAGGTTGCACCAGAGTTTCAGCTCACCAACGAATCGTCCGTCGTGGGTTACCTGAACTTCATGCAAGGCGTCATCACCAATGGCATTGGTGATGTCAAGGCTGACTACACCCCATGGCTGGCGATGGCCGATGACGCCGCCACACTCATTGCAGACCTAGTGCTGGTGCTGAGTGCCAATCAGCTCGACGCGGCTGCAACCAGCGCCATCACCACATCCATTCAGAGCATGCCATCGGGCACGGATGCAGCGCGCGCCAACCGTGTGTACGCCGCCATCCTGCTGGTTATGGCCAGCCCGGCTTACCTGATTCAAAAATGAGCGAGGCACCCAGCATGAGCAAGCCGACATCTTCTGCATCTCGCCGCACCTTTCTCAAACAGACCGCGGCGCTGTCCATGGCTGGCGTGGCCACACCAATGGCCTTGAACCTCGCGGCCATGGCCGAGGCCGCTGCCAGCACGGCCACCGACTACAAGGCCCTCGTGTGCGTCTTCCTCTATGGGGGCAACGACAACGGCAACACGGTGATCCCCTATGACCAGGCCAGCTACAACCTGTACAACGGCTTGCGCCCCACGCTGAGCTATGCGCGAGGTGCTCTGGATGCCACCGCGCTGGCCCCGTCCATGGCCCTCTCAGGTGGCCTGCAATTTGCGCTGGCACCCGAGCTCGCCCCCTTGCTGCCCCTGTTCAACGCCGGTCAACTGGCGGTGCAACTCAATGTCGGCACGCTCATCCAACCCACCAGCAAGCAGCAGTACGTGGCACGCTCGGTGCCCCTGCCTTCCAAGCTTTTCTCACACAACGACCAGCAATCGGAATGGCAATCATCCGCGCCCGAAGGCGCGGTCTCCGGATGGGGTGGTCGCATCGGCGATCTGTTTGAATCAGGCAATGGCCATTCCACGTTCACCTGCGTGAACGTCTCGGGAAACGCGGTCTACCTGTCAGGCAATCAGGCCGTGCAATACCAGGTCACGCCATCAGGCTCGATTGCCCTCAAGGCCCAAAAATCGCTTTTCGGCTCGACAGCCTGCGCACAGACACTGCTTGAACTCATCACCCAGCAACGCGCGCACCTGATGGAGGCCGAGTACAACCGCGTCATGCAACGCGCCATCGATGCCAACGCCTTGTTGTCGACCAATCTGCAACCGGCCAGTGTGATCACAAGCACGATCCCTGTCCCCCCAAACCAAACCCAAGCACCCAGCAACGCTTTGTGGGACCAATTGAAACTGGTGGCCCGCATGATCGCCAGTGCAGACGCGCTCGGTGCCAAGCGCCAGGTGTTCTTCGTCTCCATGGGTGGGTTCGACACACATGACGGCCTGTTGACGGTTCACCCTGGACTGCTGACACAGCTTGCCGATGCCCTGGCCGCTTTCTTCAACACGACAGTTGAACTCGGTGTGGCCAATCGGGTCACCACTTTCACCGCATCAGACTTTGGCCGCACACTCAGCGGCAACAACGATGGCTCAGACCACGGCTGGGGCAGCACGCACTTTGTACTTGGCGGCGCCGTCAAGGGGCAGCGCTTCTATGGCACACCGCCCGTGATTGCCAGCAATGGCCCTGACGATGTCGGCCAGGGCCGGTTGATTCCGACGACCAGCGTGGACCAGTACGCGGCAACCCTGGCGTCATGGTTTGGCGTTTCGGCCTCAGACATGCTGACGGTATTGCCCAACCTGAAGAACTTTGATGTGTCAACGCGCAACGTTGGTTTTGTTTGAGGCCAATGGCCCGTTTGGCTTACACAAGCTGGCGCCCCTCCATCAGGCTCATGGCCCGAAACACCATCGCCGCGCGCGAGCGCACGCCCAGCTTGGCGAAGATGCGGCGCATATGTGTGCCGACCGTCCACTCGCTGATCTGCAGGCGATCGGCGATCTGCTTGTTGCACAGGTCTGCAGCCACCAGGCGAACGATGTCGGCTTCTCGGCTGGTCAGGCTCAAAGGCACGGGTTCGATGAAGGTCATGGCTTGCACCATGGCTTGGGCCCGCGTCTTCAATTGGATATCGAATGCTCTCTCATTAAGTGCGACTGACATGGTCTCTCTCACTACTCAGGTAACGTGCCAGCCGCGCGTGGCTTGCTGGCGATGGTTTGCAATGGCATGAATGATTGATGAGTTGGGGCGCGGGCTCAACCCCTAACCCGCCTCCCCCTTACGTGTGAAGAAGGCCTTCAGATTCAGATCAAGGCCTCGCGAACATCAGGGTGACTGAGAAAGTCGCGCGGGCTGGCTGAGCGCCCATAGGCCCCGGACTGGAAGACCACGAAGAGATCGCCTTCTTCGGCACGGTCCATCTCCACGCGATCGGCCAGCAGATCCAGGGGGGTGCACAAAGGCCCCACGACGCTGGCCATCTCCTTCTCACGGCCTCGATGGCCCATGGCGACGGGGTAGTTCTTGCGGATGCATTGGCCGAAGTTGCCCGAGGCCGCAAGGTGCTGGTGCATCCCACCATCGACGATGAGGAAGGTGTGGCCACGCGAGAGCTTGCGTTCGATCACACTGCTCACATACAGGCCCGCCTCACCGACGATGAAGCGCCCCAGCTCGATGGCAATGCGCGCACCAGGGATATCACGCTCTAGCCGCTCGGACAGGGCGTTGAGGTGATCCGTGACCGATGCCAGATCGAGCACCTTGTCCCCTGGCGCGTAGGGGATACCGAAGCCACCCCCTAGATTGAGGATGCGCGGCGCCTGGGGCATCTGGTCGAGCCAGCTCATCACCAGCTCGTAGCTGCGGGACTGCGCATCGACCAAGGTCTGAGCGCGCAGGTTCTGCGAGCCCGCGAACAGATGGAAGCCCTCGAACTGGAGGTGGCTGGACTTGATCTCGCTGAGCATGGCCGGAATCAGTTCCGAGTCGATGCCGAACTGACGAGGCCCGCCGCTCATCTTCATGGACGAGGACTTGGCTTCGAAAGGCAGGTTCACGCGCAAGGCGACCCGCGCAGGGTGACCGGTGGCTTCGCTCATCGAGGCCAGGGCACGCAACTCGCGCGCCGACTCGACGTTGAACAGCACGCCCGAAGCCAGCCCTTGCATGAGTTCGGCTTCCTTCTTGCCGGGGCCCGCAAAGCTGATCTGCTTGGGGCTCATGCCAGCGTCGAGCGCCACACCCAGCTCGATGGCCGAGGCCACATCAAAGCCATCGACCAGCCGGGCCAGATGGCAGACCAACGCCGGCATGGGGTTGGCCTTGACGGCATAGTGCAACTCGATGCGATCAGACAGCAGTGAGCGCAGTTGCGCGACCCGGGCCTCGATGGCCGCGCGGTCGTAGAGATAGCAAGGGGTGCCGCCCACGCGGCTGACGGCCTGTGACAAGGGCATGCCGCCAATGAGCAGATCGCCATCGCGGTTGCGTGGCCAGGCCTGGGCCACATCCGCCGTGTCTTGTTGCAAGGTGCTGGTGGTGTCCATCATGCTGTGGCCTCCAGAGCTGGCGCTTGGAAGAAGTTGGTGAATGGTTGAGACAAGGTCTTGCGGTCGATCTTGCCGTTGGGGTTGCGCGGCAGAGCGCCGGTGCGCACGGCCACGTGGGCTGGGACCATGTACACGGGCAGGTGCTTGCGGCACAGTTGCTGCACATGCTCTGCCTTGAGTGCCTCACCCGATCGGGCCGAGACCACGACCACGATGGCCTGGCCCAGGCGAGGGTGTTCGATGCCGAAGGCGGCCACCTCGGCGATGCGCTCATCGCCATAGATGAGCTCTTCGATCTCGACGGGGCTGACGCGGTAGCCAGAGGTCTTGATCATCTCGTCGCGCCGGCCGATGAAGTAGAGGTAGCCCTCGGCATCGCGGCGCACGGTGTCGCCTGAGAACACGGCCAACTCTGGGCACATCAGGCCAGAGGCTCGACCTGGCAGGGGCTTGAAGCGCTCGGCTGTCTTCTCGGGGTCGTTCCAGTAGCCCAAGGCCACGGTGGAGCCACGGTGCACGAGCTCGCCGGGCTCATCCGGATCGCACTCGCTGCCATCAGGGCGCAGCACCAGGATCTGCTGATTCGGCATGGCCTTGCCCATGGAGTCGGGGCGCTTGTCGGCTTCTTCAGGCGGCAGATAGGTGGAGCGGAAGGCCTCGGTCAAGCCATACATGAGATAGGGCTTGGCTTGCGGCGCGAGGCTGCGCAGACGGCCCAGGATCTCGCGGGGCATCTTGCCACCCGTGTTGGCGAAGTAGCGCAGATGCTGCTTGATGCTGTCCGGCCAGCTCAGCTCGGCCAACTGGATCCACAGAGGTGGCACGGCTGTCAGGCCGGTGATGTGTTCGCGCTGCATGACATGCAGTACCTCGCTGGGCAGGGTGTGGTCCAAGAGCACGGCACAGGCCCCGACCGTGAGCGCCGTGGTCACCTGCGACAAGCCCGCATCGAAGGACAAGGGCAGCACGGCCAGGATGCGATCAGCCGCATGGTTGCCGAGGTAGCTGGCCACGCTGGCCGCGCCACTGACAAGGTTACGGTGCGACACGACCACGCCCTTGGGCTTGCCGGTGCTGCCGGATGTGTAGAGGATGGCAGCCATGTCGACATCGATCACGGCGTGATGGGCACGGCGGCCTTCGGGCTGCACGAACTGGTCCCAGGCGATGAGCTCACAGCGCTCCGCTTGCATGCTGGCCTCACCAACGAGCACCACCCATTGCAAGGCTGGGCATTGCTCGGCCACCGAGGCCAGCAGACGCCAGCGGTCTGGCGAAGTAACCAGCACGCGCACATCGCAGTCGCGCAGGATGTGGGCGACCTGTTCGCGCTTGAGCGCGGGGTTCACCGGCACGAAGGTGCAGCCGGCTTCGGCCGTGCCGAACATGGCGGCCACGGTCTCGAAACGCTTGGACAGGAACACGGCCACGCGTTCGCCGCGCTGAAGGCCCTTGGCCAGCAGGCCTTGTGCAAAGCCGCGTTGCAGGCGGGCCAGCTCTTCGTAGTTTAGGTCCTGCCCATCATGGCGCAGGGCCACGGCCTGGGGGGTACGTTGTGCAGCGACCTGGGCCAGGTGTTGCACCAGTGTGGATGTGGTCATCGGGCATCCCTCCTGATCATTGGGGTTGAACTGCTGCCGTGGCACGCAGGGCGGTGAGCACCGTGCGGGTCTGCTCGAACAGGCGCTTGAAAGGCAGGCCTTCGACAAAGCCGTGTGCGCCGGCCACTTGCACGCCATCACGCGTCACGCGTGAGGCCAGCTCATGGACATGGCCGATCGACAGCGTCGTGCCGGCCTTGTCACCACCGAAGCAGGCCTGCACGTAGAGCCACAGGGCTTGCTGGTTCATGGCGATATCAGCCAGACGCAGGGCCACGGCCTGGTGCTGCATGATGGGTTTGCCGCCGGACTGGCGGGTCTTGGCGTAGGCATAGGCAGCCTGGCTGACGCGCTGGGCCATTCCGGTCAGCAAGCCGGCGAGCAGCACCTGGTGTTGATGCCGTGCGGCTTCGGCCATGCCTGCTGTCGACAAGGCCAGACCGGTTTGGGGCGCCCATTGGGTTGCGACCTTGGTACGGATCCACAAAGCTTGGCCTGATGGCAAGCCCATGACGGGCTCTTCCACGGTCACGTCGAAGGCCTTTTGCAGATCAGCCAAGGTGTAGGGACCGACCATGCGGTCGCCCTCAGCTTGCAGCAGCCAGATGACATCGGACGTCAAGGTGCTGGCGGGCGACCAGACCACCCAGCGTGGTGAGCCGTCTGACATGGTGTCCGTGGCGCCAACGGCCCAGGCGACGCGGCCGGTCTGTGCCTTGGCGAACGGCTCACCCAGCGCCTGCCACAGCGGCCTTTCCAGTGCGGCGAGCAGGCTTTGCCAGGCCGCTTCGGGACGCGCCGCGCCCAGGGTGTGCGCCAACTGCAAGAGCACGGGGTCGCGCTCATCGGCACCCAGGCTTTCCAGCAGCGCGTCCACCTGCAGGGCAGATACGGCCTGCAAGGCGTGGTCGAGGCTGGCCTGGCTGTCGCGCTGGGACACCTTGTCCATGTCCACATCGCGCGCCACGACCTGGGCGGCATCGATGAAGGACTGCATGTCCGCCGACACGGCAAAGGACACGGGGGTGTGGTTGTCTGACATGTTCATGCTGCTTGCTCCGCGGTGGGGTCGAAGGCGCGCGAGATCATCAGGCGCTGCATGTCGCCCGTGCCTTCCAGGATGTCGAAGGCCTTGGCGTCGCGGTAGAACTTGTCGAACCGGGCACGCTGGCCGGGCTCGGCCAAGGCAAAGTGGTGACTCAGGTACTGGCCCAGCTCCATCGACAAGGTCGACGAGAAGGCCTTGGCCATCGAGGCGTCCAGCGAGGCACGCTGGCCCTGGTCGTAGCGCCAGGCGGCGCGCAAGGCCAGCAGGCGCGCCGATTCCAGACGGGCCTGGAACACCTTCAGATCGCGCTGCACCACCTGGGCCTGCAGGGTGCTCAGTCCGGCGTCCTTGCCGGACACCGCTTCGCGCGCGGCATCCAGCACGCCAAAGCACGAGCCGTTGATCACGGCCGACAGCGCAGGGCGCATGTAGTCCCAGGCGCTTTGGGCACCGGTGAAGGCATCGATCAGCGGGCCACGCTTGCCGTTGTGGCCCAGCATGCTGGAGGCGGGCACGCGGCAGTCCTGGAAGGACAAGGCCGTGAGCTGGCTGGCGCGCAGGCCCATCATGTCTTCGCAACGGTCCACCGAGAAGCCGGGCGTGTGCTTGTCGACGATGAAGGCGCGGATGCCGAAGCGGCCCTTGCTGGCATCCAGCGTGGCGAACACCACCACGGCATCGGCACGGCGGCCGTTGGTGATGAAGCACTTGTTGCCGTTGAGGATGTAGTCATCGCCATCACGGCGTGCGCTCATGCGCAGGGCCGTGGCGTCGGAACCGGCTTCGGGCTCGGTGATGGCGAAGGCGCCCCACACCGGGCGGCTCTCATCATGAAAGCGTGCGAAGTAGCTGCTTTGCTGCTCTGGCGTGCCCAGGGCGAACACGGGTGGCATGGACAGACCTGGCCCCGGCATGCCGATGGGCAGGCCCGGACACACGCGGCCCACCTGTTCGAACACCACACAACGGCGCACGGCCGTGGCGGTCAAGGGCAGCCCGCCATGCACCACCGGCAGGTTCATGCGGTTGAGCAGGCCCACGGGTACGCGGCCCCACAGGTGCTCGGGCATGTCGCCCAGGCGGTCGGCTTCCTGGGCCAGACCACCGAGGTCGTTCAAGAGGCTCTGCATCAGCTGCCAGCTGTCGTGATCTTCGCGCTGGATTTGCGCGATCACGTGTTTCGTGTCGATGTGCATGGCAAGACTCCGTTGGCCATCACGCCGCCACGACGACGCGGCGGTATACCGTCATCAGCTCCTGAACATCGATGCCATCGATGCTCATGCCGCTGTAGACGCCATTGGTGATCTGCACACCGGCGAAACTCACGCGGTCAAAGCGGCTTTGGTCGAAATAGACCTCTTTGAAGGTCGAGCCTTCGAAGGTGACCTGCTCGACCGTGCTCTCGGCCAGGCGGACGTCTTCGAGTCGGCTGTTGGCCAGATTGGCGTTCGAGGCATGGATGGCGTGTTCGCAGTCGTCCAGTTTGATGATGCTCATGATGTTTCTCCTGACGGGTTGAGGTCCTGCCTTCAAGGCAGGGTCGGGCGATAGACACCGCCCTTTTGGGTTGAAAGTTCAAGTTCCCTGGCACAACGCCAGCACAAGGCGACAGCCGTGAGACCAAAGCCGGCCGCGAGACCCTGCCACAGTCCCAGCAGCGCACCGCCATACACGACAGCCAGCAGCCACTGACCACCGATGCCCACCAGGCCGTAGCCGAAGAGGGCTTGAAGCAGAGGGGCACGGGTCTGGCCCAGGCCCCGCAAGATGGCGGCGCCCACGACGATCACGGCCTGCATGCACAGCACCAGGCCGGCCCAGGGCATGATCTGGTGCAGCGCTGAAGCGGTGTCGGCCTGGTAGGCAACAGGACCCAGCACTGCGGCACCCAGCGGCACCGCAGCGAGGCTGAAGGCCAGCAGCGTGACCGCACCGGTCATCAGGGTCAGCAGCATGGCCAGCACCGCGCGGCGATTGCGCTCTTGCACATCGCCACGGGCGTGGGCCACCGCCACGTACTGCACGACCGCCTGGGCGATGCCCAGAGGCAGCACCAGGGCAAAAGTGACCCACAAGGCCGCAGCGGAATGCACGGGCACGGTCTGTGGCCAATAACGGCCAGCTATCAGGGCGGCAAAGGCAAGCATGAGGCTGTCGAGCAGCACCACGGCCCCCACTGGCCAGCCCACGGCGAAGAGCTGGGCCAGAGCCTCCTGAATGCGCGAACCATGTGCGCGCCAATTCAATTGCAAAGGCTTCATGCCCAGCAGCGCGCCCAGGCCTAAGGCCGCCATGACCCAGTTCGACAGACTCACGGCGCCCACGGTCATCTCACTGGCCTGGGCAAGGTCATGGCCCCATAACTGCATGGCCAGCAGAGCCCACGCGCTACCGCACAAGGCAGCGACCACATACAGGCCCGAGGCCAGACCGGCACGTTGCCGCAAGGACGCGTGCACCCGAAAGACCACCATCAACAAGGCCGGCCACAGGCCCACCGCGTTGGCGATGCCAAAGCCGTGCGCAGCCTGGGCCAGGTCGGGGTCGACGCCGAACAGGCTCAGAGCCTGGCTGCTCAGCACACTCAGGCCGGAGCAGACCAGGGCCACGAGGCTGGCAAAGACAAAACCCGCCAGCATGGCCGCTTCATAGTCTTCATGCCGGCCCTGGCCCATGGCCCGGCCGCCCAAGTAGTACAGGGCCTGCAGCATGCTGGCCGCGGCAATGAAGATGGGCAGGTTGAAGCTCGCCATCAGCGCGTAGGCCGCATAGCTGTGTGTGCTGTGCTTGGCGATGAGGCCGGCCACCAGCACGCTCATCAGCAAGGGTGCGGTCTGCACCAAGGCCATCTTGGCCGACAGGCTCAGCAGCGGCATGAACACCGCTTCCCGGCGTGGACGAGAATCCGTTGCAACAGGTGCATTCATGCTGATGCTCCTCGGGCTTGAGGGCAACGTGCCTGCAACAAGGCCACGCCCACGGTGCCCCCCAGGCTCATGCCCCAGCTGAGAAAGCGTGCGCCGTTCTCAACATGACCGGCGCGCATCGCGCTCAGCAGGCGTTCGATGGCCACCGGGCCCGCCGCCGCACTCAGGTAGCCAGATGATTCGTTCTCACAGGCTGGTGGGCAGCTCAGTCCATCCAGCCCCAGGCTGTCCTGCAGGGCACGGTCCCAGTCACGACCCAAGCCGGATGGCAACCAGCCCTGCACATCGTCTGGTTGCAGCGCATGCTTCACCAACAGCGCCCCCATGAGCTCGCGGGCATCAGCGAGGATGCGTGCGCGGCCCACATCGGGCAGGGTCGCTTGAGCAGCGTCGGGCAGGGTCACATAGGGCGCGTTGCTGCGCATGCCGGTGTCGACACAGACCAGTGCCGGTTGCAGCACCTGTTCGCCCACACGCTCGATCCACAGCGCAGCCGCACCATCGCCCATGACAGCAGGCAGGCTCAGCGCGCGTGGGAAGGGCAAGGGCCATTTCTCCGCGCAGACCATGAGTGCCGCGTAGTGGTCACCATCGCTTTCAGCGCTGAGGGACGCGATGATGTCCATGGCGCCGATCCAGGATGCACCCTGCCACTGCGCCACACCGAAGTGCGGCACGCGTGACATGCCCATGCCGCACACCAGACGCGAGATGCTGGACTGGAAGAAGTTCTCGTCCACGCCGCTGGTGGCATACACGGCCACGCCGCATGCCGGCTTCTCGGGCAGGGCGTCCATCAAACCCTTCACGGCTGCTTCGGCCATGTCGGCTTGGCTGGCTGAGGGCTCGCAGGCAAAGCGGGCTTGGGGCTGAGCATGCGGCTTCACGGCCTGGTCAGCACACCATGCAGCAGCTTGCTGGCTCACTTCGCCGAACTGCCATCGCGTCAACACCCGGTAGGTGGACGAGATCTCGGCGGCGTGGTCTGCCAGCGCGGCTTGCTGCCACTGTGCGACCGACGTCTGCCCGGTCGGCAACACGGCGCAGGCCTGCACGAAGGCCAGGGTGGGTTCAGCGGGCTTCATCGCTCTTGCGCTGAACGAAGTCGACCAGGTTGCCAAAGCGCGAGAAGAGCGTCGCCGACAGGTCTTCCACGTCGATCGTGATGTCGAAGCGGGCTTCCATCTCGGCCAGCAACTCCACCACGTTCATGGATTCCAGACCCAGATCATGGAGGTTGGTTTCCAGGGTGATGGCGTCCTTGGGCAGATCGAGTTGCAGCACGGTGAGCACCGCGTCGCGCAGTTGGTCGGCGATGTCTTGTTGGGTCAGGGCTGTGGTCAGCATGGCTTGTGTCCTAGATATATGTAGAGAAAAGGTGAGTGCACTTGGTGCGAGGCGTCACAGCGCCTGCAGCTCCAGCGCGTCGAAGAAGCGCTGGTAGAGCGCGTTGCGTCGTTGGTGAAACTCGCTTTCATCGCGAGAAGAGAAGACCACCAGGCCGACGTAATCGGTGCAGTGCGAGCTGGGCGGCACGAACTGGCCTTCGGCCACGTCCACCTGCACAGACTTGATCCAGGGCTCGCTGAACGATTGCGCACTGGCCGCGCGCTTGACGATGCCTGTCTGGCTGCAGCGAAAGCCCACCAGGCCAGCCACGTCTTCGCGTGTTGGCGAGGGGATGCGAATCAGGTCGCCACGGCCGCATTCGAGCAGCAGGGTCGCACGGCCATAGTTCACGCCGTATTGCGACTCGATCATCCAGACGATGCCGCCACCGCCCGGGCGCACGGCCATTTCGCAGAACACGATGTCCTCGTCAGGTGTGACGAAGCATTCCAGATGGGTCACGCCGTTGCGCAGCTTCAGGGCCTTGATGGCGCGGGCCGAGAAGGCTTCGAGCTTGTCCTTGAGGGCGCCTTGGGTCAGCATCACGGTCACGAAGGGTGTGCCCGAGGCAAAGTCGATGTTGGCCATGCCCGGTGCATAGGGTGCGCTGGCCGTGAGGACGGCTTGCCCGTCACGCACGATGGCGTTGACGTGGTAGAGCACGCCCTCGACATAGGTCTCGGCCTCAAAGCCTTCCGGGGCCTCTTCAGCGGCGAACCAGGCCTTGAGCTCGTCCGGCGTGGAGACGAACACCACGCCCTTGGAACCCAGACCATCCACGGGCTTGATGACCAGCTTGCCTTGTTGCGCCAGCAAGGCCTGCACGGTGTCCTGGTCGTCGCAGCGCACGAAGGTCGGCGCACGCAAGCCCGCGGCCAGCACGTGCTGCTTCATGACCATCTTGTCGCGGTAGCGGGCGGCATCTTGCGTGTGCAGGCCGGGCACGCCCAGGCGCTCACGCAGCTCGGCCGCGAAGTCCACGGTCTTTTCATCGAGCGTGGCAATGGCGCTCAAGGGTGTGCGCTCATGCAGGGCCTGCGCGCGGCGGGCCACGTCGTTCAGGTCGCTCCACCTCACCACCTCCGTCTCGACGTGGTCGCCCTGCCCCTCAAAGTAATGGGCGTTGGCCTTGTCGACGAACACGGTCACGTTCACGGGCAGGTCCGCCACGATGGAACGCCCTTGCAGGTCAAAGAATGCGCGGCCATCGCCACGCGCCAGAATCAACATCTTCTTGCTCATCTCAAAATCTCCTTATTGGCAATACGGGGCGTTGTCAGCCGGACCGACAGACACCCACCCCTGGGGGATGCGGCGCGCTGTTGCCGAGCAGCGCACACGCATGGCGGCCGCATGGCCACTGAGGCTGGCGGTCCAGATCACGGCATCGATGTCATGGCCGCGTTGCGTGGCCAAGTCCACCAAGTCAGCCAGAGCCACCAGCGGCGAAGCGCTGGACAGGTGCACGCCGGTTGACTGGCCTGCGTCGCTGGCCAGCCGCAGCTCGCCCGACCAGCCCGCTTGTTCGGCGACCTGTTCAGACAAGGCCTGGCTGTAGGCGTCGCCCATCAACACAGCGTGCTTGCGCCGCGCTTCGGGCATGGCGGCCATCACCTGGCGAACCTGGGTGGCGGCCCACTCGACCAGGCGTGTGTTGACGATGGCTGCAGGCTCGGCCCAGGGCCCTTCATGCAAGGGCGCTTCGTGCCAGACGAGGTCTTCGATCACGGCCAGGGCGCCGTCTTGCAGCCCTGTGCCGGCAAGGTCCGCCTGGACCAGGCAGGCCGCCGCTGCATCGCCATAAGTGACGACGTCCGGCACGCGGCGGTAGAAAGGCGCCATCCACTTGTCGCTGGCACTGATGAGTGTCAAGCCGTTTGCGCCTGCTTGCTCGCCCAGCACGCGGGCCAGTTGCATGGCCATGGCGATGCCGGCTGTGCCGTTCTGGCCGATGGTCTGCGTCAGGCGGGCTTGCATGGCGTGCTCTTGTTGCAGGCGCAGGCAGGTCGAGCCCAGGATCTGCTGGTCCAGCGTGCACTGCGTGTGCAGGATCGCCTCCACCTTCGCCATGGCTTGCGGCAGGGCTTGTGCCAAAAGGCCCACCACGCTTGATGCCTGCGCACTGTTGCGGGTCTCGGCCGGCCAGGCGGGCGCCTGGTAGTTGTCGGTGTGCATGCGCGTGATGCCGCGCCGCACGGTGGAAGGCCTGGAGAACGCCCCGGCCTCGTCAAACAGATGCTTGTAGGTCTGGGAGGCCACGGTGCCCAGGAGATTCTGGTGTGTGGTGGCCTGTGGCACATCCACGGCCAAGGCCATGAGCTTCAAGTTCATGCGGCCTCCTGTTGTGGCGATGCGAGAGGCGCGGCGACGGGGCCAATGGGACTGAAGGCCACGGCGGCATAGGCGCCCACATTCGATTGCGCGCAGTACACGACGCGCCGCCCGGCATCCAGCAGGCTCAGACCTCGATCGACGAGATTCACGGCCAGGTCCGCACAGCAGGCGTGACCACGGCGGCCGATGTTGTCCAGGAAGAACTGCTCCGCGCTCAGGCCCAGGGACTTGCCAATCGCCAACCAGTAGGGCCTGTCGGCATTGATGGGCAGGATCTCGCCCATCTCCGTAACGGGCAGGCCGCGCTCACGGGCGTGGTCTTGCAGCAGGTTCTTGGTCTGCACCCAAGCGGAGCGGGCAATGGCGGCCGTGTTCACGGCATTGCTGGGCCCGTCGAACAGCTCGGCATGGTTGCGCACGGTGATGTGGTCCAGCACGGCCCGCAAGCCTTCGCGCCCGATCAGCAGGGCCGAGCCGCCGTCACTCTGGATGCCCGCCGTCTGGCGGATGCGGTGATTGGCCTGGCCGAACACGCGGTCCGAGGTCACCACCAGGGCGTAGCGGGCGCTCGGATCGCGACGCAACAGGGTGGCTGCCCATTGCAGGGCATTGCCCACCGAGGCACAGGCCAGATGGCCGACAGAAAAGGCCATGCGGGTGCGCCAGCCATAGCGGGCCGCCAACTGGCTCAGCACCGACACGGGCGGAGCCGGCATGCTGAAGGCCTCGGTGTGGGCGTGGATCACATAGGCCACGTCAAGAGGATTCAGGCCGCGTTCGGTCATCTGGTCGATGGCCAGGCTGATCAACTGGGCATCCGACTGGTCCGTGCCGTCATGGAAATAGCGGCAGCCGTTTTCCAGCAACTGCTCGATGACGGTGGGGGCCACGTTCTGGCCTTGCACCCAGTCGACGATGTCGATGGCGGGGCCGGGCAGGCCGTGGGCCACATCGACCAGGCCGATGGTGGCCTGTTGTTGGTCTTGAACAGACATGGTGTCGATTCCCTCAGGCTGCGGCGGCCAGCATTTGGTCTGCGGTGCCCAGCCAGCCCATGCTCCGGCAGGTGCGGCCGGTCTCGGACGGCACATCGGGGAAGCGCTGGATGAACTCCTCGCGCGTGATGTCAAAGAGCACGCGGTCATGCAAGCGGCCATGCATGCGATGGCGCGCCCGCTGGCGACCCGTTTCCGTCAGGCCCAGCTTGCGGTGGATTTGCATAGAGGGCGCGTTGCCATCGACCAGCCAGGAGCCCATCACCTCGCGGCCCTGATCCACAAAGCCCGTGGCCAGCGCCGTCAACATCGCCGAGGTGGCGATGTGCTTGGGCGCGGTGCCATACAGGCCACGCATGCCCCAGACCTCCGACGAGCCCATGGGGTTGTCGATGTCGGTCATGCAGACCAGGCCGATGGGCGTGGCGTCACCAGCGGGGTGGAACAGGCGGGCCAGGTTGCGTTTGCTGGTGAGCAGGGCATAGAGCGCCAGCTTGGTGAGCTGCTGTCGGCCGCCGCCGAAGTCCAGCCAGCAACAGACGCGGTCGTCGCTGAGCCAGGCATGCAGCATGTCGGCATGGTCAAAGCCCACCGGGCTGAAGTTCACACGGGGCAGATCGGTCCCGGGGATGAGGTCATGGCAAGCGTTCATACGCCCTCCTTGCTGAGCATGAATCCCCCGAAGCAGCCGCCGATGCCACTGGCAAAGACGAGGTGGTGTCCGGGTTCTTCCAAAACGGCCGAGTCGGCCAGGTTGACGGCCCCATCCGAACCAAAGACATGGCCGATGCGGCTGAAGTTGTGGGCAAACAGGCGCTCCTGAGGCAGGCGCAGCGCGTCCATGGCCTGGCGCCAGGCCGACAGGTTCACGTTGTGCGGCAGCACCGTGTTCACGTCGCCAGGCTTGAGGCCCGCGTCCTTGATCACGCGACGGATCACCGAGATCAAGGTCCAGAGGTAGTTGTCATTGGGCTCATAGCGGCCATCGGGCAGGATGCCGTGTACGGCCACCGGGTCGTTGAAGGTCTGCAGGCCGGTGAGCCGGGCAGCGGCACCACGCTGCACCCACATGGCTGAAGCCCCGTCGCTGTGGATGCCGGCCGTGCCGATGGCGCGCAGGTCTTCGCGCAGCACGGTGTCGACGCACACGACCAGCGCGTTCTGCCATGCCTGGTGCTTGGCAAACATGGCACGCAGCACACGCAAAGCGTGGATGGGTGAGACGCACTGCTGATGGGCAATCGACCAGGCCAGGGCCCGCGTCAGGCCGAGTTGCTGGCGCAGTTCACCAGCCAGCGTGAAAGGCATGGGCAGGGCATTGCACGGCGAGGTGTGGCAGATCACCAGAGCATCGATCTCTTCGGCATTCAAAGAAGGGCATTCGCTCAACAGCTTGCGCACGGCACGCACGCCCAGATCGATCTGCGTGTGATCGCCCTGCACGCGGTGGAAGCGGTCTGCACCGTTGGCACGCAAAGCCGCAGCCTGCTCGCCAGGCCATTGCTGCTCTTCGCACCAGGCCTCCACATTCATCACATGGGAAGGCAGCACGTAGGCGGTGTGGGCAATGCCCACGCTGTTTGTCTTGTTCATCTTGGCGACCTCGGTCAATGGAGGTAGTGCGTGAGGTACACGGACACGTAGTTGCGCTGAGGCGCCATGCCGTATTGCGTGGACGGGCCGCCTTCGAAGCGACCAGCCAGCACGGACAGCGAGTTGTGCTCGCTCAGGTGCCAGCTGGCATCGACCTGCCACAGCCGGCTGCGGTCATAGGCGTTGCGGCGCACGAAGGCGCTCAGGTCCACCCCCTTGATGGCATCGAGCCACATGGCCCGCGCATACCAGCTGCGCTGTACCAGGGGCTCCTGCTGGTCCACCCTGGCGTCGATCAATGCGCCCAGGGGAGCGCCGTACAAGGCCGGGTTCGTGGCCTGGGCCTGTTGCCAGGCTTGCCAGCCCGTGCGGTTCAAGGCATCGCCCGCATAGTCGTGTTCCAGCGTGAAGCTCATACCCCAGGGGGCCGTCCAGCTCACATTCGCGGCCCAGCGGTTGGTCCAGCTTCGGTCCTGCGTGGTCTGGCCCGGCAGGGGCAGGCGCACATCGTGCGAACCCGTCCACTCGGCGCTGGCCACCCAGGCATCGCTCATCAGCCAGGAGCTGCTCAGGCCCAGGCGAGGTTGATCGGCTTCACGCGCCAAGGCGCTCACATCCAGCGACAGGCCCGAAGCCACATCCGGCGAGGCCTTCAGGTAGACGGCGGCATGTCGGTTGGTGCGCTCCAGGCCCAATGCGGCGGGGGCATCATCAAAGCTATCGCGGCTGTCACACCTTGAAAGGCGAGGCACAGCGGCCGCAGTGAAGCTGCCCCAGGGCTGCACGGTTTGACCGCGCAGCATCACCGTGCCCAGGCGGTTCTCACGCAGCGCAGCCGGGTCCAAGGTGGTCTGCGTGACCACGGCATTGGCTTTAAAGAAGTCCGTCGGGTTGTAGCCCGCCGCGCTGCCGGCCTTCATCACGATGCGACCTGCATCCACGTAGGCCGGCTTGTCTGCCGAGCCCAGGCGCCATGACACGGCCGCCTCGCGCAGGGCATTGCGCCAGGTGCTGGGTTGGCCGTTGGCCTGGTTGCTGGCTTCCAGCCGGTCAGACAGCCACGCACGCGTGTCGCTGCTGAGGTTCCATTCACGGCGGTAGTCGGCCACCGCGCGGGCATTGCTCGTGGTCTCGGCAGGCGTGGTGGCCCCAACTCGTGTGCTGTATTGCTGCGCCCAGGCTTCCAGGCGCAAGCCCTTGCCCCAGTCCGAGACTTCGGTGCTCGCTGCCTCGTTGGCCGATGGCGAGATGCCCAGTTGCAAGGCGTCCAGCTCCGCTGTCTGCGCCTGCACGTGCGTGGTCGAAGCCAGGCACAAGGCGGCACCAGCGGCCCAGGCTTTGTCGATCTTCATGTCGGCTGCCGCTTCCATCATGGTTGCTCGGTGAAACGCGGCAGGTACTCGCGTTGCAGCCAGGAAGAGGGCACGTCACGCGTCTTGTATTCCGACAGCCGCATCACGGTCACCCAGGAGGGGTCCAGCCCATCGATGATCACGGTCTCGGTCGGGCGGTCCTTGCCCAGCTCGCTTTGATAGCGGCGAAAGTAGGCCGTCTTCAGCAGGCGGCGCTCGGCCGTGTAGAACTGCGCCTTGACCGGGCGCTGCGTGCTTTCCTCGATCCAGTAGTCCGCGAAGGGGTAGGCCACATCGGCGCGCTGTGCCTGCAGCTGCAGGTGCACACAGCGAACGGGCTTGCTGTCACCACCCGTGATGGTCTCGACACCTTGCAGGGTGGCCTCGAAGTCCTTGGCCAGGTTGGTGCTCATCACATCGTTGTTCGATGCCTGGCCCAGCAGCCTTTGCTGAGGCGAGATGCGCACGCTGGCGTGGCTGGCCGGGTCGAAGAACCAGATGTCCAGACCATTGCGCAGGATCAGCTTGCCCTCATCGCGAGAAGGTGTCTCCAGGCGGATGAGGTTGTTGAACTGGCCCGTGTTTTCCGAAGGCTTGGCAAACACGACCATCTGCGAGGTCGCGGCCAGCTTGGACTGCCGGTATTCGCTCAGCACCACCCTCACCGAAAAGGCGCCACTGGGGTTGCGCACATCGTCCGTGGCGGCCAGCCATTGCTGGGCCTTGCTGTCGCTCGTGGCGTACACGGCGGTACCGCTCCACAGCGCGGCTGCAGACAGCAGCGAGGCCTTGAGCAGGGCACGGCGCATCGTGCGGGTAGCTTGTTGACGTTCAAACATGACGCAATGCCTCCGTCACTTCCATCTTGGCGGCGCGTGCCGCCGGGAACCAGGCCGATACGGTGGCGATCACGGTCAGGCCCAGCATCGTTCCCCACAGCACGGCCTGGCTTTCAAACACGTTCACGGCAATGGGCACGGGGGTGGAACGCCCCGGAGGCGTCCAGCTCAGGCCCGCCGCATTGATGGCGTACTGCGCGATCAACACCGCCAGCACCGTGCCCAGCACCGAGCCCATCAGCCCGATCAAGGCGCCCTCCGCGATGAACAGCGCGCGGATCGATCCCTGGGCAAAGCCCAGTGCACGCAAGGTGCCGATCTCGCCTGTGCGCTCGCTCACCGACATGCCCACGGCGTTGGCCACCGAGAACAAGGCGATCACGGCCATCAAGACGGCGATGAACTGGAACACGCTCATGTAGGAGGCCTCGATCTGGTCATAGACCGGGCTGATGTCATGGAAGTCCATCACGTCCAGTTGTTCGCCGCTGGCTTTGCCGAGATCATGGGCAATGGCCTCCAGGCGCACACGGGCCGCATCGAGCATGTCCGTGCGCTTGAGCTGCACGATCACGGCCGACACGGCTTTCTCTTGCGGGCCGAAGACCAGGCGTTGCGCCATGGGCAGGGGCAGGGCCAGGTAGAGCGCGTCCAGGTCGCGGATGCTCTGGCGCTCGGCCTGCAGCACCTTGACGCGGACCACATTGGGTGCCCCGCTGGGCGTGGCAGCCAGCACGTCGATGGACGCGGCGTCGTTCGTCTGCGGTGTCTGCAGTGCGCTGAGGTTCGCCAGTTCAGAAGGCAGGGCCTGGTCGGCGGCTTCACCGCTCGATCGGGCCGCATCGGCCTTGCCAAGGGGCTCCAGCTTCTTGCAGTTGGCCACCTTCAAGGCATCGCACATGCCCAGCAGCTGCGCCAGCCCGACGCCGATCACGCCGCCATCGGCCACATCACCGCGCAGCACGCTCTTGCCGGCTGGGATGTGCATGCCCACGCCATTCCAGGCATGCAGGGCTTCGTAGCCGGCCGGGTCCACACCCACACCCATGTAGCTGCTGGAGGCGCCACCTGTGGCGTTGCCCACCACACCTTGCAGCTGCAGCTCGGGTGTCACCACCGTCACCATCTCTGCCAGCACGGGATCGCGGCGAATCGCCTGCATCAAGGCTTCATAGCCATGGATGGAAAAGCGCCCCGGGTTACCGCGACCAAACTCCAGAAAGCCATGCGGGATCACTTGCAAGTGCCCCAGGTTGCGCACCGTGGTCGTCTGCAAGCCACCCAGGGTGTCGGCCACATAGCCTCGAAAGAGCAGCATGGCGATGGCGCCCACGGCCAGGGCCATCAAGGTCAGCATCGAGCGCCGGCTGTTGCGCACGATGTTGCGGCAGGCCAGTTCAACCGTGTTCATGGCTGGCCCCCTTGGCAAGATGCAGGTTCGCTGCGCGTGACGCCGTCACGGGCTCCACCAAGCGGCCATCGACGATGTGCACGCGCTCATCGGCATCAGCCAGCAGTTGCGGGTCATGCGAAGAGAAGACGAAGGTCGTGCCGCTGCGGTACTGCATCTCGCGCATCAAGGCAATCAGCTCGGAACCGGTCTTCTGATCCAGATTGGCCGTGGGCTCATCGGCAATCACCAGCGTGGGCTGCTTGACCAGGGCCCGTGCGATGGCCACACGCTGGCGTTGTCCACCCGACAGCTCGGCAGGCCTGCGCAGGGCCAGCTGCTCCAGCCCCACCGACTTCAAGGCCTCCATGGCGCGCTCACGGCGCACGTCGGCATGGGGCTCGATCAGCTGCAGCGGGTACTCGACGTTTTCCAGCGCGCTCAGCACCGGCAGCAGATTGAAGTGCTGGAAGACAAAGCCGATGTGGCGCGCCCGAAAAGCCGACAGCGCCTTGTCAGGCAGCGTGGCCACATCGGTACCCCCGATGTAGACCATGCCGTGCGTGGGCTGGTGCAGGCAACCCAGCACATTGAGCAAGGTGGTCTTGCCGCTGCCTGAAGGCCCACTGATGACCGTGAAGGAACCTGCTTCGATGCTCAGGTTGACACCATGCAGGGCCGTGACATCTGTCTGCCCCAATGCATAGTGCTTGCTGACCTGCACCAGCTCCGCCGCAGGTACGACGTCCGCCAAGGCCCGCACTGCCGGCTGCACCAGCGGCCCTTTCGATGCCCATGTGATGGATGCTGCACTCATATCCTGTTGTCCGTCTCTGCCGCAAACTGCGGCATGTGTTCAGCACCGTCAATCGGCGCTGTATGGGAGCGAACTCTAGGAATGGGCGCAAGGCCGAGAAAGCCACACGTTATCGCTAGCCTGTGTGCAGTGCCGCGAACGTGCTACCCCTTTGGTGGGATAAGCGGAGGACGGAGGGCCTGCGCCCTAGCAAAGACCGGTGCGCGGCCTACTTCAAGCTAGGGGCAAGCCAGATGAACTAGGGGGTAGGCTTGACCACATGCCACGCACCGCCCCGGCCGTCACCATTGCGATCGCCGGGCTTGGTGTCGCCAGCGAAGTAGTACAGCGGGCTGCCGTTCCAGGTCCAGTGCTGCATGTCGTCGTGCTCAAAGCGGCCGACTGAACTCAAAGGCTTTGCGGCACCTTCGGTGGGCGCTGCCACGAAGGGCGGCCAATGTTGCAGGCAAGGGCCCTCGCAGTTGCTCTTGTTGGGCTGGTCCTTGTCGAAGGTGTAGAGCGTGCGACCGGCCGGGTCGGTGAGGATGCCGCCTTGCACGACAGGTTGTGCCTGGGCTGGCACGATGGCCGTGATCAGGGTGAAGAAGGCCAGACAGACTGTGGACCGTGCGATGGATTGATTGGACATCTTGGCTCTCCGAGTTTGAGATGAGGGCTGAGCAGGGTAGAAAAATTGTGCCACCCGTCTCATAGACTTGCGAAGATCCTACGATGCCATGCCGGCGCTGTGGCGGGCTCATCTCACAGACAAAGCCTCGACCTTGCCCCTTTCGGCTGCGGCTTCTTCCGTTTTGCCGGCCTTGGTCAGCGCTTCAGCCAAATTCTGGTGTGCCGCCGTGAATTTGGGCTTGATGGCAATGGCTTTGCGGAACGCTGCGATGGCCTCGTCCGTGCGATCCTGTCGGGCCAGCACATAGCCCAGGCCGTTGTACGCCTCAGCGTTTGCTTTTTCCCGCACTGCGCGACGATAGTGTTCTTCCGCGTCCCCCAGGGCCCCCGATTGGGTCAACAACACCGCCATGTTGAAGTTGGCCGACATGTTGTTGGGGTCTAGCTCGAGCGCTCGCTGGTAAGCCGCCCGCGCATCTGATTGCTGTCCCAGGCGTGCCAGCGTTGCGCCAAGGTCGCTGTAGATCTCAGGCTTGGGATCGATGGCCACAGACTGGCGAAAGTGTCCAAGCGCGTCATGCAAACGGCCCAGATCGACAAGTGCCAGTGCGAGGTTGTTGTGCGCTTTGGCGCTGCTCGGATTGATCTCGATGGCACGCTCGTACTCTTCAACGGCCTCGATGGAGCGGCCCTCTTGAAACAGCGTCCAGCCCAAGGCATTGTGGAGATCGGCATCCTTGGGGGCGACTTCCAGACCTCGGCGATAGATGCGTTCGGCACCCTTGTGATCGCCCGTGTTCTCGTTGACCATACCCGCGCGCAAATAAGAGTACGGATCAAGGAACTGCTCCTTGATTTCGGTGATGCCATCGCTCGGAATGCGAACAAATTCCGGGATGTTTGCAGCGCGATCCGACGACGTAAACCGCTCCAGCAATACAGGCGGGCTGTCGTTGCCGTCCTCGTCAATGTGCGTCAAGAAGAGCTGCGTGTAGGGCGTGTTGACCTTTGACGAGAACACCAGCCACCGGCTGTTGGACGACCAGCTGTGCCAGGAATTCATCAGCGCGGTGTTGTGGCGCAAACGCCGGGCCGGTCCACCCTTCGTTGAGACGATGTACAGCTCGCTGTCCGGCTGTAGCAGCATGTAGTTTTGAGCCTTGCAAAACACAATCCACTTGCCGTCGGGTGAATACTTCGGAAAGAAATTGCTCATGCCATTGGCAGCGGCGCCCGCCAATGGTTCCGCAACGCCACCCTTTCCGTCGTTGAAAGGTATGCGATAGAGGTCGTACTTGAACGGCTGGTGGTCGACCGTGAACTCAGGCACATCCTTGGTCGCGACAATCGCAGAGTTGTTCTCCTGCAAGCGTGGTGACTGATACGCCTTGGCGCGAGCAAAGATGATCTCCTGGCCATCCGGGCTCCAGGCTGCATTCGTCTGGACATATTGCGGATCGTCCGCGCCGGGCAGGGCAGCGAACTTTTTCGTCTCGCGGTCGTACACCACCAGAATGCCCTTGATGGGGAAGAAGAGTTGGGAGAACGCGATGTCCGGTGTCGCCACGAACACCGACCGATCCTTCACCGTGCTGACCACGTACCGTCCGGTCGGAGACACCCGCGACAACAGCCCGAATGTCAACTCAAGGTCCTCGCGCTTGTAGTCACTCCACGTCATGATCTTGGCGTCGTCCAGGACCATGCGCTTCATCACTGGGATGAGCGCATACGCGCCTTTGTCATTGCCGTAGTCGACGTCCATACCAAGGACGCTGCCGTTGTCGGCAAACGAGTGGCAATTGCCACAAACAGGCAGGTTCTTGAGCACGACGGGCGGCCCCGCCTTTTGGTCGACCGAGCCAAAGCGCCAGCGAATCTGGGAAGGGTCTTGCACGGCCTTCAGGAACGGCAGCGGCACCTCGCGGTACATGATCGAATCGCCCACTTTGTCCTTGGACGTGCGGATGTGCACGTGCGCTGCGGGCATGACGCCTTGATCCTGGCCGACGCCAGCGACCATCACGTCAGCACTGCGCTGGACGCTCTGCCGCTTGATACGCTGCCATTGCGCTTCGGATGGTCGCCAACGAGGCTCTCCGACGACGGCCTGCGACAGCAGGCGCCCGGCGCCATCACGAACGACCACCCGCCATTGATGCGCACGGGTATTGGCGTCGGACCACACGAACGTGGGTGACACGATCTCCGGAGGAAAGATCGTTTCGTCCATGGGGTAGGTGATGCGAAGCGCATCCTGAGCGGGCTCGCCTGCCTGCGCGCGCCCAAGGCCAGACAGCGCAAGCAAACCAGATACGAGCATGCACACCATCACGGTGACGAGCAGGGGCAAGCGACGCAAGTGAAACCGATTCATTTTCAGGACTGTTCTGTCTCAGTCGGCAACCAGGCCACGACTTCCGTTTCGCACAGAAGCTCCGGCCGACATAGCGGACCATGGACCACCGCGCAAGGGAAACGATCGAAGCCGCGTTGATGAAAGATCGTGCGCAGCACAGATGCATGATCTGCATGCTTCACATACGCCACACCGGACGCAATCTCGGCAAGGCTGGCACCTTGATTCGCAAGCAGCGATTCGATGTTGTCGATCATTCGGTGTGCTTGCGCTTCGAGTTCGCCAACATGCACTGTTTGACCTGCCTCATCAAGGCTGGCGGTTCCAGAGATGTGCAGGGCGACCTTGTTGGCTTCCGATACCCGCAGCCCGCGAGAGAAGTCGGCACCGTAAGTCCACGCCTCATTCAACTTCGGTGTTGACATGCGCTGAATGCGCGGACGCGGGGAAGAGCGAATCGCCTCGAAGGTCAGGGTGACATCATGTTCGAGCGGCATCGGGCCGCCTTGCACGCAGGTACTGGCCGGCCTCAGGTCGATACCAAGTTGCTGGAAAAACACGCGTCTGGCCTTGTTCAAGTCCGCGTAATCACGATCGATGTCGCGCATGTAAATCCATACCCGAACGACATCGCCAAAGTTCATGTCGCCCTGCTGAAGCAAGCGCTCCGCAGCGTGAAACATGTTCAATGTTTGCTCGTACGTGTCTCGACCAATACCGTAGACGTTGGTGGCGTGCAGGGAAGACTGATCACCGAGGCGAACCAATCTGGCTTGGGTTTTGGCGCAGCCAGCGCAGGTACAGGCCGGCTCGGCCCACACATCACGCACCGACCATCTATGGCCCTCACGCGGCACAAGCACTTGAACCGACACTTCCAGACTGTTTCCGTCGATGAGCGGGGCTTGCTGGATGAAGCTGACAGGAGAGGCCACAGCCGTCGGACCTGACGCCATGCCAAGCTGAGACCTGACCTTGAGGATAGCCGGAAGATCTTGCTGGATGTCCCGCACAAAAATGGTTTCGCGAACGACATGCTGGTTGGAGGCGGCGTGCGCTGCCAATAGGCCGTCGAGCGTCTTGAACACCGACTCGGCCTGCCGTGACGCGGGTGCGAAGGGATTTTCTGGCCGGCAAATGATGGACAACTCATTGGCCAGCCGACCTGAAAATCGATGAACCAAGACCAGCTCTTCGCTCATCTGAATCAGCGATTCCAACCCTTGCACTCGGCCAGGCCAGTCGCAGGCATGGCAACAATACTGGGCGTGGTATTTGCGCCGGAGTTTTTGTTGTTGCTTTGGCAGTTGTTTGTTCCGGATGGCCCACCGAAAGCGTCCGCCCCTACGTAGAGCAGGTCCACACCCGGAATACCAGGCAATTGAGGGGTGCTGCCATTATTGCCAAACAAATTGTGCGTCACGCTCACTGACTTCACCGTGGCATCCTTGAACCCATCCGGCAGAGAAGCGACGCAATCCGCGTATGACAGGTTGATACCGAAACTGGATGCGGCCATCACCTGACCGACACACCAATCCATGACGCCAATGCCAAGGAAATTGTTTTTGGAAATCTTATTGGCGGACAAGGCGATGTCAGATACCCCCATCACCAACATACCGATACCGGACGGAATCTGCCCAACATAGCCCCCATCATTGACGGGATTGGGCATATTGTTCTCGTACACATTGTTGTTGACGGCAATCCAGTTGCCATATTTGAATTTTGGCCAATAGGCCTGAGGCAAGCCCGCGCCAGCTGGGTGATAGAGGCCGATACCCGTCGTGTTGTCGTGGATCTTGTTGCTCTCCATGACGATATTTTTCGAGATCGTCACTTCCAGCCCCGTCGGCGCAGCGCTCAGGTCATTATTGACCACACGAATGTTCTCGGACGCCTCAACCCACAACGCGCTGTCCTTCGTGCCATAAGCAATGTTTTTCTTGACCTGCCCGTTTGCGGAAAGCATGGGCCAAATGCCAACCTCCTGCATGTTGGAAACACTGTTTTCTTCAACATTGAAGTTGGTGACATAACCCAATACGATGCCGTTTCTCGCAAAATTATCGAGATTGAAGCCTTTGACTTCGACGCCAGATATGGTGGAGGGTTGTTTAGGGTTCTTGGGGTTGGGGCCTGGCCCCATGACGACGATACCGTCAGTCAAGCCAGACGCGCCTGAGCCGATAAGACGGACGTTGCCGGATGCGCGCAATGCCAGAGGTTTGTTTACCAAGACCGCAGCGGTACGTGCCGTGCCGCAGGCTGACGGATAACCGTCAACCCACGGGGCGCAATAAGCCGTCCCGGCCTCCTGGTAAATGCCATCATGCACCAAAACAGTATCACCTGGCGCGGCTTTATTGACAGCCGCTTGAATGGATTGGCCAGGATAAACATGGATTGTGGCGGCAGTTCCCATAATGGGTAAAAGCAGCAAGGAGAAAGCCATACCTGAAATCAGGCCACGATCAAGCTCAAAGGAACGCATGATATCTCCTGAAAAATAATTGCAAGAACATTACCAACTAGCGCCGATGGGCGATGTCAGCTGGGCGACATTCATAGACAAAATTTCATACGGGTCATCAAATGACATCGCTTGGCCCCACCCCGGCCGTCAGGCGATATTTGGCAAGAATGACGGAAAAGCTATCCGGTCTTTCCCTTTGTTATTTGGATGCCGTTATCTAGGATGCATCTCGGCCTTGATTGCCATTCCATCAGGCAAAAATTGGAGCCAGGCCTTCGGGTCTCAAGCACAGGCTCGGTCCGGTCGGAACAGCTCCCCCCAAGCGTCATGTGTTTGCCTTCATGCGGGCATATTGTCCGAAAAACAAGGGTCGGATATGCGGCTTTGACAGGAGCCGCCCATCAGCAAGCCTGGTTTGCCGGTCGTGTTTGATTTCAGCCGCATCGAATGTGCTTTCGATATGGCCCGTGCTACCCGCGCAGGAGGTGCCCATGCCCGCTCCCATCATCGGTTCATTGACAACGCGATGCACACATGAAGAAGGTCAAGGCGCATATGGCCAGGGAGGCAGGCGGTCTGGAATGCGCTCTGCCTGGCGTGTGCTCGCATGGCGCATGGCTCCCACCATCGGCATGGCCGTGGGAGGATGGGCGAGCGTGGCCTTGCCGGTTCATGCCGACACGATCTGCCCGCGAGGCAGCCAGCCCAACGCGCCGTCGAAATACCAGCTCTATGAAGTCACCATGGTGGCGCCTCCTCTGCCCAAGGGGTCGAAGGCCAAAGGCTATTGCGGCGTCTGCTCGGACTTCGGCACCGGCACCTATGGGCTCAATACCGAGAACCTGACCCAGGACGCCGCCGGTTGCGCCAAAGTCAACCACGTGACAGGCAGCATCTCCAATGCCAAGCCGGGCTCGGACGAGGTCTGGGTCGACTGGGGCAAGAATCAGTGTGCCAAGCCCGGGGACACGGTGAAGATGCAGTATTGGGGCTCGGCCAATGTGGATGTCGGCAAGGCAGTCGTCTTGACCATGTGGACAACAGCTTTGTCGATGCATGCGTGAACTGTCTTCAAGAAGGACTCATACGACTGGGGGTACTTCTTCTCAAAGTGTTCAAGCACCGCCTTCTCGCCGTACAGGCGTTGATAGTCCTGGAGGGTAAGCGTCATTTTTGAGCGGTACGGATTTTGTATACGAGATGAATGTGCTTAAAGAAGTCCCTTAGCACATCACCTGTAGAGGGACTACGCATTGCGCCATTGATGATGGCTTCGGCCACTTGGCGGCCCTCAACAGGATAGGGCGTCGACTCGGTACCATTGTCGTCATGCCATTGGTATCGGATTTCGAGAATGCCTACGCTGCTCAAAGACAGGACATTCAATGCGTTGACAATTGCCTTGAGGCCTTCATCTGTGTTCACGTCAAGTTCGCTTGCAATCTGCGTCGGATCGACCTCGCATGACTGGTTCCCAGACTCCGTAATCCGATCTACGACCCATTGGCAGGTTTTCTGTTCAAGTTCGCTGTGGCACGCACCGAGTGCACGGCTAAGAGCCAGCGCCGGAGATCGCGCTGCCGTGCCAGGCGTATCTGGCTCAGCGTCCACCGACAACACACCGCGAATCAGAAAGTCCTTGAGAACGTTGTCCGCTCTGATCTTGACCTTGAACGGCGGCACTGGACTGCCTTCGATACGCTCAAAGTAGGCTTTGGCCAAGGCCTTGTCCACGGTTCCTCGCAGGTCGTCGAAGCGCCCGTACTCGTTGAGGTTGGCCTCGGTTACATGCGCCTCTAGCAGGGCCGCGAGCTTCCCGGCATCCACACCCAACGTGGCGACGATGGTCGCAAATTCCTTGTTTTTTGCCCTGGCTTTGTAATTCACCAGGTAGTCCCGGAAGGTCCAATCTGGTTCGATCTTCACATCGCCGCGCTGGATGTCATGCAAGAAAATCTCGGCGAACTTCTGATCCTCCTGCGAGAGCGACGTGAACGACCTATGTAACTCGGCCAAGGTCGCTTCTTTGGACGGCCAGTCGCCGCTCTGCAACTCCTTGAGGTACTTGGCAAAGCGCGAGTTCATGTAGTCCGCGTCGATCTTGCCGGTATCGATTTCGGTGATATGGCTGTCGATATCGAAGGGGATGCTCTCACCAGCACCGCCACCGCCTGTGCCCAGCTCTTTGTAGCGCTGCAGCAGCGTCAGGTACTGCAGCTTCGTGATGACCACCGCAATCGACTGCTTGGGCTCTGTATCGAATTCGTAGCTCGCTTGGTTCCAGGTGAAGCCCTGAATCTTGGCGGCCCCCAGGACGGCGTTGAAGCGGTTGAACTGTTTCGCGAAGGCAGCCCGCGCGGACAAATCATCGGGCAATTTGGCGAAGTCGGTGACGCCCGCCGCGTTGAAGATGCCGCTGATCTCAGTGAAGCAGTCGTTCAAGCGCTCAAGGTTGCGAGGCAACTTCTCAGCAAAAAGGCTAAAAGGCGAGTCGCCGGAGTACAGCTTCACCGCCGCAGCCACGTTGCGCTTCATTGTGTGCGGCTTACGGTAGTAGCGAATGGTGCCAAACGGCTTATCGGGCCCGAACAACCGGTTGGTGCGCGAGAACGCCTGGATGACGTTTTCGTACGCCAGCAGCTTGTCGCAGTAAAGCGTGTTGACCCACTTCGAGTCGAAGCCGGTCAGCATCTGATTCACGACAATGAGCAGATCCAGTTGCTTCTCCGGCGTGGTCTCAATTCTCTTGTAGGCATCCTTGTGAGCGAGGCGCGCAGCCAGATCTCTCTTGAAGCTCGCGTGCATTGCCAAGTCGAACTTCTGCCCGTACGTTGCGTTGTAGTCTTGAATGATCTCTAACAGCCCCGCTGCCTTGTCGGCAGCGTCGTCGCTCTCATCATCGTCAATGCCATGCGGATCGAACAGCGCGGTGATCTTCAGCGAGGGACACTCCACCTTCATCAGGCGGTAGTAGATGATCGCCTCAGTGATGCTACTGGTGGCAAAGATGGCGTGGAACTTACCTCCCTGGCTAAGCACCTCCCAGTTGTCGGCGATGTCCTTCAGCACCGCGTAGCGATGCTTGTCGTTCTTGTACTGGATGTTCAGCAGGTAATCTTCAATGCCGCGCTGGTACTCGCCGGCTGAATCGCGGGAACCCGCCATCGGCACGTCGTTCATGTAGCGGTTGAAAACCTTCTTCTTCGCGGGGTCTGCCAACGCTTCGGCCACGGTCACTGCCTTGGCCTTGTTCAGTGCCACCTCTTGTCGCAAATCGCGGTCGCGGTAGGTCAGAACCTGGTAGGGATCAAATCCCAGCACGTTCTTGTCGCGGATGCCGTCGGCAATGCTGTAGCGGTGAAGCAGGTCGCCGAAGACATCTGTGGTGGTGTTGTCGTTGCGAACGTTTTCCTCTTGAATGGGGGTGCCGCTGAAGCCGAAAAACACCGCGCCCGCAAAGGTCTTCTTGATGTTTGGCAACATGTTTTCGCCGAAGGTCGAGCGGTGACACTCGTCCACGATGAAGACAATGCGCTTGCTGCGCATTGCCTCTAGGTCGTGCGCCTTCAAACCATCGGCGTCGTCCGTGATCCGGCTCATCTTCTGGATGGACGTGACGATCAGGGTGTCTGCGGGCGCGGTGCTCTTCAGCGTCTTGACGAGCACGCCAGTGTTCTCGGTGGCCTGCACCTGGTTGCTGTCACCGGCAAAGTCCCGATACGCCTTCAGCGTCTGCGTGCCCAGTTCGACCCGGTCTAGCAGGAACACTACCTTGTCGGCGTCCTTGGAGTTGGCGATGAGCTGGGCCGACTTAAAGCTCGTCATGGTCTTGCCCGAGCCTGTGGTGTGCCAGATGTAGCCGCCCAGGCGGTTCGGGTTCTTCCAGTCGGTCTTGGCCACCTTGTCCGAAATGGCGTGCGCTGCGTAGTACTGGTAGCTGCGCATCACCTTCAGCACGCCGTCGGCCTCGTCGGCCACGGTGTAGAAGCCGATCAGCTGGTGCGCCATCGGGATGGACAGCAAGCTGGAGGTGAAGCTCTTCCAGTCGTTGATGGGCTCATTGTTGAAGTCGGCCCAGTGGAAGGCGTAGTCCTTGTTGAACTTGCCGTCCGGCCCAGGATTGGCAAAGTACAGCGCCTCGCCAGGTTCCATCGCCACAAAGATCTGAACCAGCGAGAACAGCCCGGTGAACATGCCCTCGCGCGCGTACTTCTGGATCTGGTTGTAGGCCTGGCTGACCGGCACACCGCTCTTCTTCAGCTCGATGTGGATCACCGGCATGCCGTTGATCAGCAGCAGCAGGTCACCCCGACGGTCGTGCTGTAGTTCAGAAGAGCGGGCGTAGCGCGGCTGCTGCGCTATCTGGTAGCGGCTTTGGCCGGCGGCAATCTCGTGACGGTCGTAGACCTTCAGGCTCACCTCTTTGCCGAAGTGCAGCGTGTCGGCCGGGTTGTCCCGCGTGATGGCCACCGTCTTGCCGTTGATGAAGCCGTTCAGCTTCAGCGGCGTGCGTAGGGCGACGATCTGCTCCATGACCTGCTGCATCTCGCTGTCGGTCAGCGGCACCTCGTTCAGCCGGTCCTTGCCGCGGTTGTTCTCGAAGAGGATCTGCTTCCAGTTCGCCAGCAGGTCTGCCTCGCAGGGGCACTTAATGACCTCCAGCTCACCCCAGCCGCGCTGGCGTAACTCGTGAATGACTGCGGCTTCGAAGTCCGACTCTTTGGCAAAGATGGTCATAAATGGGGCGCGGCCTCAGGCAAACATGCTTTCTTGGCAGGCCAACTTGATCTGCTGTAGCTTCTTGATCTGGTTGGAGTGCCGAAGAATGAGCTCATCGATTGAGCGGAAGTAAGCAGCGATCCGCTCTTGCTCGCGCAGCTCGGGAAAGCTTATGGAGACCGACGAAATGTCCGCCGCCCTGACATGTACCACTGTCTTCCCTTGAGCTCTCCTGGCCAGGTCGTATTTGGGCTGTCCATTTGAAAGCGCCAGCGCTAAGAAATACGGGTCTAACCGCTCGCAAGGATTGATGATATTCAGATCGCCACCGATGATGATTCCACTTGCGAGAAGCGCGGAAGCTCTTGCGATGTCCTCGGAAGTTTCGCCTGACGCTGGGACGACGACCTCGTTCCCTTTGCTTTTGACCGCCCCCTTCCGGTCCTCGACAAACGTATCTACCTGAAAAATGGCGGTTTGGTAATCCGTATAGAGCCTGCCGTAAAGCACGATAGGTGTACCTGAGGCCTTGAGGTCGCTCTTTGAAAAGCCAGCACCTTTTGAGAAGGTGCCAAGAGTCTTCATTTCCTCACTCGACCACGCATCTGAGAAGCCGTTGAAACGGAGTTCGGGCGTTTTATCTCCGGACTTCGGAAAAATCTTCTGAAGCATTGCCTTCCGTAGCGCTGTCAGCTTTTCATGTTTTAGCTGATGCAAAGCTATAACCAGATCCACCTCGCGAAAGAAGGCGCCAATACGATTCTGCTCGGTGAGCTTGGGAAGGGTGACGAATCGCTTCTTCCAGTCGTCAACATCAAAAAAAAACTTTTCGATGTCCACACCGTAAGAACTCAGAAAGAACTTCCTGCGCATTGCTGGCAAGCTCGCCACGATAGTGAGGAACTCCGCGAGTAGCTTCTCGCTGTCGACGGCGGTCAGATACTCATTCGACACGATGGCGCCATCCAACGAGGGCGGCACGATGCCGGTCGCCCCGTGAACTACCTGACGCTTGGAAATGACGAAGTCACCCTCCTTGAGCTGGGCGTAGTTCTTCACCAAGATGTCGCGGCCTAGCAGGTGGCCGCGAGAAACGACGCCTTCATTGCGCCGTTTAACCGTGATGAGCTCGTAGCGCTGATCATCCTCCAGCACGATAGGACGACGCTTTTCGGCGAGGACGTCGCCAATCTTTTCGTCCGCCCACGTTTCCCTGTACGCCTTGAACCGAATGCGCGGCACCTTTCCTGTGGTGTGGTCAGCCATGTCAGCCCCCCGCCAGCAAGGTCTTCAGTTCCTCAATGCCCTTGAGGTCAAATTCGCTGCCACCCAGCTCTCCCAGCATGCTGACGAGGGCGCCCTCCGATTGCTTGATGTCGCGGGCGTTGTCGGCATATGTGATCCGGTACTTCTCTACCAAGGCTTCCAGCTTTGCGATGAGGCTGGATGTCACCAGGCCAGGCAAGCGATGTAGCTCGTCCACCAGCGGTGAGAGCCACTTGCTTTCGAGCAGGACGTAAACCTTTGCGTCGCTCAGTGTCTCGATGGTGGCCTTGGTCTTCAAATGCAGCGCTTCGGCGTCCTTCTTGATGGCTGACTTCAATGATTTCTCTTTGGTCAGAGCTTCGGCGACTTGGATGATCTTGGCTTCGTAGGAATCGGGGCCGAAAGCACCTGATGCCTTGGCCTCTGCAACCAACTCTTTGGCCTCTTTGGTCACGGCTGCGGCGACGAACTTGTCGCCAGCTTCGTTGAAAGTGTCCTTGGCCTTGTCTTCGTCGCTGAAGCCTTCAAGCAGTTCCTCCAGCTGAGCGACCACATCGGCCAGTTCGGACTCCTTCTTGCGGAGTGCGTCCAGCTCCTTCTTGTGGTGTGCCAACTGTACGAGGTCAAAGGGCAGGATGCGGCCTTTCCAGCCGTCCTGCACCTCCACGTCCTTCCCGTCCTTCTTCTTGACGACGTAGTTCGGGTCAACCACGCGCGTGGCGCCAAAGCCCTCGGTCTGCAGAATTTCCAAATCCACCGCAATGGGCTGCCAGTGGTCATCGAGCACCTGGTAGGCCTGGTACTTGTCTATGAGCGGCACCGTGCCGACCCTGGCCAAACGTGCGAACAGTTCGTCGCAGATCAGCGCTTCTTGGCGAGGGACCTGCAGTGTGAGCATCTTGCCGATCAGCTCGCTGTGCAGCCAAGGTTTGAAACCGTCAAAGGCGCGGGTGAAGGCCTTGTTGAACTTCGCCACTTCAGGGTGCTGGCGCACGGCTACAGCCAAGTCATCTGCCTTAGGCTGAGCGTAAGGCGTGCCATCCAAGGTGAACAAGGCGGGACGCAGGTTGGGGAAGGCCCTCCAGAAGTCGGCCAGCGCATCCAGTTCGCTCAGCGGAATGCCACCGAACATCGAGGCGTACAGATCCCAGCTTTCGGGCGGCTCAGACGAGTCCACATATCGTGGAATGTTGAGGTTGTAGTCGTTGGCCTTGCCTTGCAGCTCGGTCTTGGGCACCAGACGGCTGAAGCCGGGCACAGTGGCGCGGGCGATCACCACATCGGTGATCTTCTTGATGTCGCAAGCGCGGAGCTTGTTGTTCTTGCCTTCTTTAGCGAAACCCTTCGAGGCGTCCACAAACAGCACATCGCTGCCATGGCGCTTTTGCCTGAGCACGAGGATGACAGTCGGGATGCCGGTACCGAAGAAGATGTTGGACGGCAAGCCGATGATTGTTTCGAGGTGGTCGTTCTCGATCAGCTGCTTGCGGATGACGCCCTCTTCACCGCCCCGGAACAGCACGCCGTGCGGCAGGACAATGGCCATGATGCCGTTGGGCTTCAGGTGATACAGGTCGTGCAGCAGGAAAGCGTAGTCGGCCTTGGACTTGGGGGCCACGCCAAAACGGGCGTAGCGCGGGTCGGCATCCTTGTGCTGTGGGTCCCACTTCTGTGAGTAAGGCGGGTTCGACACCACCGCATCCAGGTACAGCGGGTTGTAACTGTTGACCGGGTCTTGCTCGTCGAAGTACGGCCAGTCGTCTTCCAGCGTATCGGCATTGCGCGTGACGATATCGTCTGGACGTATACCGCGCATGACCAGGTTCATGCGGGTGAGGTTGTAGGTGTTCTCCTTCAGCTCTTGCGCGTAGTACTTAATGGCGCCCTTGCTACCCATGTGCTTGGCAATGGCCTGACCTATGTTGAGCAGCAGCGAGCCCGAGCCGCTGGTGGAGTCATAGATCTGGATGGTCTTTCGGCCCTTCAAGTGGTGTGCGATAACCTCAGACATCAGCACAGACACCTCGTGCGGCGTGTAGAACTCGCCCGCTTTCTTGCCAGCATTGGCGGCAAACATGCCAATGAGGTACTCGTAGATGAAGCCGAGTACGTCGTAGCCCTGCTTGCCATCCATGGGGATGTCTTTGATCAGCTGAAGGAGCTCGCTGATCGCCTTGGTCTGCTTTGGAGCGGTGTCGCCAAGCTTGCTCAGGCCCGTTTCCAGCGTCTTGAAGATGCCCTCGAACAGGCGCTTGTGGTTGGGGTTGATTAGGCGACTGAAGGCCGACAGAGCTTCGCGCACATCGGCGACATCGAAGTCGCTGGTTTGGTCTAGCCAAGTCGAAAACAGATGCTTGTGGGCGATGAAGTAGCCCAGGTGGGACTTGAAGTGCTCAACGATTTCCGTGTCTTTTTCGGTGACCGCGCTGAAGTCTTCGTCCGTGAAGCCCTCGTCTGTGGCGAAGCCCACCAGCTTGTCGGAGAGGTATTTATAGAAGATGAAGCCAAGGATGTAGTCCTTGTATTCGTTCGCCTCGATCTTCGAGCGCATCTGGTTGGCGGATTCCCAGATCTTGGAGGCAAGTTGTTGCTTGTTCACGGTGAATAGACTCTAGTTTTTTTGATCACGCGGAAGAGCGTCAAGCAGAATCTTAAGCGCGATGGGTACCACTAACAAAAACGCCTGGCATTGCCAGGCGTTCCCCTATCAGCGATTTGCAAGTACTGAGAATATTTGCAAGTTCAATGAGAACCTACAGCCTCATGCGTCGATGTTGGTTGCCCGCAAGGCGTTGGTCTCAATGAAGTCCCGACGGGGCTCAACTTCGTCCCCCATCAACATCGTGAACACGCGATCCGCCTCGATGGCATCCTCGATCTGCACACGCAGCAGGCGGCGTACATTCGGGTCCATCGTGGTCTCCCACAGCTGCTCGGGGTTCATCTCGCCCAGGCCCTTGTAGCGCTGGCGGCCCACCGAGTTTTCGGCTTGCTGCAGCAACCAGGCCATGGCGGCGCGGAAGTCGGCCACCTTCTGGTCCTTGGCCTTGTCGCCTTCGCCGCGCTTGACCACGGCGTCTTCGCTGAGCAGGCCCTTGAAGGTGGTGCCCGCCTTGGCCAGGGCTTCGTAGTCGGCGCCATGCACGAAGTCGGCATTGATGATGCTGTACTTGGTGTTGCCGTGGAAGATGCGGCTGATGCGCAGCACGTGCTTGTCGGTGCGGGCGTCGAACTCGGCCGTGACTTCGGCGTTGTGCAGCGCGGCCTTCAGCGCGGTGGCGCTTTGTTCGGCGTCGGCCAGGGTGTCGAGGTTGAGCGTCAGGCCATTGGCGATCGCGCGCAGGGCTTCCACGTCCATCCAGGCGCTCAGGCGCTCGACCACGTTGTTCGCGGTCACATAAGCCAGGGCCAATTCCTGCAGCTGCTCGCCCGTGATGGCAGGCTTGCCTTGACCCGGGTCCACACTGGCGCCGTCCAGCGCCACCTTCAGCAGGTAGTCATCCAGCGCGTGTGCGTCCTTGAGGTACTGCTCCTGCTTGCCGTGCTTGACCTTGTAGAGCGGCGGCTGGGCAATGTAGATGTGGCCGCGCTCGACCAGCTCCGGCATCTGGCGGAAGAAGAAGGTCAGCAGCAGCGTGCGGATGTGGGCGCCGTCCACGTCCGCGTCGGTCATGATGATGATGCGGTGGTAGCGCAGCTTGTCGGGGTTGAAGTCGTCGCCACCGGCGCCACGGCCGATGCCCGTGCCCAGGGCCGTGATCAGCGTGAGGATTTCATTGCTGGTCAAGAGCTTTTCGTAGCGGGCTTTCTCGACGTTCAGGATCTTGCCGCGCAGAGGCAGGATCGCCTGGAACTTGCGGTCGCGGCCCTGTTTGGCAGAGCCACCGGCGGAGTCACCCTCCACGATGTAGATCTCGCACAGTGCCGGGTCTTTTTCCTGGCAGTCGGCCAGCTTGCCGGGCAGGCCCAGGCCGTCGAGCACGCCCTTGCGGCGCGTCATCTCGCGGGCCTTGCGTGCGGCCTCACGAGCACGCGCGGCTTCCACGATCTTGCCGCAGATGATCTTGGCGTCGGTCGGGTTCTCGAGCAGCCAGTCGGTCAGCAGGCGGCTGACGATGTCTTCCACCGGCGCGCGCACTTCGCTTGACACGAGCTTGTCCTTGGTCTGGCTGCTGAACTTGGGCTCGGGCACCTTGACCGAAACCACGCAGGCCAGGCCTTCGCGCATGTCGTCACCGGCCACTTCGACCTTGGCCTTCTTGGCCAGCTCGTTGTCTTCGATGTACTTGTTGATGACGCGGGTCATCGCGGCGCGCAGGCCGGTCAGGTGGGTGCCACCATCCCGCTGCGGGATGTTGTTGGTGAAGCAGAGCACGTTTTCGTTGTAGCTCTCGTTCCACTGCATGGCCACTTCCACGCCCACGTTGGTGCCCTGTTCGGACACCTTGTCGCCCTGGGCATGGAAGATGTTGGGGTTCAGGGTGGTCTTGCCCTTGTTGATGAACTCCACGAAGCCCTTGACGCCACCGGCGTAGGCGAAGTTGTCTTCCTTGTTGTTGCGCTCGTCGATCAGGCGGATCTTGACGCCGTTGTTCAGGAAGCTCAGCTCGCGCAGGCGCTTGGCCAGGATGTCGTAGTGATACTCGTTGTTCTCTTTGAAGATCTCGGTATCGGGCAGGAAGTGCACCTCGGTGCCGCGCTTGTCCGTCTCGCCGATGATCTTCATCGGGCTGATTTCGACGCTCACACCGTCGATGGTGCGCACCTCGATCAGGCGCTCTTGCGGCACGCCCTGCTTGAACTCGATGAAGTGGACCTGGCCATCGCGGCGCACCGTCAGGCGCAGCCACTTGGAGAGGCCGTTCACGCAGCTCACGCCCACGCCGTGCAAACCGCCCGAGACCTTGTAGCTGTTCTGATTGAACTTGCCGCCGGCGTGCAGCTCGGTCAGCGCGATCTCGGCGGCCGAGCGTTTGGGCTCGTGCTTGTCGTCCATCTTCACGCCGGTGGGGATGCCGCGGCCGTTGTCGATGACACTGATGGAGTTGTCGGTGTGGATGGTGACGATGATGTCGTCGCAATAGCCGGCCAGGGCTTCGTCGATGGAGTTGTCGACCACTTCGAACACGAGGTGGTGCAGACCGGTGCCGTCGGACGTGTCGCCGATGTACATGCCCGGACGCTTGCGAACCGCCTCCAGGCCTTCGAGGATCTGGATGCTGCCCTCGCCGTAGCCGGTGTCGACCGGACCAGCGGGCGCTGCGGCTTTGTTCTCAGGCTGCTGATCGGGAGAGGTGGCGTCGGTCATGGGTACAAGCGCTCGAAAAGAGTAGGACCTGCGAATGAAAAAAGGCCGCCCATCTGACAATGGGAGACCTTCGATTCTACCCCGTGGGACGGGGGTTTCAGACCGGCATCAGCTCAGATCCGCATCGGCATCACCACGTACTTGAACCCTTCGAACTCAGGGTTGGTGATCAGCGCGGAGCTGTTGGCGTCGTGCAGGGAGACGGTCACCATGTCCTGGCTCATGTTGGCCAGCACGTCCATCAGGTAGCCCACGTTGAAGCCGATCTCGAAGCTGTCGCCACCGTAGTCGATGTCGAGCTCTTCCTTGGCCTCTTCCTGCTCTGCGTTGCTCGAGGCGATGCCCAGCACGCCCGGCGCGAAGTTCAGGCGCACGCCCTTGAACTTTTCGGACGTGAGGATGGCCGCACGTTGCAGCGAGGCCAGCAGGGTGGTGCGGCCCAGGGTGATGTGGTTCTTGTGGTTCTTGGGAATGACGCGGTTGTAGTCGGGGAACTTGCCCTCGACCAGCTTGGTGACGAACTCCAGGCCGCCGAAGCTGAACTTGGCCTGGTTGCCGGCAAAGCGCATCTCGATGGTCTGCTCTTCACCTTCCTTGCCCTTGCCGTCGTCCTTTCCATCCTTCAACAGGCGCTGGAGCTCCAGCACCGTCTTGCGCGGCAGGATGACCTCCTGCTTGGGCATGTCGACATCCAGCGTGGCTTGCGCCAGCGCCAGGCGGTGGCCATCGGTGGCGACCAGGGTCAGGGTCTTGCCCTCGGCCACGAACAGGATGCCGTTCAGGTAATAACGGATGTCGTGGACCGCCATGGCGAAGTGCACCTGGCCGATCAGCATCTTCAAGGTCTTCTGGGGCACGCTGAAAGCGGGGCCGAAGTCGGCGGCTTCCTGAACCAGGGGGAAATCTTCAGCAGGCAGGGTTTGGAGCGTGAAACGGCTCTTGCCACCCTGTAGGGTCAACTTGTTCTGATTGGCCGTCAGCGACACGATCTGGTCGCTCGGCAGGCTCTTCAAGATGTCGCCCAGCTTCTTGGCACCGACTGTGGTGGCGTAGTCACCTTCGTCGCCGTCGAGCTGGGCCGTGGTGCGGATCTGGATTTCCAGGTCGCTGGTGACCAGTTCGAGCTGGCTGCCCGACTTCCTCAGCAGCACGTTGGCCAAGATGGGCAGGGTGTGACGGCGCTCCACGATGCCCGCCACGGATTGCAATGCGGCAAGGACTTTTTCTTGGGCTGCTTTCAACACAATCATCTTAGTCTTTCAAAGTGGTCGTTGTAGTAGAGGACGACTTTTTCTGTGAACAACGCTATTTTGTCCTGATCCGACAAGGATTTAGCCCCAGGACAAGCCTGTGGATCCTACCCGGGTTCCAAATGGGGACAACAGACAACAACTTCTTGATCTCCGTAAAGCCTGTGGATAAGCGATGCCTTGTCCTTTTTTTGTCCACAGACTTGTGCCTTGACAGGGTTCAAAAAAAGAGGCCGAAGCCTCTTGCAGGGTGACCGGGCTGGCTTCAGCCCTTGAGCGTTTGTTCGAGCACGTGCAGCTGCTGGTTGAGCTCGGTGTCCTTGCCGCGCTCGCTCATGATCTTGCGCACGGCGTGCAGCACCGTGGTGTGGTCGCGGCCGCCAAAGAGCTCGCCGATCTCGGGCAGGCTCTTTTGCGTCAGTTCCTTGGCCAGGTACATGGCAATCTGGCGCGGCCTGGCGATCGAGGCCGGGCGCTTCTTGCTGTACATGTCGGCGACCTTGATCTTGTAGAAGTCGGCCACGGTCTTCTGGATGTTCTCGACGCTGATCTGGCGGTTCTGGATGGACAGCAGGTCCTTGAGGGCTTCGCGGGCCAGGGAGATGGTGATCTCCTTGTGGCTGAATTTGGCGAAGGCCAGCACCTTGCGCAGTGCGCCTTCAAGCTCACGCACGTTGGCACGCACATTCTTGGCCACGAAGAAAGCCACGTCTTCAGGCATGTCGATGGCCTCCAGGGCGGCCTTCTTGATCAGGATGGCCACGCGCATTTCCAGCTCGGGCGGCTCGATGGCCACGGTCAGGCCGGAGTCGAAGCGCGAGGTCAGGCGTTCATCGATGTTGGCCAGGCCCTTGGGGTAGGTGTCGCTGGTCATGATGATGTGCGCCTTCTTGGCCAGCAGGGCTTCGAAGGCGTTGAAGAACTCTTCCTGCGTGCGGTCCTTGCCGGCGAAGAACTGCACATCATCGATCAGCAGCAGATCGAGCTGGTGGTACTTGGCCTTGAGCTCGTCGAAGGTCTTGCGCTGGTAGTTCTTGACCACGTCGGAGATGAACTGCTCGGCGTGCAGATAGAGGATGCGCGCGTCGGGCTTGTCGGCCAGCAGGGCATTGCCCACGGCGTTCATCAAGTGGGTTTTGCCGAGGCCCACGCCGCCGTAGATGAACAGCGGGTTGTACATCTGGCCGGGGGCGCCGGCCACGTGCAGAGCGGCGGTGCGTGCCATCTGGTTGGCGCGGCCGGGCACGAGGTTGTCGAAAGTCAGGGCGGGGTTGAGGCCCATGACCTGGGGCAGACCGCGTGGCCTGGCGCTTTCGTGGCTTTGCGGCAGCGACACGATGGCCGGGCCGCCTTGGACGATGCTGGGGCCGGCTGAGACCTGAGCCTGGCTGGACGCCCATGACTGCGGCAACTGGGGCGAGGGCTGAGCGCCCAGCTGGCCATGGTGCTGACCGTTGAATGGCGCATTGGGCGGCAGGGCGCGGCCGGGCATGGCCATGCCAGGGCGCAGCGGCGCGGCCTGGGCGGCGGGCATGGCGTTGCGGGGCGCCAGGGCGATGTCCAGGCGGATGTCGCCGCTTTGCAACTCGGTCAGAATGCCTTCGAGGCGGGCGCAGTACTGCGTGCGGATCCAGTCCAGCATGAAGCGGTTGGGCACGCGCACACACACCGAGGTCACGCCGTCGGCCTGGCTGACGTCAGCCGCAGGCAGGGGGCGTATCCAGGTGTTGAACTGCTGTTCGGGGAGTTCCATGGCCAGGCGCTCGCAGGCGCGCTGCCACAAGCTGGCAGGGTCGCTGGCCGGGTCGCCGGCGGGCGTGGGGAGGGGGGCGGCAGGATCTGCGATCAGTGGCCCGGCGGCGGGGAGACTGGGCGCAGGCAATTCGGCAGCACTCATTTGTGGACAAGTCCTTCCTTGGGAGGCGAATTCTAAGCGCGAGTCGGCCCGCAATCGACAGGTTATCCACAGATTTTTGATGGCGCCGAAATGGTGTAGGCAATTTATCGCGGAGGGTTGAACCCGCAGAGGCATTGACCGCTTGGGCAAAAGCTGGTGTAATCGCGGGTTCGTCCGGTTGTGTGCCGGAAGACACGCGCTGTTGGCCGCTGTTGGCAATCGAACCAGCAGGGCATCTAACAAGATTGAGCCGCGGCCAATGTGTGAATGCATATGTCACACGTGAACAGCGGTCTCATGAAGGATCACCATGAAACGCACTTATCAACCTTCCAAGACCCGCCGCGCCCGTACCCACGGTTTCCTGGTGCGCATGAAGACCAAGGGTGGCCGCAAGGTCATCAATGCCCGTCGCGCCAAGGGCCGCAAGCGTCTGGCCCTGTAACAGGGTTGTTGACGCTGGCTGTGTGCGTCTGGCTTTGCGCCAGTGGGCACATGGGTCGGCTGTGTTCCAGCCCTGATGTGCTGACCACCCGTGGTCCGTCAGGTGCTGGCATGAACCAAGCCGGGTGAACGTGTCAGCGTGCCCGGCTTTGTTTCGCCTTGATCTTCCTCCTACCGTGCGTCCACCGAGTCTGAAAGCGGCTGATTTTCAGAGGGCTTTGGGCTCGCGTCCGGTTTCGCGTACGCCTCACTTCGTGCTGCATGTCCTGCGCCGCGAGGGGCTTGCTGCCGAGCGCCCGGCAGTCCGGTTACCAGAGTTGTCAACAGGTGAGGGGGCTGAACCCGTCGCGCTTGTGGATGACTTTGTCGCGCACCCGACGCTCGAAGCCGGTTCAGGCCAGGTACAAGGCTGGCGTCTGGGCATGGTGCTGCCCAAAAAGCAGGCCAAGCGTTCGGTGACCCGCTCCCTGATCCGCCACCAGGCCCGGGAGGCCTTGCGCCGCCATGCGCCGGCCTTGCAGGCTCAAGGCCAGGTCGGAGCTGATGTGGACGGCTGGGTGCTGCGCTTGCGCGCGCCCTTCGACAAGCAGCAGTTCCCCAGTGCGGCCTCCGAGGCCTTGAAGGCCCTGGTGCGTCAGGAGCTTGATGAGCTGTGGCGGCGCCTGACCTCTCCTGCATCCGAGGGGGGGCGTTCGCGCAAGGAATCTTCAGGCAAGCCGCTTTCTGCTGCGCGAGGTGCGGCATGATGCGCGCTGTGCTGTGCCGCGCCATCAACGCGGTGCTCATGGGTGTGGTGCGAGGCTACCGCTTCTTCCTGAGCCCTTGGCTGGGTTCGGCCTGTCGGTTCACGCCCACCTGTTCCCAATATGCGTTGCAGGCGCTGGAGCGCCATGGCCCGGCGGCGGGTTCCTACCTGGCCGCGCGGCGTCTGCTGCGTTGTCACCCGGGCTGCCCGGGTGGCCATGACCCGGTGCCCGAGGCAGCGCCGCGTCTGTTTTCCCGTTATTGCAACCCTTCGTCGGATTCAACTCGCTCATGAATGATCTGCGTCGCACCCTGCTGTTGTCGGTGTTCGCCGTCTCACTGCTGATGTTGTGGGATGGCTGGCTCCGTCATACCGGCCAACCTTCCTTGTTCGCGCCCGCGCCGTCCAGCACGGTGGCCGCATCGGCCCCGGGTTCCGGTGCGTCTGGCGCCGATGGCTCGGTGCCCCAGCCCAGCACGCAGCTGGGTGCCTCGGGTGCGGGCCAAGGCCAAGTTCAGGCCGCTACGGCCGTTGCCGGTGCGGCCTCTGGTGCCGCAGCGGTGGCAGCCAAGGGCGAGCTGATCACTTTCAGCACCGATGTGGTCAAGGCCACGGTCGATACGCTGGGCGGCAGCCTGGTCAAGGTCGAGCTGCTCAAGCACAAGGACCAGGACGACCACAGTCAGAACATGGTGGTGCTGGACCGCTCGGCCGTGCACACCTATGAGGCGCAGTCCGGCCTGATCGGCACGTCTTCGGCCAACAATGCCTTGCCCTATCACAAGACGCCGTTCACGCTGCTGAGCACGGAGCGCTCGCTGGCCGATGGTGCCAAGGACCTGGTGGTCAAGCTGGAATCGGCCCCTGTCAATGGCGTGAAACTGGTCAAGACCTACACCTTCGAGCGCGGCAACTACGCCATCGATGTGAAGCAGGAAGTGGTCAACGGCTCGGGTGCGGTGATCCAGCCTCAGCTGTATGTGCAGATCGAGCGTGATGGCTCGGCGCCCAAGAGCGCGCCTGGCCCGGCCTTCATGGGTGGCCCGCAGTCCTACACGGGCATGGCCATCTACTCGGACAAGGGCAAATACCAGAAGCTGGACTTCAAGCACATCGATGAAGGCAAGGCCGAATTCGAGAAGGCCGATGACAGCGGCTGGGTGGCCATGGTGCAGCACCACTTCGTGTCGGCCTGGCTGCAGACGGACAAGCTCCACCGCGAGTTCTTCGCCCGCAAGATCCCTGACACGAACCTGTATGCCACCGGCATGCTCTTTCCCCTGGGCGAGATCGCGGCCGGCCAGAGCAAGACGCTGGACACCAAGCTCTACGTGGGCCCGCAAGAGGAGTTCAAGCTCAGCGAGCTGGCGCCTGGCCTGGAGCTGGTGAAGGACTATGGCTGGACCAAGATCATGGCCGAGCCGCTGTTCTGGCTGCTCAACAAGCTGCACGGCATCCTGGGCAACTGGGGCTGGGCCATCATCGCGCTGGTGGTGCTGCTCAAGGCGGCCTTCTACTGGTTGAACGCCAGTGCCTACCGCTCGATGGCCAAGATGAAGGCGCTCAATCCGCGCATCCAGACCATGCGCGAGAACCTCAAGAACGACCCGCAGAAGATGCAGCAGGAGATGCTCAAGATCTACCGCGAGGAGAAGGTCAACCCGATTGGCGGCTGTCTGCCCATCCTGATCCAGATCCCGGTGTTCATCGCGCTGTACTCGGTGCTGTCCTCGTCGGTCGAGATCCGCAATGCACCGTGGATCGGCTGGATCACCGACCTGTCGGTGAAGGACCCGTATTTCGTGCTGCCCGCGCTGATGACGGGCTCGACCTTGCTGCAGACCTGGCTGAACCCCACGCCGCCTGATCCTGTTCAGGCCAAGATGATGTGGATCATGCCGCTGCTGTTCTCGGTGATGTTCTTCTTCTTCCCCGCCGGCCTGGTGATCTACTGGCTGACCAACAACCTGCTGTCGATTGCCCAGCAGTGGCTGATCAACAAGCAACTGGGTGTGATGAAGTGAACACGGGCATCGGCGCACATCGATCTGTGTGTGGATGACCAAACAAAAAGCCGCCTGCATCCACGCATGGCGGCTTTTTTCATGGGAAGAGGTGCGACCGCCTTGTCATGCGGCTTGCGGCGGGCGGTGCCTCAGTCTCGCGACTGGCGGCTGAGGATCATGGCAGCCACGAGCACGGTGGCCACGGTCAAGGTCCAGACAGATTGGGAATCGGCGGTGGATTCAACGCCGAGCAGAAGGTAGTCGTTGATCAGGTCCAGCATGGTGCGGTCTTTCCAATGTCGCGCTTAGTCAATTGTGCGATGCAACATTGGTGCCATGCTCGCCATGGTGCGTGATGTCCGGATGACCGGGTCACGCACCAAAAGGACCAGGCCGAAGCTGTTCAGGCTGTGCTGGCGATGGACGAAGAGGGGGCCGAAGCGGTCCCGCCGCTGTCCACGACGCCGGCCGAGAGGCTGTGCGGCGTGCTCGTGCCGTGGTGCATGCCGGCACCACCACCGGTCTGCCTGTGCTGCTGAGCCTCCAGCTCGGCCTGGCGCGCCTTCATCTTCTTCCAGCCCAGGGGGATCAGCATCTGGCCCAGGTAGCTCTGCGTGGGGTAGAAGTTTTCGTTGAACAGGCCCATGCGCGCGGGGCGGCTGCGGTCTGGCGGGTTGACGTAGGTGCCAAAGAGGTGGTCCCACAACATGAAGACGCTGAAGTTCTTGGCCTCTTCGATCTTGTTGGAGTGGTGCCAGCGGTGGATCTCGTTGGTGCCGATGATGTAGTTGATCGCGCCGAAGGAGAAGCGCACGTTCATGTGGGTGATGGTGGCCAGCACGCTGCCGATCACGCCGCTGAGGATGAAGGCTTCCTGGCTGACGCCGGTCTGGAAAGTCACGAAGATGGGCAGGATGCGGCGCCAGATGAGGTCCAGCGGGTGGGCGCGGCTGGCATTGAGCACGCTCAGGCGGTGCGCGCAGTGGTGCACGCTGTGCAGGCGCCAGAAGAAGTCGATCTCGTGGCCCATGCGGTGGGTCACGTAGAACATGAAGTCAAAGCTCAGGTAGGCGATGGCGACCTGGGCCCAGAAGGGCAGGTGATGGGCGGCCATGCTGTCGGGCAGCACACCGAACTTGAACAGCAGGCCGGCGCCCGAGTAGGCCACCAGGGTGTGCACGAAGAAGTTCTGGAAGCTGGTGATGGCCATCAAGGCGGCGTTGTGCAGCCAGTCGTTGAGCACCTCGCCCTTCTCGAACTCGTTGGGCTGCTCGGGCCAGATGTACTGCATGGCCGTGGCAACGATGTAGTAGGGCGCCAGGAAGTAGGAAAAGATCTTGCCCGGGTCGAAATGGACATGCAGCACCGTGTAGATACCCAGTGCCAGCGAGCCAAAGAGAAACAGACAGCTAAAGAAACGCTTCAACATAAATGGACCCCATCACGCGCTGCGAGATTAGGGGGCCGGGCATGACCCGTCTAGCGGGTTTGTGCCCAAACTCCCGCAGGTGGGGGTATGGGCAGGTGACAATTGCCCACATTCGTTGAGGCAAGGCAATGTCCGGTAAGAAGGTGTTCAAGCATGTCCTGGGGTGAGCGCAGTGTCCCCATCGTGGCGGTGGCCACGGCTTCCGGCCGCGGGGCTGTGGGCATCGTGCGGGTCTCAGGCAAGGGCCTGATGCCGCTGGCCCAGGCCTTGTGTGGCCGTGAGCTGGTGCCGCGTCAGGCCACCTATGGCCCTTTCAAGGATGCGCACGGCGAGGCGCTGGACCATGGCCTGGCGCTGTACTTCCCTGCGCCGCACAGTTACACCGGCGAGGATGTGCTGGAGCTACAGGGCCATGGCGGCCCGGTGGTGATGCAGCTGCTGCTGGCGCGTTGCCTGGAGGCGGCGGCCGAAGTGGCGCCTCAAACGGGGCTGGCGCGCCTGCCGGGACTGCGTCTGGCCGAGCCGGGCGAGTTCACGCAGAGGGCCTTCCTCAATGACAAGATCGACCTGGCCCAGGCCGAAGCCATTGCCGACCTGATCGACGCCAGCACGGAGGCGGCCGCGCGCTCGGCCAGCCGCTCGCTGGGCGGGGTGTTCTCCCGGGAGATCGAAGCCCTGCGTGACCAGCTCATCAACCTGCGCATGCTGGTCGAAGCCACGCTGGACTTTCCGGAAGAGGAAATCGACTTCCTGGAAAAGGCCGATGCCCGTGGGCGCCTGGACCGCGTGGCCGCCACGCTGGACCGCGTGCTGGGCCAGGCCAGGCAAGGCGCCTTGTTGCGCGAGGGCCTGCAGGTGGTGCTGGCCGGGCAGCCCAACGCAGGCAAGAGCTCCCTGCTCAATGCACTGGCCGGCGCCGAACTGGCCATCGTCACGCCGATCGCGGGCACCACGCGCGACAAGGTCAGCGAGACGATCCAGATCGAGGGTGTGCCCCTGCATGTGATCGACACGGCAGGCCTGCGGGCCGAGCACGAAGCGTCTGACGAGGTTGAGCGCATCGGGATGGCACGCAGCTGGGAGGCCATCGGCCAGGCCGATGCGGTGCTGTTCCTGCACGACCTCACGCGGCGTGATGAGGCGTCCTACACCCAGGCTGATACGGACATCGCCACGCGCCTGCCTGAATTGGCATCCGGTGTGCCGGTGGTGCATGTGTTCAACAAGGCCGACGCGGTGCAGGTGGCGGATGCCGTCTCGCTCAACGCCCTGGCCCAGCCTGACGGGCCGGTGCTGACCTTGTCGGCGCGCACGGGGGAAGGCTTGCAGGCCCTGCGGCACACGCTGCTGGAGATCGCCGGCTGGCAGGCCGCGCCCGAGGGCGTGTTCATCGCGCGCCAACGCCATGTGCAGGCGCTGCGCCAGGCGCGCGGGCACCTGGAAGTGGCGCAGGCCCATGCGGCCTTGAACGACGGGGCGCTCGATTTGCTGGCCGAGGAGCTGCGCCTGGCGCACAACGCGCTGGGCACGATCACCGGGGCGTTTTCAGCCGATGACCTTTTGGGTGAAATATTCACGCGTTTTTGCATCGGCAAGTGAGCGGCATACCATATACCCCTTCGGGTGTGATATGACCTTCGTGGGGTCTGCGCGTCATGACCAGGCAACAAAAAGTAGACTTGGTCTGAAAAGGCAAGCACGGTCAGGCCCCGATGAACTAAATTAACAGGCTCGTGCTATACGAGCGTCATGCGGGCGCCAAGAAAGCGCGTAACTTGAGGCACCGATGGATTCCACAGCATTGATTCAGGCGATACAGACGCTCAATACGGAAGATGCCTTCCGTCCGCGTCTGGATCCTCAGCAATGGCGGACGTTTTGCCAGTACCTGACACGCCATGAATTGCGCTCGGGCGATCTGCTGGTCAAGCAAGGTGACCATGACCGCACGGTCTACTTCCTCGGGCAGGGCTCCTTGCAGGTGTTCGTCACGGGCGGCACGCCTGGCGCGTCGCGGATCGCCATCCTGCGGCCGGGTTCCATCTGTGGTGAGCCGGGGCTGTTCGCCGATGGCCCGCGCATGGCCAATGTCGAGGCCATGACGCCCTGTGTGATCTATGCCTTGCGCCTGCCGCGCTTTGAAGAACTGGTGGCCCGCGTGCCGTCGGTGGCCGTCGAGGTGGTGCGGGCAGCGGGTTCGGTCATGGCCCAGCGCATGCGCGCGAACATGACCCGTCAGATACCATCGGCCTGAGTTGTCGCTCGGGTGCTGTTGTGCAGCCAGAACTAGAAAATCGTCGACCAGCGGAGTGATGCAGGATGTCAGCGAACCTGAGTTTGCGTCGGCCCACCATCTTGGTGGCGGATGATTCGCCTCAGAACATCGAGTTGCTGTCCAAGGTGCTTGGACAGGATTACCGGATCAAGGTGGCCACCTCGGGTGAGAAAGCCCTGGGCATCGCGTATTCCGATGAGCCGCCCGACTTGATTTTGCTGGACATCATGATGCCCGACCTCAGCGGGCATGAGGTGTGCCGCCGCATCAAGGCCAACCCGGACCGCCGCCGCATCCCGGTCATCTTCGTGACGGCCATGAGCACCGTCGAAGACGAAAGCCTGGGCCTGAGCCTGGGTGCCGTGGACTACATCACCAAGCCCATCAGCCCGCCACTGGTGCAGGCCCGTGTGCGCACGCACTTGGCGCTGTACGACCAGTCGCGCGAGCTGGAGCGCATGGTGGCGCAGCGCACCAACGAGCTGGTGGCCACGCGCCAGCAGATCATCCGCCGCCTGGGCCGTGCCGCCGAGTTCAAGGACAACGAGACGGGCAACCACGTCATCCGCATGAGCCACATCGCGCGGCTCATTGCGCAGCAGGCGGGACTGGGGCCGGAGTCGGTGCAGCTGCTGTTCCAGACGGCGGCCATGCATGACGTGGGCAAGATCGGTGTGCCCGATCAGATCCTGCTCAAGCCCGGTCCGCTCAATCCGGAGGAGCGCAAGATCGTGCGCCAGCACCCGCAGATCGGCGCCGACATCATCGGCCGGCATGACAACGAGTTGCTGGCCACGGCGCGCATCATCGCGCTGACGCACCATGAGCGCTGGGATGGCGCAGGCTACCCGCAGGGACTCAAGGGCGAGCAGATTCCATTGTTCGGGCGCATTGTGGCCATTGCCGATGTGTTCGACGCCTTGATGAACCGCCGGCCCTACAAGGAGGCCATGAGCGCCTCACAGGCCCTGGCCGTGATGGCCGAGGAGCGTGGCGGCGCCTTCGATCCGACGCTGCTGGATTGCTTCTTCCAGCAGCAGTTCGAGATCCTGCGCGTGATGGACCTGTACGCCGACGAGCGCGGCCCCGTGGCCGAGATGACGGGCTGACGGGCGAGGAGCCGATCAGCCCTGTTCGGTGATGCGGCGCAGGGCCTGGGCCGCGCTGTCGAAATCGTAGTGATCGAGCGCGCGCTGCAGTTCGGTGATCTGCGGATGTTGGCGCAGCATGGCATGGCTGTGCAGCATGTCTTGCAGCAGCTCGCGCGACTGCGCGTCGTTGTCTTCGATGAGGTGACCCAGTCTCATCCAGATGGGCTTCATCGCGTCGTTGCTCAGCGTGGCCTGCTGCTGTTCCACGGTCTCGGCACGGGGCTTGTTGAGCCTGTCGATATCGGCCAGCACGGCCTGCAGGGCGTCCAGCGTCTTGGCGAGCTGGACGTGCACCTGGGCACGGTGTTGTTCAGGCGTTTCATCCGCAATCTTGGTCTGCATGAGGGCTTCCAGTTGGGTGACGTCTTGAAGCAGCCTGGTGGCGCCGATATTGCCGGCCAGGCCTTTGAGGGTGTGGGTTGCCATCAGGGCTGCTTCCTCGTTGGGGGCAGCGGCGAACTGCTGGGCGAAATCATGTTGGGTCTTGGCGAATCCTTTGAGCAGGCGCAGGTAGAGGTCCATGTTGCCCATGCAGCGCGACAGGCCGTCGGCCGTGTCCAGCGTGGCCAGAGGCGTGGCTTCGGCGCGTGCAGGGGTGGTGTCCGCGCCCGATGAAGAGGATGAGGACGCGTTGGTATTGACGGCCGTGGGCAAGGGCACGACGTTCTGCGCTGGCGTGATCCAGCGCGCCATGATGGTGAACATCTGGCCCAGGTCCAGCGGCTTGGTGATGTGGTCGTTCATGCCGCAGCTGAGCACGCGTTCACGGTCGGCGGCCATGGCGCTGGCGGTCATCGCGATCACGGGCATGGTGTGCCATTCGGGCCGTGCGCGGATGCGTTCGGTGGCGGTGTAGCCGTCCATCACGGGCATCTGGCAGTCCATCAGCACGCCATCGAAGGGGCCGTCCTGATCGAGCTTGTCGAGGCACTCCGCGCCGTTGGAGGCCGTGACCACGATCAGGCCGGCGCGTTGCAGGAGGTCGCTGGCGAGTTCCTGGTTCATGGGCTGGTCCTCCACGAGCAGCACGCGGGCGCCGGCCAGCTGGCGCTGGGCCTGTTTGAGCACGCGGCTGGTGTGGGCGGGCACGATGGGCTCGCTGCTGGGCTGGCCCAGGGCGCGTGCCAGGCTGTCCAGCAAGGTGGAGGGGGTGACGGGCTTGTTGATCACGCCGGACAGGCCCAGGCCTTCGGCGGCCTTGAGCGCTTCTTCACGGGCAAAGGCGGTGACCAGCAGCACGAAGGGGCGGTGCTCGGGCGGGATGGACAGGGCATGGCGCGCAAACGCGATGCCGTCCATGCCCGGCATCTTCCAGTCGGTCAGCAGGATCTGGTGGGGCTTGCCTTCGGCCAGGGCCTTGCGCAGGTGGACCAGGGCAATCTCGCCGCTCTCCGCGGTGTCGACATCCAGGCCGAGGCGGCGGGCCATGTCGCCCAGCACCTCGCGGGCCGTGGCGTTGTCGTCCACCAGCAGCAGGCGTTTGCCTTGCAGCTCCTTGGCGGTGAGCGCGCGCTGGCTGGAGGGCTGGCTCTGCATGCCGAAGCGGGCGGTGAAGTGGAAGGTCGAGCCCTTGCCCGGCTGGCTGTTGACCCAGATGCGGCCATGCATCATCTCAACCAGCTGGCGCGAGATGGTCAGGCCCAGGCCGGTGCCACCATATTGGCGCGTCGAGGAGCTGTCGATCTGGGTGAAGGGCTGGAAGAGCCGCTCCATCTGCTCGGGCGTCATGCCGATGCCGCTGTCGCGCACCCAGAAGTGCAGCACGACGTCGGCGGGGTCCAGGCGCTGCACTTCGCAGCCGATCAGCACCTCGCCCTTGTTGGTGAACTTGATGGCGTTGGTGCCCAGGTTGATGAGGATCTGGCCCAGGCGGATGGGGTCGCCCACCAGGGAGGTGGGGATGTCGGGCGGGGCGGTGAAGAGCAGCTCGAGGTTCTTCTCCTCGGCCCGCATGCCCAGCATATCGGCCATGCTGCTGATGACGTTCTCGAGCTGGAAGTCGGTGTACTCCAGCTCCAGCTTGCCAGACTCGATCTTGGAGACGTCGAGCACGTCGTTGAGGATCTGCAGCAGGTTGCTGGCCGCGCGGTGGGCCTTGTCGACGTAGTTGCGCGCCTTGGATGGCAGCTCGTCCATCAGGGCCAGGTGGGTCATGCCCATGATGGCGTTCATGGGTGTGCGGATCTCGTGGCTCATATTGGCCAGGAAGCGGCTCTTGGCCAGGGTCGCGGCTTCGGAGGCCAGCTGGGCCTGGCGCATGGCGGCCTCGGTCTGCTTGCGCGCGGTGATGTCCTGCACGATGCCGCAGAACTGCTTGCGCCCGTCATGCTCGAAGGGGATGAGCACGACTTCGGCGTCGAAGGGCTCGCCATCCAATCGGGTGTGGCGCCACTCCAGGGTCTCGGCCTGACCGGTTTCGGAGGCGCGCTGCAGGGCCCCCAGCGATTCGGGCTTTTGCATGTGCCCGGCCGGTGACAGCGGGGGCTTGGAGGGCATCAGGCCGAGCAGGGCTTGTTCGCTGTCGCCGCCGAAGAGTTCGACGGCGCGCGGGTTGCAGCGCGTGATGCCGCGGTCGGCGCTGTAGAAAATGAAGGCCACGGGCGCGTGTGCGAACACGGCTTGCGAACGCGCATCCACTTCCTTGCGCGCGGTGATGTCGGCCCAGTAGCCGTTGTAGGTTCGGCCGCCATCGTCATGCACGAGGCATTGGCTGTCGCAGCTGATCCAGCGGCGCTGGCCATGGAAGGTCAGGGGGAACTCGACGGGTTTCACCGGGGGTTGCGGCGTGGTGGTCGGGTCTTCGGCGTGGGTCTGGCGCATGAGCCGCCAGGGCAGTTGCGGGTCCTGCAGCAGCGTGTCCTTGCTGAAGCCCAGCAGGCGCTCGGCCCCGTCACCGATGAAGCTGAAGTAGGGCGGGTCGTTGGCGGGCTGGCGGTAGCAGAAGACGGTCAGCGGCAGGGCATGGGCCATGTCGTTGAGTTCCTGCTTGGCGCGCAGCAGCGCATGCTGGCGTTGCAGGCGCTGGGCCCGCATGGTGATGAGCCAGTAGCCGGTGATCAGGGCCAGCGCGGCGGCGGTGGTCCAGGTGGCGAGGATGGGGGCTTCGTCGCTGATGGGCACCAGCACCCATGCCGTGAGGTTGCTGTAGTTCAGCGGCCGCGACAGGGCCATGAAGCGGCCATCGGGCCTTTGCACTTCGGTGACGTTGCGGTTGTCCACCTGCAAGGCGCCGGTGCGCCAGCCCAGATCGGTGGGCACGCGCTGATAGAGGCGGCGCTGGCTGTCTTCGTCCATGCTGATGGGGCCTTGCAGCATGGTGCGGCCCAGCAACTGGTCGACCTGGTTGCCGATCAGCATCACGCCTTGCTCGTCGGTCACGAAGAGCTGGTGCGTGGGGTCGTCGAACAGGCGCGACAGGGAGGCCGACTCTTCGGCGACCACGATGACCCCGGCCGTGCCGTCGGGGCCGTCCACGCGGGCCGAGAAGTAAAAGCCTGGGATCTTGTTGATGCGCCCGACCGCGAACTGCGAGCCGTGGCCGTTCTCGATGGCCTCGATGTAGTAGCGGCGGGTGCGGAAGTTGCCGCCAATGGCGCTGACCGTGGAGTCGATGCCGGCGTCGGCCACGACGGTGCCGTAGCGGTCCATCATGAAGAGGTGATCGAGCCGGAAATCGCGCGAGGTGTCCAGCAGGGTCTGGCTGATCTTGCGCACGGCGGGCTGACGGCTGAGCTCGTCGCGCACGCGTTCGCGGCTGGTTTCGGTCAGGCCTTCGCTGCCGGGGACCTTGACGTCCAGCAGGAAGTGCTGAAGGTCGGTCTGGCGGCTGAGTGCCAGGGGCAGGGCCGCGTGCTGTTGGAAGGTGACGCTCAGCGAGTTGTGCAGGCTGTCGAGCCGGAACTGGGCGCCATCGAGCAGGGCCAGTCGGTGTCGCGTGATCTCGTGGTTGACGGTCCAGACGCCCAGTCCGCAGACCAGCACGGTCCACGCCAGGGCAGCGCGCCACAAACGGGGGTTGGCATGAAGACTGGCCATGTAGCCCTGGGGCTGTTCGCGCGGCGAGTGGGTCCCGGCCGACATGGCGTCCATGCAAGAGGTCTCCTGTTTGGGAGCGGGCGGGGGTGGGCCCGGCGACGAGTTGGGCCAAAGTGTGCACTGACTTGGGGCTACAGCCTAGAGGGCGATTGCGGTCATTTGTGCAGTTTTCAGCCTTTGAGCAACACACCTTCGGCCCGTGCGAGATCCTGGGGGCGGCCTGAGAGCACCAGGGTGTCGCCCACCTGCAGGATCAGGGACTCGCTGGGCGAGACCACCCGGCCTTCGGCCCGCCGCACCGAGACGACGATCACTTGCAGCTCGCGCTGGTCGAGGCTGGCGCCCAGGGTCTGGCCGATGCACAGGGCGTTGGCGCCGAGCGTGACCGATTGCAGGCGCTGCAACTCCAGCTCGTCCACGCTGTCATCGTCGGCGCCGTGGAAGTAGCCGCGCAGCAGGCCGTAGCGCGCCACCCGCTGGTCCTGCACCATGCGGATCACACGGCGCATGGGCACGCCTACCAGCGCCAGGGCCTGTGTGGCCAGCATGAGCGAGCCTTCGATGGCTTCGGGCACGACCACAGTGGCACCGGCCTTCTGCAGCTCATCGAGGTTGGCGTCGTCGATGGTGCGCACCAGCACCGGCACGTTGGGCGCATGCTCATGCACCAGGTGCAGGATCTTCTTGGCCACCGCCGTGTTGGGGAAGGTGATCACCACCGCTGCGGCCCGCGACAAGCCCGCCGCGACCAGGCTTTGCAGCCGGCTGGCATCACCGAAAACCACGCTGTGGCCGGCGGCCGCTGCCTGGCGCACGCGGTCGGGGTCCAGGTCCAGGGCCATGTAGGCGATAGACTGCTTCTCCAGCAGGCGCGACAGGTTCTGGCCACTGCGCCCATAGCCGCAGATCAGCACGTGGCGCTCGGTGTTGATGGCCTTGGTGGCGATCTTGGTCATGGCCAGCGACTGCATCAGCCAGTCGGTGGACGACACGCGCATCACGATGCGGTTGCTGAACATGATGATGAAGGGCGTGGCCAGCATGGACAGCACCATGGCGGCCAGCAAGGGGCTCTCCACTTGTTTGGGAATGAGCTTCTCATCGGTGGCCAGCGACAGCAGCACGAAGCCGAACTCGCCGGCCTGGGCCAGGTACAGGCCCGTGCGCAAGGCCACGCCAGTACTGGCCCCGAAGAGCTTGGACAAGGTCGTGATCAGGCCCAGCTTGAAGATCACGGGCAGGCTGGCCAGCATCAGCACCAAGGCCCATTGCTCGTACAGGCTGTGCCAGTCGAGCTTCATGCCGATGGTGATGAAGAACAGGCCCAGCAGGACGTCGTGGAAGGGGCGGATGTCGGTCTCCACCTGGTGCTTGTATTCGGTCTCGGCGATCAGCATGCCGGCGATGAAGGCGCCCAGCGCCAGCGACAGGCCAAAGTGCTCGGTCAACCAGGCCAGGCCCAGCGTGACCAGCAGCAGATTGAGCATGAACAGCTCCTCGCTCTTGCGCCGCGCCACCAGGTTGAGCCACCAGTGCATGATCTTCTGACCACCGGCCAGCAGCACGATCAGCAGGCCCGTTGCCTTGATGCCGGCCATCATCAGGGTGCGCGTCATCTCCGAGGCCGAGTCGCCCAAAGCGGGAATGAGCACCAGCAGCGGCACCACGGCCAAGTCCTGGAACAGCAGGATGCCCATCACGCGGCGGCCATGTTCGGTCTCCAGCTCCAGCCGGTCGGCCATCATCTTGACCACGATGGCCGTGCTGCTCATGGCCAGGGCACCGCCCAGGGCCACGGCGCTTTGCCAGTTGATGCCCCAGCCCAGCAGGCCGCCGTGGTGGCCCATGTAAGCCAGCGTGGCGCTGAGCGCGAGGTGTCCGGCCAGCGTGGCCACGATGGTCAGCGCGACCTGGCTCAGGCCCAGCCCGAAGACCAGCGAGCGCATGCTCTTGAGCTTGGGCAGGTTGAACTCCAGCCCGATCACAAACATCAGGAAGACCACACCGAACTCGGCCAGGTACTGCACGCCCGCCGAGTCCCTGGCCAGGGCCAGCGCATTGGGCCCGATCACCACGCCTACGGCCAGGTAGCCCAGCATGGGCGGCAGCTTCATCAAGCGGAACAAGACCACGCCGATGACGGCGGCAAACAAGTACAAAAGCGTGAGATCGAGCGTGGTGGCCATGAAGTCCTTAGACCTAGAATCACCCGATCCTACCCGGGGCAGCCTGCGCATGTTCAAATCCGCAGCGGTCAGTTGACTTCTCTCCTCTTCATGCCGACCCAATCCGTTCAACAAGATGCCGTCGTGGCGCTGGCCCGCCAGGCCTTTGACATCGAGGCGCGCGCTTTGCTTGACCTGCGCGAGCGCCTGCAAGGCGAGGCAGGCGGCGCTTTCTCGCAGGCCATCGAAGCCATGCTGGGCTGCCAGGGCCGTGTCGTGGTGATGGGCATGGGCAAGAGCGGCCATGTGGGTCGCAAGATCGCGGCCACATTGGCCTCCACCGGCACACCGGCCATGTTCGTGCACCCGGCCGAGGCCCATCATGGCGATCTCGGTATGGTCCAGCCGGGCGATGTCGTGCTGGCCATCTCCAACTCGGGCGAAAGCGAAGAGCTCACGGCCCTGCTGCCCGTCATCAAACGCCTGGGCGTGCGCCTGCTGGCCATGACGGGTCGTCCCACTTCATCGCTGGCCCGGCACGCCGACGTGGTGCTGGACTGTGCCGTGGCCCAGGAGGCCTGCCCGCTGAACCTGGCGCCCACTGCGAGCACCACGGCCCAGATGGCCTTGGGCGATGCGCTGGCCGTGGTGCTGCTGGAGCTGCGCGGTTTCAAGGCGGAGGACTTCGCCCGCTCGCACCCAGGCGGCTCTTTGGGCCGCAAGCTGCTCACGCACCTGCGCGATGTGATGCGCTCGGGCGATGCCGTGCCGCGCGTCAAGCCCGATGTGCCATTTGGCGAGGTCATGCGCGAGATGAGCAGCAAAGGCCTGGGCGCCACCGCCGTGGTCGATGATGCCGGCCGCGTGCTGGGCGTGTTCACAGATGGCGACCTGCGTCGCAAGATCGAAGCCGGCGTGGACCTGCGCACCACCACCGCCGCACAGCTGATGACCCCGGGGCCGCGCACCATCCGCGACGACGTGCTGGCCGCCGAAGCCGTGTCGCTGATGGAAGCGCACCGCATCACGACCCTGTTGGTGGTCGATGCATCGGGTGCGCTGGTCGGCGCCGTCAACACCAACGACTTGATGCGGGCCAAGGTGATCTGATGCGGACATTGGTTTCGACACTCACGTTCTCGGCGGCCTTGCGCCACCATGCCACCGGCATCCGCGCGGCCATCTTCGATGTCGACGGTGTGCTGACCGATGGCACGCTCTACATCAGCGAAGCCGGCGAGACGCTCAAGGCCTTCCATGCGCTGGATGGCCATGGCCTGAAGCTGCTGGCCCAAGGCGGCATCAGCCCGATCATCATCACCGGCCGTGACTCACCGGCCGTGCGTCGGCGCCTGAAAGACCTGGGCGTGACCCAGGCCGTGTTCGGCGCGCATGACAAGCTGGCCGCAGCCGAGCCCATTCGCCAGGCGCTGGGGCTGCACTGGGACCAGATCGCCGTCATGGGCGATGATTGGCCCGACCTGCCTTTGATGGTGCGTGCCGGGCTGGCCGTGGCGCCGGCCAATGCGCATGCCGAGGTCAAGGCCATTGCCCACCACGTCAGCGCCTTGAAGGGTGGGCAAGGTGCGGCACGCGAATGCTGTGACCTGCTGCTGTGGGCCACGGGCAAGTACGATGGCCTGCTGCATGGCCACCTGCAAACGCTGGACACCACGGCAGACGGGGCCAAGCCGTGACGCCGCGCTGGTGGTTGTTGTTGGAGCGGGCTCAGGCCACCTTGCCCTTGCTGGCCGCAGCGGGCCTGGCGGGCTTCACCTGGTGGCTGGTGCAGTCTTCGCCCAAGGAGGGAGAGGTCAAGCCACCGGCCCTCATGGCCTCCACGCCAGACTTTGAACTGCACAAGGCCCGTGTCGCCCGCTTCAATGCACAAGGGCGCATCGAGGCCGTGCTCGATGGCGAGACCATGCGTCACTATCCCGACACCGACCGCCTGCAGATCGACCAGCTCACCTTGTCGGCGCGCGATGACAAAGGCATGGGCCTGCGGGCCACGTCCAGGCAGGGGGAGGCCGATCACAAGGCCGAGGTGGTGACGCTCAGTGGTGGTGCCCATGTGACGGCGCTGCCTGCGGCCTTGCCTGGCGAAGCGGGGGAACCGGGCAAGGGTCTGCGCGCCAGCCCCACACACTTCACGGGTGAAGGCTTGCGCATCGACACGCGCACGCGGGTGGTGACGTCCGCCGATCCGGTCTTGCTGCAACAGCAAGGCAGCCAGGTGCGCGCCCAGAGCATGCGTTATGACGACAGCACCGGCATCACGGAGCTGGGCGGCCGGGTCCGTGGTCACTACGAGGTGCCTGCGCGATGACAGAGTCCAACGCACGACTGGTTTTCATCACCGGCGCATCCAGTGGCATTGGCCAGGCCGTGGCGGCACGCTATGTGAAAGCCGGTTGGCGTGTGGCCCTCGTGGCGCGGCGTGTGGCCGAGATGCGGCAATGGGCCATCGCGCAAGGCTGGCCGGCCGACAAGTGGTCCATCTACGAGGCCGATGTCCGCAATGAGGCTGCGGTCGCGGCCGCCGCACAAACCTGCATGCGCACGCAGGGCCTGCCCGATGTCGTGATCGCCAATGCCGGCATCAGCGTTGGGGTGGACCTCAGCCTGGCAGAAGACCTGTCCGTGTTGCGCGACCTCATGGACACCAACGTCATCGGCCTGGCGGCGACCTTCCAGCCCTTCATCGCGCCGATGAAGGAGCGCGGCCATGGCATCCTCGTGGGCATGGCCAGCGTGGCGGCCATCCGGGGCTTGCCGGGTCACGCGGGCTACTGCGGCGCCAAGGCCGCGGTCGTGCAGATCTGCGAGGCGCTCAGGGGCGAGTTGCGCGGCCGTGGCATCCGGGTCGTGACCCTGGTGCCAGGCTATGTCGACACGCCCTTGACGCGTCCCAACACCTACCCCATGCCTTTCCTGATGAAGGCCGATGCCTTTGCGGAGAAGGCCTTCCACGCCATCGAGAAGGGTCAGCGCTGGCGCGTCATTCCCTGGCAGATGAGCCTGGTCGTGCGTGTGATGAGCTGGCTGCCGCGCTGGTTTTTCGACGCCGTTGCCGGCTCACAGCAGCACCGCAAGAAGCAACGCCGGACCTGAGCAGCGGCCGGCATGGCCGTTAAAGCCAGGACGGCTCATGAAAAAAGGCGACGCCGCTGCATCGCCTTTTTGCTTGGTGCTCAAGACAACCTGAGGTTCAGGCAGCCTTGCAGCGGGATCAATAACCGCCGCCGCCGTAGCCACCGCCGTCGCCACCGCGACCGCCGCCACCGTAGCCGCCACGGCCACCGCCGCCGCCATAACC